>Ga0256829_1000428_pt1 | contig 43350 bp, 45 predicted proteins | sample 131447metaG_FD_185979 | JGI IMG/M metagenome (GOLD analysis project Ga0256829, IMG submission 185979) | Hydrothermal vent microbial communities from Lau Basin, Pacific Ocean - 131-447 | ecosystem: Environmental > Aquatic > Marine > Hydrothermal vents | place: Pacific Ocean: Lau Basin | collected... | reverse complement strand
CGCCGGTTTCGTCTGGCCGCAATGCTGCCTCGTTTGATGCGTGCGATGATGCTCTGCAGCCCTTGGCCTGACCCGAGGCTGCGCGCAGTTGGCAATTTTCATGGCTGAGGAAGAGGGCTAATCAGGAAAACCTTTCGGTATTGGCCAACTCATTCAAGAATGCGGATTTCATACCGGGTGCATTGTCCAGCACGCATTTGCACGAACAGCCTGACACCAGCACCATCGAGACACGAACTGAAATAGATACACACGCATGAATAGGAAAAAAAACATCGCGGACAATATGGAGAAAATTTCAGTAGCGATTGCGTATGGCGGCGAAGGCGCTCCCAAAGTAACTGCAAAGGGACGTGGCCCGATAGGTAACCAGATATTGGTCGTTGCCCGTGAACATGGAGTACCCATACGGGAAAACAAGGAACTGACGGAAGCCTTGGCCAGAGTGCCAATGGGTGAAGAAATACCAGAATCCCTTTATATCGCCGTAGCAGAGGTCCTGGCTTTTATTTATGCACTTGCCGATCAGGTATTGGATGAAAACCCGGGGCAGGACGAGTGATTATCAGGGCTTCAGGACCGTGATGCTGATGCCTGATGCAATGAATTAAGCAGATCGGCCTCGCCGCGTGAAAGGCCACATACCGACACAAGGTCGTTACTGTCAATGCCACGGTCAAGCAACCAAGTTGCTGCCTGTATGTTTTTGTTGGGATTCACGGGACCGGATTGATCTCTAGCGGCCACGTCTTTTCGATCTTGTTCACCCATGGTCGAACGTTTGATCAGTTCCATGTTTTCCTGCTGTGAAATGCACATCTGCTTTGTCTCAAGCAGCAACGACTTGAGAAGCTCTACTTCGTCCTCAAGCCTACATACCTTGCTGAAACGTCGGCGTAAGATGTCCAAATACCATAAGCCGGCAAACGTGACCAATGTAAAGTACGCAATATCAACGATCAAAATGTATTTTAACCATTCAGAGCTCATGCTCTCATCTCCCGGCTTACATCTGCTGTATATTCAAATATCATCGTTTTAATATCAAGGCAATCTGAACAGGAATCGTATCATTCCATTCCAGTCTTTCCGGCATTCAATGCCTGTACTGCATTCTGACTCGCCTGCACATGGACATTCTTCGCGTCCGAGTTTGAAGCAGCAAGAACAACAAGATCGACCCTGCGATTTTGCCTCCGTCCCGAAACTGTTGCATTGTTTCCCACGGGTCGGTACTGGCCATAACCAACTGCAGCCATACGATTAGGATCAACACCGAACTGACTCATGAGGCGTACAACCGAGGCAGCCCTTGCTGCCGACAATTCCCAATTCGATGGAAAAATCTTGCTGACTATGGGGACATTGTCAGTAAAGCCTTCCACCTGAATATATGCAGGCAAGGTGGACAGTACTTTCGCAATTTTTTCGATGATTTTTGTGGCTGCTGATGAAAGAGTGATGCTACCACTTGGAAAAAGAATGTCCGTGTTTATCTTGATGTCGATCCAGAGTTTATGCTGATTCACAACAATGACTTTATCCTTGATCAGTGGATCAAGTCCAGCACGTATCTTGCCGGCCATCTGTTTGATGGCATCCTCTGTTCTGGCCAGTTTTTCCGGCAAAGCATGCTCGGAACGCATCAAGGCATCTCGACGCGGATCGAAGGCAGAGTTCATGAGCCCCTCCATCTGGACCGGCGAAGGGAAATTCTTCAGAGGCGTGTTTGTCGATGGGCTGGATGCCTCTACCTGACCCACCTGTACAGGCTCCAATGAGCGCGGCACTGAGTGGAATGCAGCAACCAGGGACTCGGAAAGGACCCTGTACTTCCCCTCATTTACCGATGAAAGTGCATACATGACCACGAAGAATGCAAACAGGAGGGTAATGAAGTCGGCATATGAAACCAACCATCTCTCATGGTTTTCATGTTCTTCATTACGCTTCTTACGAGCCATTGCAGTTCAACCATGCGGCATTCATATCAGGTGAGGTAACTTTGCAGCCTTGACTCAATCGATTTCGGATTCTCCCCATCGGCTATGGAGGCAAGGCCTTCGATGATCATTTCACGACCCGTGACCTGAAGATGAACAATGGTCTTGAGCTTGCTGGCAATGGGCAGAAAAAGAAGATTGGCCGAACCCACACCATAGATGGTAGCCACGAAAGCAACGGCTATACCTGCCCCGAGTTTTGAAGGATCCGCAAGATTTTCCATTACGTGGATAAGCCCCATGACTGCACCAATAATACCTATGGTAGGTGCGTAACCACCGGCTGCTTCATAGACCTTTGCACCGTGCATCAATTTTTGTTCATAAATATCAAGATCGAGTTCGAGTATCTTTCTGACAGAGTCAGGCTCACTACCGTCAACCACCATCTGAAGGCCTTTTCTTGAAAACTCGACGCCCAGGTCTTCTGCAATTCTTTCAAGACCGAGAAGGCCTTCCCTGCGGGCAATTCGCGACCATTCAACCAACTCTTCGAGTTGCTGTTCCAGCTTTTGACTTGGAGGGACAAATACCCATGCACCCATTTTTGCCGCTTGCATGAATATGCTCAATGGACTTTGCAGCAATACCGCGCCAAGTGTGCCACCAATGACGATAATGAATGCCGTGAACTGAAGAAGTGATGAAAGATGGCCTCCTTCTATGAAGTTGCCACCTACTATCGCCATGAAGGCAACAATGATTCCAAATATTGAAAGGACGTCCATCTTCATGGCAGAAATCCATCTATGAATGATGATTTTTCAGGTATTTTTGATTTCATTCTTGCATTTGATCATGATTTAGTTAATCACAGATTAATATTGATACTGTATCCTGATTTAATACTCAGTCTTTCCAATCGCACAATCTCGCCTTTACCCTGAGTATTGCCTTGCTGTGAATCTGTGATACTCGAGACTCACTCACCTCGAGCACTTCACCAATTTCACGAAGATTCAACTCATCCCCATAATACAAAGACAGAACTAGCGCTTCTCTTTCAGGAAGCGTCGATATGACATCCGCCAGCTTTTTCCTGAATGTCTCATCGATAAGCTGTTCCAGAGGTTCATCATCAACAACGGGTTCGTCACCATTCTTGCGGTGGAGCGAATTATCAGCCTCGAGCTCATCGAGATCAAATACCTGGTAACTTGCAGCAACATGAACCCATTGATGATATTCATCAATGTCGATACCGAGTTCGTTCGCCACTTCAATATCACGAGCCGCACGCCCAAGCCTTGACTCCACATTTCTTATCGCATGGTTCAATTCCCTTGCTTTGCGGTGGGCCGACCTGGGACCCCAGCCGTGCCTGCGGACCTCGTCCAGCATTGCCCCGCGAATCCTGATCGCAGAAAATGTTTCAAAACTGGCGCCTTGATCCGAGCGGAATCTTTTTGCTGCATCTATCAGTCCAAGCACTCCTGCCTGCATGAGGTCTTCAATCTGGATATTCGAGCCGACCCGGGGGTGTATGTGGAAAGCTATTCGTCTCACCAGATCAGAATGCCTGGCAACTAGATCCTCCAGATCAACATGCTCTGCTTTCTGATAAGGATTCAATCTGTCCATAATGCATGATCGTTACTTTTATGCTTAACCACGCGGTCCAGGAAAAATTCCAGATGTCCACTGGGGCCTTGTCTACCCGGCCATCCATCGACAACATTTGCAATCTTTCTGAATGCCTTCCCCGCCTGACTGCCCGGATAGAGTTCAACTACGGCACCCTGACGTTGAACTGCACGGCGCAAATAGGTATCCTCTGGAACCGAACCTAGATAATGCAGTGTGACATCCAGAAACTTTGTGCATACGGCAGCCATTCTCCGAAACAGAGCATTGCCGTCGACGTCGCCAACGACTCGATTGGCCAGGATATGGAAACGGCCTATGCCTTGCTCACGATTCAACACCTTGATGAGTGCATAGGCATCTGTCATGGATGCGGGTTCGTCACAGACCACGACCACCACTTCCTGTGCTGCACGACTGAAACTCAGGACATCATCGGCAATACCTGCCGGCGTATCCACGATCAGCGTATCGAGAGGTGTGTCAAGATTACTGAATGCACCGATCAATCCCGCGTATTCCATGGTACTCAGTCTTGCCATACGCGACACGCCCGACGACGCGGGTATGACCTGGATCCCCCTGGGGCCTTCCACAATCACATCATCAAGCCCGCATTCGCCGTTGATCACGTGGGAGAGATTTGATCGTGAATGCAAACCGAGAACCACATCGACATTTGCGAGTCCAAGATCGGCATCCAGCAACATCACTCTTTTCCCAAGCCCTGCCATGGCAACGGAAAGATTCACTGACACATTGGTTTTCCCTACGCCGCCCTTGCCGCTGGTAACCGCTATCACGCGTACAGGGCCGTGCACCACACCTTTACCTGATCCTGAAGACTTTTTATTCACATTATCCGACATAGGTATTCTTCCGGGTGCTGGACTTCCTGTTTCCCGGCCCCACATTGCCGGATGGATGACTTTCGGTGCGACTCGACATGGACGTTGCGAATTCAATGATGTTTTGACCCCGAGCCGGCTCGAGATCCTCGGTGACATGTTGACCAACGCCCAGGTACAGAAGCGTCAAGTCGGAATCAATCACGCACGTCAATGCGCCCCCGAGCGATTCGGCCTCATCGAGCTTGTTCAGGATGACGCCATGCAGCGGTATCCGGCTATATCGTTCCACCGTACGTTGCATTACCTTGCGATCGGTGTTCGCGGAGAGAACCAGGCAAGTTCTCATATCCATGATTGCCTGCAGACCAGATAGTTCGGTCTCGAGACGCTTGTCGCGTGGCGACACCCCCGGTGTATCGATCAGGATCAGGTGCTTGTCATCGAGTCTTTCCAGCAACGATTTCAATTCGCTGACATCTCCGGCGTGAAATACCGGAACGTTGAGCAACTGCCCATAGGTAGTCAATTGTGAACGTGCACCTATGCGATAATCGTCCATGGAAATCAATGCAATTTGCTTGCGCCCATGTCGAATGACGTGACGCGTCGCAAGTTTTGCCAACGCAGTGGTCTTTCCAACACCGGTCGGCCCCACCAAGGCATAGACCCCCCCCTGCTCGATGATCTGATCATCTGCAAATCGCATATGTCTGGCTAGACTATGCAGTGCCGTACGCCAGGCCAGCTCGGGTTCATCAAGTACAGGCACGCCTTCGGCTATGCGTCGTGCAAGATTCAACCCGATGCCCATGTTCTTGAATTTGCGTACAAGCATAGCCTGCTGGGGATGCTTCTTGTTGAGCTCCTGCCAGGCAAGTCCGGACAAATGCCCTTCAAGCAGTTCGCGCATCGATTGCAACTCATGCTGCAGCTGGCTCAGCGACTGGCCTTCACCTGCCTGTTCCGCCATGGACCGCGAGTTGCTGTGATCTTCGGACTGATTGTTCTCTTTTGACCTGTTCGCAACCGGTTCTTCGTACCCCACCTGGCGTGCGACATGGTTGACCAGTTCAGCATCGAAGTCAGCTGCGGCGACGAGCTCCATGCCATCAGCATGGCGCTGGCTGCGAAGAATGACCGCATCCTGCCCGAGAGACTCCCGAACCAGACGAAGCGCCTGACGCATATCGTGTGCCACGAACCGTTTTATTTTCATGACCAACGTCCTCGAATCACATACTTCAGGCGCACAGACATACCCTCTTAGAACGGCACTCTACGCGCCTATGGTGGCTACAACGCGCAATTGCCTGTTATCTGGAATCTCCGTATAGGCAAGCACGTGGATGCCTCGAAACAGAGATCTCAACCACTTGGCCAAAGCCGCCCTGAGTTGTGGTGAAACCACCAGCACCTCGGGCTCACCCGCGAGTTCCTGACGCTTTACCTGCTCGCCGATGACATGCCTCACCCTTTCCGCAAGGCCAGGTTCGATGCTCAGCATTCCATTATCCTGCACTGACTTAAGCAATAACTGTTCCAACGCAGGATCCAGCGTCATCAACTGCAATTCAGCCTTGTTACCAAAGATCTTTTGCACGATCGTTCGACTCAGGGATGCGCGTACACCGGCCGTCAAAACGTCGGAGTCTTGACTTCTTACCGCCTGATCCGCCAGAGACTCGGCGATTGTTCGCATGTCAGCCACCGGGATTCCCTCGGCCAACAGGTTTTGCAGGACTTTCAGGATCACGCCCAATGGAAGCGGCTTGGGCGTAAGGCTCTCGACGAGCTTGGGCGCACTGCGTGCAAGAATATCCAGAAGCTGCTGCACTTCCTCATGGCCCAACAATTCATGGGCATGCTCCTGAAGGACCTGGCTGAGGTGTGTGGCAACTACAGTGGCTGCATCCACGACTGTGTATCCGGCAGCCTGAGCCTGATCGCGCGAACCCGGCTCGATCCACACGGCATTCAGACCGAAACTCGGATCACGTGTTGCGATGCCCTCGATTTCGTCGCTGACATGACCCGGGTCGATGGCAAGCTCGCGCTCCGGATATACCTCGGCATTGCCAACGGGAATGCCCATCAGACTGATGCGGTAGGCATTTGGAGCAAGATCGAGGTTGTCGCGAATGTGAACCGGGTGAATCAGAAACCCGAGTTCCTGTGACAATTTTCTTCGCACACCCTTGATACGTGCCAACAGGGTAGCCCCCTGTTCCTGATCCACCAGTGGTATGAGCCGATACCCTACTTCAAGGCCAACGATATCCACGGGCGGGACATCCTCCCAGGATAATTCTCTCGGCTTGGACTCCCCCTGCGCAACGCCCTCTTGGGCATCAAGAAGCCTGGCATGGCTGGCACGTCGGGCTACCCAATATCCCCAGCCAGCAAAAAGCGCAGCCAGGACAAGGAATACAAGGTTGGGCATGCCTGGAACCAGACCCAAGGCCGTCAGCACCGCGGCAGTAATATAAAGCGCACGTGGTGACGAAAAGAGCTGACTCATGACCTGATGCCCCATATCCTGCTCAGAGGAAACCCGGGTCACGATGATTGCAGTAGCTGTTGATAACAACAGTGAAGGAATCTGGGCAACCAGGCCATCACCGATGGTAAGTAGTACATAAGTCTGTGCAGCTGAAGACAGACTCATGTCATGCTGAAGCATGCCTACGCTCAGCCCACCAATAATATTGACGAACAAAATGATGATCCCGGCAATCGCATCACCCCGGACAAACTTGCTGGCACCATCCATGGAACCATAGAAATCAGCTTCGTTTCTTACCTCTTCCCGCCTTGCGCGGGCTTCATCCTGACTGATGATTCCGGCATTCAGGTCGGCATCGATTGCCATCTGCTTGCCGGGCATGGCATCGAGCGTGAACCGGGCCGATACCTCCGACACCCGTCCCGCACCCTTGGTAACAACAACGAAGTTGATGACCACCAGAATGAAGAAAACGACAAGGCCAACGGCATAATTTCCACCCACGACGAAATCGCCAAAGGCTTCAATCACATGGCCGGCAGCGCCCGGACCGGTATATCCATGGAGCAGGACCACACGCGTCGAGGCTACATTCAATGCCAGACGGAGCAATGTAGCAACAAGCAAGACCGTAGGAAAGACAGCAAAATCAAGGGGGCGACTGGAATACACCGTAACCAGAACCACCATGATGGAAAGCGCAATGTTGAATGTGAAAAGCACGTCCAGCGCAAAGGGCGGCAGTGGCAACGTAATCATTGCCAGCAACGCAACCAGCACGATCGGAACACCAAGTCCGAAACTGAGCATGGCGAAAGGATTCCTGGACTTGTTGATGGTACCGGGCTGATTCATTCGCGTGGTTCACTGCGTGGCTGATCGAGGGTCATACTCGATGGAACAGAAAGGTCAAGATCGACTTCGGGGTCGGTATCTCCGGATTTAATCCTGTATATATATGCAAGCAACTGTGCAACCGCCACGTACAATGCAGCCGGCACCTCATCGCCAACTCTGGAGTGGAAATATATTGCTCGCGCCAACGGAGGTGCTGAATAGATGATTACATGGTGCTCACGGGCAACCTCACGGATACGTGCGGCAACCGGCCCCTTGCCTTTGGCTACGACCCTTGGCGCATTCATTTTCTCGCCGTCATAGCTGAGAGCCACAGCGTAATGAGTAGGGTTGGTAACGACTACGTCTGCCTTGGCCACATCCTCCATCATTCTTCGATTTGCAAATTCACGCTGAAGTGCGCGTTGTCTGTTCTTGATCTCGGGCTGCCCGTCGGTTTCCTTGAATTCATCGCGCACTTCCTGTCGGGTCATCCGGAGACGCTTCGCATGTTGCCAAATCTGAAATGGAACATCGGTAGCAGCAATGACAACCAGAGCCAGGCTTAGAAGAAGAAAAGACCAGCCAAGCATATGTCCCATATGACCAAGTGCAGGCAGCAATGACTGCTCTCCCAGTCCGAGCAATCCGGGAATCTGCTGCCATAACAGAATGACCGCCACACCGCTGACAAGAATGAATTTGGCCAACGCCTTGCCAAGTTCCATCAGTCCATTCATGGAAAAAACGCGTCGTATCCCGGCTATGGGATCGAGACGGTCCCATTTGAAACCCAGAGCATCGGAACTGAAATTGATTCCACCTAGGGCGACAGAAGCCACGAGCGCAGCAATGGACACCGTGATCATGAAAGGTACAACTGCGAGAACCGCCTGCCATGCAGCGTGTGACAAGGCACTGTAGAGCGCATGGCTGTTCATGGCCTGCGTACGATCAAGGGTAAGCGATTGCCGCATCATTTGAGCAAGTCGACCAAGCATGTCGCTCCCGAACATGAGTCCGCCACCGGCTGCAGCAAGGACAATGGCCATGGTATTGAGCTCACGGGAACGTACGACCTGGCCTTTCTCGCGGGCCTCTCGCTGCCGCTTTGGCGTAGCCTGTTCGGTGCGTTCCTGGGCATTTTCATTCTCCATCTCAGACACCAATCACCTTGCCCAGCAGAGAAAATGCATCCCTGAGCAGGTAGGTAAATCGCGGCAATAAGGCCGGGATACTGAACATGATGAGTACGAAACCCATGAGGAGCGTAATTGGAAAACCAACAGCAAATATATTCAACTGGGGTGCGGCACGTGTAATCACCCCGAATGCAAGGTTTATCAACAACAAAGATGCAACCGCAGGTAGTGCGACGAGCAAACCGGATGCAAACATCTCTCCACCCCACTTGGCAACACCCACCAAAACCCCGGGATCAGGCAAGTGCAGCCCTATGGGCAGGCCACGAAAACTTCGAACAACCATTTCGATCAGGAACAGGTGGCCATTGAGCGCAAGAAAAAGAAGGGTGCCAAGAATTACATAATATTGACTTACGACAGGAACCTGTATGCCATTCTGGGGATCCACTAGAGTTGCGAAACCGAGGCCCATGCTCAAGCCGACAGCTTCACCTGCCATGACAAGAGCACTGAAAACCATGTAGAGGATAAACCCCATAGCTGACCCAATGATTACCTGATATATGGTCACAAGAATTCCATCCAGGCTCAATGGATCTACATATGACAGTTGCGGAACAATGTCGTGGACTGTCCAGGCAAGTACCAAGGAAAGTGAAATTATCACGCGCACCGGAACTGTACGTGCACCAAATAATGGTGCAGCAACAAACATCGCATTAATGCGTATGAATGGCCAATATATAGCCGCCATCCAATGCGTGAAAGTATCGGCAGAAATAACCATGCCATATCAACCAATAAGGCCAGGAATACTTCGAATTAGATCCGTTGTATACGTTACAGCAATATCAAGCATCCAATGTCCGGTAAAAAACAGCACCAGGGCCATGGCAATGAGTTTCGGTATGAAGCTCAGGGTCATTTCCTGAATCTGTGTAGCGGCTTGCAACATACCAATAAGCACACCAACAAAAAGACCTGTAAGCAGCAAGGGAGCTGCCAGAAGCATGGTGATCTTCATGGCCTGCTTTCCGATTTCAAGAATCATGTCCGGACCCATGATCAAACCACCCCATCAATGATAGAAACTGGCAGTCAATGTGCCCATGACAAGAGACCATCCGTCAACCAGCACGAAGAGAATCAATTTGAAAGGCAGCGAGATAAGCATCGGGGAAAGCATAACCATGCCCATGGACATCAACACACTCGCAACAACCAGGTCTATGATCAGAAAAGGAATGAGGATCAGAAATCCAATTTGGAAAGCTGTCTTGAGTTCACTGGTCACAAACGCAGGAACAAGAAGAGAAAAAGGAACGTCCTTGGGCGAAGTGAATTTTCCATGATGGGATATACGTGCAAACAAGGCCAGATCGCTTTCCCTGGTCTGCTTGAGCATGAATGTACGGAATGGTTTCACACCATCTCGTAGCGCTGCCTGCTCGGATATCTTGCCTTGCATATAGGGTTGAACCGCAGTGTTGTAGGCTTGACTGAATACTGGTGACATAATGAAGAAGGTAAGGAACAGCGACAGACCGAGAAGCACCTGATTAGTAGGGGTCTGGGTAGTTCCCAATCCCTGCCTGAGAATGGCAAGAACGACAATGATGCGCGTAAAGCAAGTCATCATTATCAACAGCGCCGGCAGGAAGCTCAGCACTGTCATCAACAAAAGGATTTGCAGGCTAACCGAGTAGGTCTGGCCTCCCTGGGCACCGGGAGTCACAGTCAGCAAGGGTATATTCCCTGGCGGTGCAGCCGTTGCCAGCACAGGAAGGTAAAGTAGCCATGCAAGCATGGGACGCCACCTTTTCACGCGCCTGTCCTCGTGGCCAATACCTGCTTCAAACGATTAGCGAACCCCGTGTCCCTGACCGCGTTGTCGGCTTCATCCGGGACCATGTTTTCAATGACATGCAAACGCGATACGCGGCCTGGTGCCACCCCGATCAAGACCTGATCCTTGCCGACTTGCACAAGTATTGCCCGCTCGCGCGTGCCTAATGACACAGCACCAAGGATACGCAGCTTGCCCTTTGAACCCGGGTGGACTTTCTGTAGTCCACGCATCATTTTTGCAAGAATGAAGATGAGAAGAATGACAATGATGAAACCAATCAGGAATTGAACCAGCAAATTCCCGCTTGAAATATCCCCGGATGACGCACTCCCAATGTCTTGGGAAGGTGCTGCATGCGCCGCAATGGAACCAGAAAACAAAAGGCACATTGACTTGAACTTCTTGATTGTGGTTATTCGGGACATGGGTTACCAGCAGGCACTATTCACGTAAGTTTGCGCACGCGCTCGGAGGGACTGATGATGTCGGTAAGACGTATGCCGTATTTCTCATTGACTACGACAACTTCACCATGAGCCACCAACGTTCCGTTAACCAGAATGTCCAGAGGCTCCCCGGCAAGCCGGTCCAGTTCCAGTACGGACCCCCGATTCAATCGAAGTAGATTGCGAATGGGTATTCGCGTACGCCCGATTTCCATGGAAACAACAACCGGCACATCGAGGATGACATTCATGTCCACCTTTTCATCATCGCTGGAACCTGAACGAGCCACAGCCGCACTGGAACCCGCGTCGGCAGATCCAGAATTCGATGAACTTTCTATGTTATCAAACTCTGCCTTTTCATAGGCACTGTCATTTCCACGATCGCCCGCATTCTGACTCTTGTTTCCAGATTGTTCAGTCATGGCATCACGGGCAGTCCCCGGTTTTTTTTCCGGTCCAGACTTATCTTCTTGGTTCGAATTTCCGGACATTATCCAGTCTCCATCAACAACGGAATTCAGTCAGCAGCGTTTTTCAGTAACCATGACGGCATAAGAATTATTGTGGACACCAAGTTCCCCAAGCAATACCGTCATGTCGTTGGTTCGCAGAATGACATGACGTGGGTTTTCTACGGGAATGATATCGCCTTTCTTAAGCTGCATGGCCTGTCCCAGTTTGAGCTGCGTTTCACCTATTACCGCGGTCACTTCAATAGGCGCCTCATACACATTATCCATCAATTCATGGCACCAAACCGGATCCTGCCCCGAAGCATTGTTTTCACCCTGTTTTTTCCCTGAATCTTGGTGCTCGATGATTTCATATGGCATTACAATTTTCATATCACCACCGAAATCATCTATTTCAATATGGAATTTAGATGTCATCAATTCATCTTCCTTCTTGAAGACATCGATATATCTAAGTTCGATATCCGAGTTTTTGTATTCGAAGTCTATATCTGCAATTCGTGAAAACGCCTTCTGCATGTCCAGGAAGCACATGCCAAGGAACTTCTTGATAACATGCATTTCTGTAGGCGTGAAATTCTTCCATGTTGTTTGTTCTTTTACATGGCCAGGGCCACCGTAAAGCTTGTCCACAAGGACAAAGACCAGACCTGCTTCCAGTATGAAAAATGCAGGTTTGCCGTTTGGAGTTATATGTACGACATTGATATTCGCCGGCTCATCGACAGTTTTCGTGAATTCATCGTATTTTATGACTTGATTTTCAACTACTTTTACTTCGATTCGCTTACGGAAAAGATCAAACAGACTGTTGCCAAGGGTTTCCGCAAACCGATCATTTATCATGCCAAGCACAGGACTGTCACAGTTGTCGTGACGTACCCGAGCCGTAATATCATATGGTTTTGCATCGCCTTCAGAACTGATATTTCCTTCTGTATCCACTTCCCCCTTGTCCACGCCACTGACAAGTGCATCAAGTTCTTCACGGGATAGAATCTCATTACCTGACATAGGATTATCTACTGCATCACGAAACTGGTGAAATAGACCTTCTCGACCTTTTCCTTGACCCCAGCCTCATCCAGGGCTTCGTTGATGCTATCAAGCACCTGCTTGCGTAGTGTCTGCTTACCTTCAGGTGAATTGATCTGTGCATATTTTTGACCACTGAGCAATATGATCAGGCGATTCCTGATGGCAGGCATGTTCTGCTTGACCTCATCTAGTATCTTCTTGTCACGCGCCATCACATCGATTCCAACCTGGAGGAACCGTGCGGGTTGAGGGTTCTGAAAATTCACGACCAGCGGGGGTGTGATTGAAAGATAGAGCGGTGGCTTCTTCACTTCTGCAGCCGCCTCTGTGGCAGCACTTGCATCCTTGCCAGAAGCTGCATTCTTGTGGCCAAAAGCACCGGTAAAGAACAAAGTTGCTCCAACCGCGATCACCAACAACAGGACAACGATCACGACTATGAGCAACAGATGCTTCGACTTCGGAGCTTCCTGGGACTGAGCTTCCGCCATGGGTGATTTCCTCGGTTTCAGGTTTCGACTATATGCGCATCAATATAAGCAAAAGAGAGGCCAATCTCATATATATATGATATATATGGATTTTTCTGCCGCTGATCATTTCAGGCGTCAAGTTTCCGGCACCATGTCCATACCTCTCGCCCGCCCTCCCTGGGCGTACAGACTGGCGCACTACATACTCCAGCACGTCGCCTGGACGACGCATAGACACAGGATATGACATGTCCTCATTGGCCCGGGCAGAGACCATCTGGTCAGGCATGAATTGAAACTGGCGGTGTGGGGGTGCAAGCGTGGCCGAGGTCAAGATCGCCAATTCTCCGACGACCATGCGCTTACGCATGCCCCGGAACAACACTGCAACGGAGATCGTTCTTATGGCACGGTCAATCGTCACGGATCAGCAGCGCGACTGCCATGTCATTTCGGGGGTTGGCTGAGTGCCTCCTCTCGCCTCAGTCCGTACCTGGGCACGGGCATCGTGCGCTCAGTGCAGGTATCAACGCTGTGCGGTTTGCATCTCAGACGTACGTGTCGAAGAGTCCCGGTCGATCCATACGCCATCCGGAAAAACTCTCGCGATCCGTGACTGCATCTACCGCTCCCTGCTCACCGGGCCAGTACGATGCATGTTGCGATGGCGAAGAATGATACTGGCTGCCTTGCTGAAATTGCTGGGCCTGCTGCCCACCCATGCTGCCCTGGCCAAGATTCACGCTGACATGGACTGTTTGCTGACCATTCTGTCCAAGAAGGTCGCGTAACTGCGAAGCAGCACCCTCCAATGCGTAGCGAACAGAAGGGTGATGTGTCTGAAATGAAACCTGTGTCTGGTCTCCATTGATCTGCACATGCACTGTCAACGGACCCAGCTGTGGCGGATTCAATTGCATCTGAACGGACTGTTTTCCTTGCCCGATCAACCAGCTTACTTGCTCGCCCACTGCCTTTGCGAAACCTGGGTGCGTAACCGGCGTGGTCAAATGCGCCTGCAATGATGCGTTTGCACCGTACAACGAAACCGGAATAGCAAATGCATGCCCGTTTCCCTTCATCAGAAGGGTCGAAGGCAAGCCCAGCTCCTTGTCTATCATGCTCAATCCCGCTTGCTGGGATTCCGAATTCACCAGAGACGCGACCACGCCACCAGTAGCCGCCAGCGATGTGGATTGCTGGCCCAACATCCATTGCGTTTTGTACAACGCACTCCGCCGAGCTTCCGGTAAAGCCTCGGCAAGATGAAGGTCAAACAGATGGTTCCTTGCCCCGTGGTCCTGCTCACCCACAGGCCTGGCGATCTTTTTCTCATCTTGCACAGACAACAGAGCCGGATCTTCCTTGGTCAAGACGCGCCTGCCTGCAACCTTATGGGCGAGGCTGGCGGAAGCATCCGCTTCCAATCTGGATTTTGAAGGCGCCTGGGTATCCGTACCCATGGAATGGGTCGGTTTAACGTGGCTCAACGGCAATCCGGCCGGCAAGGGCAAGGCAACGAGCGGCAATGGTTTGCCGTCCCGACCTGCATTCTTGTCATCCTCACGCTTCGTTTCATGGCCACTGCGTTCCGCGCCTGGGCCACCAGCAACATGAACGTTGCCAGCCTCGGGAGTCCCCGATGCGGCATGAAGCGCCTCGTCAAACCCCGCAGACGGAACCTTGTCGGCCCCACCTGTTGGCGAAGCCTTCAAACTCGGTGCTGGTTGTGCAGACAAAATCGGGCTCGCCAACGCCACTACCCCACTCCCGGCGGTCTATCCCGCAGGGATATCCAGCAAGATTCATGCCTTGATCCTGACGTGGGTGGCCATAAATTCGAAACGGGTACTCGGATAGCGTCAGCGCCGTCCATCCCTGCTGTAAGAGGCATGCTGACGGGCAGCAAACTCATCCGATACCTGCTGCTCACGCCGGTTCTTCTTGCGTGACTCCTCGCGCCGGTATTTCTCGATCACCTGGGACAGGGCATTGTGCCGCTGGTGTTTCTTCAGCCATTCTTCCTGGCTGATGAATAGTGCATCCTCGGCGCTCTTCAGAATCTGCTTCTGCTGCTCGATGGCCGAGGCAAGCTGCAACATGAATTGCCGATGGGCCTGCAGTTGCGTGAGCCTCAGGGTGCCCTGCCCGTGTCGCTGCATGTATTCGTCGTTCCATGCCTGCAACTCGGAAAGTCGTTTCCGCGCATCCCTGACATTGCGTTGCATCTCGCTCATGCGCTGCGCCGCATCCTGTTCGTCGACCGCTGCAATATCCTTGATCGGCTTCATGCGTCGGATACGATTCATGACAGGACCTGGGATCTCAGAAATTCAGTCGATTGCCTGATTTGCTCGGTTCCGGGCTCGGTTTCGGCCGCATCCGTTGCAGGGACAAACAGATCAAGAAGCTGCTGGACACTCTGCTCGAAATCGACCGCATCATGCATGTCCTGCCGCAGGAATGCCTCCAGTGCCGGATAGCGATCTGTTGCATCATCCACCTCGGGATCACTGCCCCGTTGATAGGCCCCGACACTGATCAGGTCACGATAGCGCGCATAGGTCGAGTACACCTGTTTGAACCGACGTGCCATGAGCAGATGCTCCTGATCCACGACATCATGCATGACACGGCTGACGGAGGTTTCGATATCGATTGCAGGATACCGCCCTCCGTCCGCGATCTTGCGGGAAAGCACGACATGCCCATCCAGAATGGCACGGGACGCATCCGCGATGGGGTCGTTGTCCTCGTCGCCCTCGGTCAACACCGTATAGAAGGCGGTAATCGAACCGCCGCTTTCATGACTGCCGTTGCCTGCGCGCTCCACCAGTTGCGGCAATTTGGCAAATACCGAGGGCGTGTAGCCCCTGGTGACCGGCGGTTCGCCAATGGCCAGCGCGATTTCCCGCTGCGCCTGTGCAAAGCGTGTAAGCGAATCAATCAGAAGCAGTACCTTCATCCCCTGGTCGCGAAAGTATTCGGCGATTGCCGCGGCGTACCAGGCACCATGCAGACGCGCCAATGGCGGATCATCGGCAGGCGATGCCACGACCACGGACCGCTGCAGACCCTCCGCGCCCAGGCTGTTCCGGACAAATTCATTGACTTCACGACCACGTTCGCCAATCAGCCCGACAACGGTGATGTCGGCCTCGGTGTAGCGAGTCATCATGCCCAGCAACACACTCTTGCCCACGCCGCTGCCCGCAAACAGGCCCATGCGCTGCCCCCGACCCACGGTGAGCAGGCTGTTGATGGCCCGCACACCGACATCAAGCGGTTCGCGGACTGGTTCACGCTCGAGCGGATTGATCGGTGTGCCAGTCAGTGAAACAGCCGAGGAACAATGCAGTGGACCCTTGCCATCGAGAGGCCGCCCAACACCATCCACCACGCGCCCCAGCAACTCCGGCCCCACGACAGTGCGATGACCGCTGGCCAACGGAACAACGCGGGTATCAGGGGTCACGCCGTGCATGTGGTCGACCGGCATCAAGTAGGTCGTGCCACCTGAAAATCCGACGACTTCCGCCTCCACCCGAACTCCATTTGCGGAAATGATCTCGCAGCGTACGCCCAAAGGAACCTGCAATCCAACAGCCTCGAGTGTCAATCCCACGATACGTGTCAAACGACCTTCCGCCACGACCCCGTTTGACCTGCGAACACGCTCACTCGCTTCCTTCAGGCGCTCCCGCCAGCGTTGCGGATGCAGCACAGGTGCGTTCACGTCTCATCGCCCGTGCGGGAAACGCCCCAGATGGATGCAACTATCTGGCTCATTCGGCGTTCCAGGGTTGCATCGACACGGCTATGGTCGGACTCCACCCTGCAGCCCCCCCTGGTCAGTGCAGGGTCCTCGACGATCCGCCAGGCATTGTCCTCCTTCACATTCGCCATCAGATCGCGCACAAGCTGGGCATCTTCGGGGTGCATGATCACGCGAATCTCGCTTGAATTGGATGGCAGGGCCTTCAATGCCTCGCGTACCACGGCAATGATTTCATCGGGCGAGGTCTGCAATTCCCGCCTGACCAGCTGGCGGGCGATGGCCATGGCGAGTTCCAGCAACTCGTGCTCCACCTGCATGTCCAGGTTTTCCACGGGATGCGCAAGACTGCACAGCACCTGATCGAACTGGGCTGCCCGGATAGCGGCCTCCTCGGCACCTGCATTCAGGCCATCCTTGTATCCCGCCTGGAACCCCTCGTCGTATGCAAATTCCTGGATCTGCTCGAGCGTTTGCGCTGTAGGCGGCGGACCGTGTCCCCTGCGCGCCCCCTGCGCTGGACCCATTGCACCAGCACCCTCGACATCTGGCGCCCTCCAGAGGACGACATCGCTATCATCGGGAGGCTGGAGAACCTTAGACATATTCGTCCCCGCCCTTTCCGCCCAGGCTGATTTCGCCGGCGTCGGCCATCCTCCGCGCAACAGCAAGGATCTCCTTCTGGGCGGTCTCTACATCACTCAGCCGGACCGGACCCTTGGCTTCAAGATCATCCCGGAGCATCTCGGCTGCTCGCTTGGACATGTTCTTGAATATTTTTTCCCGCAGTGCCTCATCCGCACCCTTGAGCGCAACGACCAGGCCCTCGGTGTCCACCTCCCGCAACAGGGTCTGTATCCCCCGATCATCGATATCCATGAGGTTTTCGAACACAAACATCAGTTCCTCGATGTGTTCGGCAATGGAGGAGTCGGCCTCGGAGACTTTCTTCAGAATTTCCGTCTCGACACTGGACTCCATGTAATTCAGGATGTTTGCAGCACTCTTGAGCCCACCTACCGTCGTGGATCTGACACTCTTCGTGTTCTTGAACTGCTGTTCCAGCACGGCATCGAGGTCGCTCAATACGCTGGATGGCACCGACTCGAGGGTCGCTATGCGCAACACGATATCCGAGCGCAAATCGTCCGGAATCAGCAGCAGGACTTCAGCCGCCTGGTCAGGGTCGAGCTGGCTGAGCACAAGCGCAATGATCTGCGGATGTTCTGAACGAATGGTTTCCGCAATGGCACGGGCATCCATCCATTTGAGCTGATCAAAACTTCTTGCCCCCTGGTTTGATGGAATACGATCGATGATCGCGCCGGCCTTGTCCTGGCCCAGCGCCTGGACAAGCACGTTGCGCACATAATCGTCGCCGCTCAGGGAGGTCAGCTGTGATGCGGCATCCACGAACTGGGCGACGACCATATTCACGGTCACCTGATTGATCTGGCTCATGCCAGCCATGGTGTTGCCGATCTTCTGAACCTCACGCGGCCCCATGTGCTTGAGGACCAGCGCCGCATCCTGCTCCCCCAGTGACATGAGCAGGATAGCCGCACGTTCGGCGCCATTGAGTGTCACTGCTTCACTCATCCTTGTCGATCCATGTCTTCACGACTTGCGCAACCCGCTTGGGATCGGACTGGGCCATCGTGCGCGCTGCATGAAGCTGCTCTTCATAGCCGGGACCACCCGCGGAAACCGCGGCAGCCTGGCCGGACAGACTTACCGTATCGCCCTGTAATGCCGACGGTTCCGGTCGGCCATGATTCAGGGCGGGTGCACCGTCTTTGCCAGTGCCCGCACCGGGACCCGACAAGCTGCGCATGACCGGACGCAGCACACCGAACATCAGCAGCAGGACAATGAAACCGCCCACGATCTGCTTGATCAGGTTCCAGAACCAGGGTCGCTCCCAGAATGGCAATGACGGTATGGAAGGCGCCAGGCCCGGTCCACTGGTATCGTTCAGGAAGGGGGCGTTGATCACATTGACCGTATCACCGCGTGCCGCATTGAAGCCCACCGCCTCCTTCACCAGATTGGTGATGTTGGTCATCTCCTGTGGAGTGAGCGGCACCTTCCCGGGCTTGCCATCCTTGCCGGCCTTGGTTTGATAATCCACCACCACGGCCACGGATAGTCGCTTGATGACCCCGGGAGCCTGCTTGATGTGCTGAATGGTCTTGTCGATATCGAAGTTCCGCGTCGCTTCCTTGCGCTGCTGCAGGAGCTTGCTGTTGGGGGGCATGGCATTCTTCGCACCCGGGGTTGCGCCTGCCGAGGCCACGGGCACACCTGCAGGTGGAGGCTGGTTGGTCAGGGAACCGGGAACGCCTCCACTGTTACTGGCATCCCAGCGCGAGTCATCGAGGGTCTGCTGGCTGCGGATCACGCTACCCTTCGGATCGTATTTTTCACTTACCGTGTTGATGAGTGAATAGTCGAGATCGGTCGTCACCTGCGCCCGTACACCGGATGACCCGACCAATGGCGTCAGTATATGCGTGATTCGCTTGGCATAACTGTTATCCAGGCGCTTGGTCAGGGCATATTGCGCACTGCTGAGTGCCGAGCCGGTTGCCGACTCGCTGCTGCCCTGGTTGCCCGTGAGAAGGTCGCCGTGCTGATCCACGACAGTGACCTTGTCGGGCTGCAACCCGGGCACACTGGAAGCCAGAAGATGCACGATACCGGCGACCTGGGGTGGCGTCAGTTTTCGCCCCGGATACAGGTCTAGAAGGACGGAAGCGGACGGTTGCGGGCTGTCTTCGATGAACACCGACTGTTTCGGCAATGCCAGATGGACGCGATCACCCTGGACACTGTCCAGGCTTGCAATGGTGCGCTCGAGTTCCTGCTCGAGTGCGCGGTGATATCGTACTTTTTCGATGAACTGGCTGGATCCGAACGGCCCCGAGTTCTTTTGCAGAAGATCCAGAGCGCTAGAGGTCCCCTTCGGCAATCCCTGGGTGGAAAGCTTGATGCGGGCCATGTAAACCTCGTTGGCCGGCACCGTGATGTCACCGGTCCGGGGATCGACCTTGTAATCGATACCGTCCGCCTGCAAGGCATTCATGATCTGTGCGGAATCCTTGTCCGAAAGTCCTCCGTAAAGCAGCCCGTAGGTCGGCTTTTGCGACCACAGCACGATCGCGACACCCAGCGCCACGCTGGCCGCCAGCCCGACCATGAGACCCAACTGTCTCAACGCGGGTAGCGCAGCAAAGTTGCTGAACTGGTTCCGGATCCTTTCGATATTGACCAATGCCATAACTATGTGAACTCCAGGTCATGAACTACACCTGCATGTTCATGATCTCCTGATACGCAGATACGAGTTTGTTGCGCACTTCCGTCATGGCCTCGAAGGAAAGGCTCGCCTTCTGCAAGGCAACCATCACCTGGCCCAGCTCAACGTTGGAATCGCCCTGGGCTGCTGCGGTCGCAAGATGGCTTGCATGCTGCTGCGCCTCATTGACCTTGTCGATCGACTCGGTCAGCAGCTTTGCGAAATCCGGCTTGTCGGTACCCGCTGCAGCCGTGGAGGCCGCACCACCGTCGGCGGCCGCAGCCATGGTCCGCATCTGGGCAAGCAATTGATTGATCTCAAGTTGATTCATCAGCTTTACGACCCTGCAGATTCAAGTTCGAAACGGCAATTTGCTACCCATGCCCTGCCGCGACATGGCAATGGATTGCCGCTACGGCTCGAGACTCCCCCGCCAGGACTCCTGGTCCGGCAAACGGCATGACAAGAGTTTGACACTTCATGGAAAGACGCAATTTCCATGCCAATGCTACCCCGGGATGGCCACGCCGGACTCGCGCATCCTGGCAAGCTTGTATCGCAAGGTCCGCGGGCTGATTCCGAGGCGTTTTGCAACCTCGGTGCGATTGCCATTAACCGCGGCCAGGGTGTCAAGAATCAGGCGGCTCTCCCGCTGCTTGAGATCTGATTCCAGCATGCACGCTTCCGGTTCTGCATGCTTGTCGACCTGCCCGGCCCCGCTGCCGGGAGCCGACTGCAGGAGAATGTGGTCTTTCGTCACCCGCTGGCCATTGCTCAGGATCAGTGCACGCTGCATGACATTGTCCAGCTCGCGTACATTCCCGGGCCAATCGTGGGCGAGGAGAAATTGTTCAGCATGCGGATCCATCTCGACTTCCCGTCCCGCATGCCGTTTCAGCATGAGGCGGGCCAGCGGAAGGATATCGCCGGCACGGGCTGCCAGCGGGGGCAGGTGCAGGGGGAACACATTCAGCCGATAGAAAAGATCTTCACGGAAACACCCCTCGCTTACCGCATCTTCAAGGTTCCGGTTCGAGGTCGCCAGCACACGAACATCCAGGTCGATCAGCTGCTGACCACCCAGGCGTTCGACCTCGCGCTCCTGCAGGACACGCAGCAGCTTGGACTGGAGATTGAGGTCCATCTCGGTAATTTCATCCAGAAGCAACGTGCCCCCGTTTGCCTGCTCGAATTTGCCGGGTCGAGCCTCGTGCGCACCGGTGAAGGCTCCCTTTTCATACCCGAACAGGATGGCTTCGAGCATAGATTCAGGTATGGCTGCGCAGTTGAGTGCGATGAAGGGACCCGCGGCACGGCGTGATTGTCGATGAATGATGCGCGCAAAGACTTCCTTGCCACTGCCGGAAGGTCCCGTGATCATGACCGTGGCCTCGGTACCGGCCACACGGCCTGCCAGGGACAACAGCTCGCGGGTCCGCGAATCTTCGGCAATGACTTCACCATCATCGACGACCATGGGAAACAGCCGCGTGACCATCTCCACCAGAACCGAAGCCTCGAACGGCTTGACCAGATAATCGGCCGCACCTTCACGCATCGCGCTGACCGCCCTCTGTATCGTTCCGTACGCCGTCATCAGCACGACAGGGAGTTCGGGGAGGCGGGCCTTGACTCGCCGGAGCAGCGTGACTCCGTCCATGGGACGCATCTGCACGTCACTGACAACCAGTGCAATATCATGCATCTCCATGCAGCGCAGGGCTTCCTCTCCATCGCCTGCACATACCACCTTGAACCCGGACATCCGGAGGGTGTCGCACAGAGCCTCCTGGAGTTCGCCATCATCTTCTACGACCAGGACTTTTCGATCTTCATTCATGTTCATTTTCCTGCCCCGGACCCATCACTGCGCACAGGTGCATCGATCGTGGGTAATTGCAGCACGAAGCTTGCTCCTTCAGTCACACTCCGGTCCAGACGGATATTCCCGCCGTGGGCTTCGAGTACGTGATGTACAACGGCCAGACCCAGGCCCGTTCCCTGAGTTCTGGTCGTGAAGAAAGGTTCGAAAATCTTGTCCGCAACATCTGCAGGCACGCCTGGCCCTTTGTCCGAAAACGTCATCGCCAGATTGCCATCAGCATCCCGCCCGATCTGCAAGGTGATGTGTACCCCCTGCCCTGATGCATGTATGGCATTGCTGACAAGATTGAGCATGGCGCCGAGCAGTGCCTCGCGCTGGGCCGCCATCCAGACAGGCGTGCTGCTCTGGTCCTGCTTCATTTCAAGCACACCCTTGGCCTCATCTACCAGCGGCCTTGCCATCTCATGAAATCCTTCGAGCAGCGCAGACAGTTTCAGCGGCATCAATGCCGGAGACTGCCCCCGCGCAAACTGCAACATCTCCGTGACCAGGCGCTCGAGGTGGCGGATCCGGCCACGGATCCTCTCGATCAGGCGACTTCGCTGCTCCGGTTCCAGACCGCGCTGTTCAAGATGGGAGAGATACAGCAAGACCGATGACAATGGTGTGCGCACCTGGTGGGCGAGCCCTGCAGCCATCTCTCCCATAGTGGAAAGCCTGCGATGCCGGTCGAGCTCCTCGCGCAATCCACTGGCTTCGGTCACATCCTGCAATAGCAGGATGTGACCAGGTTCGGACCCCAATTCGCGCATGGAAATACTGAGCCGTCGTCCACCGGGAAGGCTGACTTCGCTGCCATGTGATGCCCCCTGCTCGAATCGTAGCGCAACACTGGACCAGGCGACGCCGAGCAATGGATCACCGAGAAATTCAAGCGCCGCAGGATTGGCTTCGCGAACCACCCCCGCCCCGTCGGTGACGACCACGGCACCAGGGAGTGATTCGAGCAAACGGCCCAGCCGATTGGCCAGCCGTTCCTTCTCGGCAAGTTCCTGCAGTCTCTGCGAGCGGGCCGCGGCGAGTTCGGTGGAAAGTTGCTCGACCTTCAGCTCCAGTTCCCGGTAGCTGCCTGCCAGCTCTTCCGACAGTCGATTGAATGCTGCAAAGGCCTCAGCCAGCCCCTGTTGTCGAACCTCGTCTGATAACCCGACAACCGCTGGCGCAGCAGCGCCGGTTTGCTTTGTTCCTCGGTTCATGACCAGAACTCATGCAGAATTCATACCATCCATTCTTTCCCATATATATCAGCAGGTTACATTATATCGTATGCAGCGATCGTCAAAAATCCGACACCCCTTCCTTGCGCGATATTTCGTACTTGCGAAGCTTCTCGACCAAGGTCGTCCGCCGCATGCCCAGGCGTTGCGCGGCACGCGCCACAACGCCGCCCGCCTCCTCGAGTGCCTGTCGAATGAAGGAGACTTCAAGCTGCGCCAGGTGATCGCGCAGATTGAAATTGGTCTCAGGCAGGGAGGGCGGGCCTGATGCAGATGCCTGCGGAGTCTCATCCACGAACTCATCCAAGCGTGCACCTGGAATGCCTATCCGTTCCAGGAACTTGGTTGGAAGATCACCAACCTCGACCAGGCCATCAGGCACAAGAATCAACATCCGCTCGATCAGATTGGCAAGCTCCCGGACATTCCCGGGCCAGTTGTACTCCTGCAAGGCCCGCAAGACACCGGCAGACAGCTGCCCTCCACTGCGTCCATCACGTTTCAGGCGACGAATGAAATGATCGGACAACAGTGGGATATCTTCCCTACGCTCGCGCAAGGGTGGCAATTCAAGAGGAAAAACATTGAGCCGATAGAATAGGTCTTCCCGGAATCGGCCTTCATCGATGGCGGATTCCAGATCGCGGTGGGTAGCAGTGATCAGCCGTACATCGACCTCGATGCTTGTATTGCTGCCTACCCGCTCGAATGTACGTTCCTGCAGGACACGCAAAAGTTTGACCTGCATCGCCAAGGGCATGTCGCCGATTTCATCAAGGAACAGAGTCCCACCCTGCGCCAGTTCGAAACGACCCACACGTGAGGTGATGGCGCCCGTAAAGGCGCCTTTCTCATGGCCAAACAGCTCGCTTTCCAGCAATTCAGGAGGTATGGCACCGCAATTGACTGCCACGAAAGGCTTGTCGCGTCGTGAAGATGCATGATGCAGCGCCACTGCAGCCACTTCCTTGCCGGTGCCGGTTTCACCCTGCAGCAAGACGGAGGCATCCGTATCGGCTACATGCTCGATGAGTCGGCGCAATCGACGCATGCCCGGGCTGCGTCCGATCAGTATCCCTTCGAGGTACCCATTGTGCTCAGGGCCGCCTGCCCTGCCTGCCGCCGATGCCTGGGCCCTGCAGGAAGCCATGGCCCTGGCCTTCTCGAGCACCATGATGAACTGCGAGGACTCGGGTGGCCACAGCAAGGCTGCCATGGGATCGAAGGCGCCGTTGATGTCACGCCGCTCCCCAAGTGAAATGAGAGGCAAGTCGGGATTGATGCGCTTGCGCCAGGCAAGCGATTCGCTGAGCAATGACTTGTCGGCAAGGGTATTGACTATCAATGCGCTGCAGGTCGGTGCCGCCTGCTTGTCGAAGTGCACAGGCTGAAACCCGAGAAAAGTGACAATGGCTTCCAGGATGCTCAACCGCTCACTGCAAGAGTCGGCGAGTATGAGCACAGGACCAGGATTGTTCGGCAGGGACGGTTCGTGATCATCAGCTTGAGCAGGCATGCTTCCCCCTTGTGTAGCTGCCTATACCTGGCGAAATACAGATCGCGCGACTTGACCGGTTCCAGGAAACCGTGTGCATGAATACATTCACGTCGATATGAGGGCACGAACGCATATTCCGATGCGAATCCATGCGCATCTGCCCTGACATGCTCTCTCCCGTGGTGTGCATCGACCAGACCAGGATGACCGACCCGTCAACTATCTGTCGCCGAAGTTTACCAGAGCGTCGAGATATTCACATACCGCGGCGGCTTGCGATCAATCTGCGATGATGCCTGAAGATCATCTTGGCAAGATCATCACGCGTTGTGTCATCCATCCCGCGGAACCTTGCCACGATATTGACGGTTCCTGTCTTGTCGGATTTGACGGCAACCACTACGGCATGAGCCCGCAAGGGGCGCGGGAGTGTCGGCTTGAGATAGATTTCGACAAACAGCAACTGGCCTGGATCCGGTGATTGCGAATCTTGCCATTGCAGTCCGTGTTCGGAAATGGATACGGGCACGGCTTTGGGCATGCTTGAATGATGGGCGAGCACTTCCGCAACCAGATCAAGCATGAGGCTGAGCTTTGCATCGAGCCGCGCCAATTCCTGCGCAGTTTCCGGATCGGCATCCTTGCTTTCGGTGGGTGCGTCATCGAACAGGGCAAGCATGCGCAGTAACGTCGCGTTGCCTTCATTGAGCCCAGCAAGTTCGTCTTTGTTGGAAGTATTGTCCAGCAATCGCCAGGAAACCGGCAAGACGGCCTGGTAAACAACGCCTTTATCCAAGGGGTTATCCAACGGACTCATGCAGGAAGCATAACCGAAGGAAAACACGATGCAAACTCGATATACGGTTTCCCTGAAACGTCGTGAAAACCGGAACACGCACGGCTCAAGAAGACCATACGATCCGGTGTTTGCAAACACAGTGACGACCCGACCGGTCCCCATGCCCATGGATGTCTGTCGCAAAACAACGTGCGGTCACGATCACATCCGCCCAGAGGACAAGAGTGTCCCAATCACCTGCCACCGGGCAGGCTTCGTTTCAGCCTGCAACAGTGTGGCTGTACGCAGTCGCGGCACGTTGGACCCGGTTGTTGTGCTGCACGCTCAGGGCCAGTTTCTCACGCTGCTGTTCGACATGCGCGGTAAGGGCGTGATTGACCACCATCAGCTCCTGCAGCAGGATACGGATCGCGTCCGACTCCTGTGGCTCCACGGGCTTTTCGAGTACAGACTCGAGTTTCTGCCTAAGCATCGACTCCTGTGCAAGAACCTCGGACCACTCATCCGACCGGCCTGCCAACTTGCACAACGCGCGATACATTTCGACAAGTTCGGCCAGTTCCGTGACTCTTGGAAATGCCTGCGTAGCCATTATCGGACATTCCCCCGGGCACTTTCGGGGGCGATGGCATCCCAGCCGGACCTGACCTCGACAAGTAGAGAACTGACTTCATCGAGTACACGCACATCATTGCTGACATTGGCATCGATGAGACGACGGGACATGTAGTCGTAGAGTTCTTCGAGGTTGTTCGCCAAATCACCCCCACGCTCATGATCAAGATGCACGCGCAGGCCGTCGATGATCCTGATGGCATTGGGAATGGCCTGCGCCTTGCTGACCAGATCCTGCCTGGTCATGGCATTTCTTGCCAGTGCGATCTTTTCCAGGGCGCCGTCGAAAAGCATGCGAACGACAGCATGCGGACTGGCTTCGACACTGGCGATCTGGCCGTCCAGGCCGACCTGGCGATATGCATTCAAGGCTTGCTTGTGGTGCAGATTCATCGATTCATCTCGTTATTCGCCAGAAAACCCGACCTGACTCGATTCAGTGTCCGTTACCAACCACGGCCTTCGTGCGCATGTGCATGCATCCGCGATCAACCAGTGCTGGATGAACTCGTGTTGGTCGTCGACCCGATTGAAGCGATACTCGCCAACTGCTGCGTGAGATAGTTTCCCGTACTCTTGAGGTTGGCGACCAAAGTATCCATCGCGGCGTATTCCTGGAGCAGGGATTGCTGCTCGACCTGCATCCGCGCATTGAGCTGTGCAAGCTGGGTCTGGATGTTCCCGAGCTGGGTATTGATGGTGTTTGTGCGCGAACTCAATACGCCCTGGCTGCCAGTCATGCTTTCAACCAGCGTACCAAGCTGCTTTCCCGCCCCCTGCAAGGTACTGACCACAGCGCTGTAATTGCTGCCAACGGCACTGGTCAACTTGCTGGTATCCAGGCTCAGTGTTCCATCGGCATTTGCTGTCACACCAAGGTCCATGAGGCTCGAAAAGCCCCTGGATGCCCCAGGAACCGACTGCACCACACCGTTCTGGAAAAGGGCCACCAGATTCCGCAGTGTCGGATCGCCCAGGAGCAGGCCGGCTTGCTTCGTCTTGCTGTCATAGGACGCAAACTTGCCGACATCCTTTGCGAAACCGTTGTAGGCATCGACGAATGCCTGCAGCTTGTTCGATATCGTGTTGCTGTCAGGTGCTATGGCAAGCGTTACCGGAGCGCCATTGCTGACACCCTTCAGATCCAGCGTCACCCCCTGGATGACATTGCTCAGGCTGTTGTCTTGCGCGGTGACGGCAATGCCGTTGACGCTGAGCTTGGCATCCTGTGCAACCGCCGTCTGGGACATACCCGTGGCGCTGTTCGTGCCGGCATAGGCAAGCCCGGACAGGGACGGATCGCTTGCACTGATCTGCAGGGCATTCTGGCTACCGGTCTTTGACGTCAAGGCAAGACGGTAACCGGATCCATCATTGACGATCGTGGCAGAAACACCGAAATGGGCCTGATTGATGGCCGATGCCAGACCCTGCAGGGTGTTGTTCGTGCTGTCGAGCGTGATGCTCTTGGCGGTCGCCGACGAATTGGGCGTGAATGAGGGTGGCGATGTGCTTGAGTTGTAACTGCCAAAGGCAAAGGTAAGCGTACCGGTGCCGACGACATCGCTTGGCGCACTGTACGCGGCACTGGCCAGGCTTTGTGCCCCGGCCTGCTGGGTGACGCTGATGTTGTAATTGCCCGGAGCCGCCGTGCTGTCCGCTGTTGCAGTGAGCACGGTATTGTCACTGGACGTGGCCTGGTAGCCGGGTTGCAGCCCCTGGAGCGCCGTCAGGCTCGTCCCGATACTGGATACATCGCTATTGAGGGTACCAAAGGCCGAAAGCTGGGCGTTGAGCGAGCTCTCCCTGTTCTTCAGGGTGGTCTGCTGCGGACCGTAATCTGCATTCAACAGTTTGCTGACCAGGGACTGGATGTTGATCCCTGAACCGATACCCGGTGAACTGATGACTCCCGACATGATCTGACCGTCCTGAAATGGGCTCAACCCTTGATCTTGAGACCGGTGGATGACAACGCCTGTGTCTCTTGCAAGGTCTGCGCCAACGACAGCATGTATTTCGGTGGAATCTGCCGGATCACTTTCCCGGTTTCCCGGTCAATCACCTTGATTACCGTCTTGCCACTGGCCTTGTTGACGCTGAATTCCAGTGATCGATGCTGGGCATGGAAATATTTATTGAAATCAACAACTGCCTTCTGCAGGTCAATAGACGAATTCTTGCCGGTTTGCACCTGCCCATCCGGCAACCCGTTGCCGGCCATTCCCTGAGCGGATCTGTCCGTACCGGACTGTGCCTGACCGGATGCGGAGACGCCAGAAATGCGTCCGGACCCGGGAAGCATATCGATGATCTGACTCATGGCTATGAACCTCCCCTCGCCCGCCTTGATCGCCTGTGCCTGGAACGACCATGGCAGCGAGTGTGGCATGCCGGGAGCTGTGTACTCCCGGCACGTCACGTCTCAAAGAATTACTTCAGCAGCGACAGGGCGATCTGCGGCTGGGCGTTGGCCTGTGCAACCATGGCCACACCGGCCTGCTGCAGGATCTTGGCGCGGCTCAGTGCGGCAGTCTCGGCAGCAAAGTTCGCATCCTGAATGCGCGAACGGGCTGCTGTCGTATTCTGCGAAGCGGACTGCAGGTTGGAGATGGTTGACTGGAAACGGGACTGCAATGCGCCCAGTTCACCGCCAAACCCGCTCATCTGCGTGAGCGCAAAGTCCATCGCCTTGACGGCAGTCTGGGCATCAGCGACCGTCAGCACGCTGGTGCTGTTGAGCGTCAGTGTGGTGGTACCTCCAGCCAGTGCTGCCAGCGTGCCGGTATTGGCGCTGTCCAGCAGGCCCGCTGCTGCCGTGCCACCGACCTGGATCGAACCGCCGACCTTGGTGTACAGCTCGATGCCCGCATTCAGCGAGAAACTGGCAGATGCCGTGCCACCGCCCTTCGGAATATCCGTCAAGCTGGTGCCACCCGACACGGAAATGCTGGAACCGTCGGTATTGGACAGGTTGATACTGCCGGCGGCCGTGCCTATCTTGGCCGTCACGCCCGTCTGACTGGTGTAGGCATTGATCGCGTTGATGGCGTCAGCCGCGGTTGCACTGGCAGCGACGCTGATGTTGACGCCGTTGATGTTGATGGTATCGGCAGCTGCCGGCGAGGTGAATGCCACGTCGGCTGAAGTGGTGTCGGTACGCTGCGCATACACGCCAGTCTGCGAACTGATCGAATTGATCTGGGCGACCGCACCAGACACGGTGTAGCTCTGGTTGGCGAAGGTCACGGATGCCGTTCCCAGGTTGCCCTGGATCTGCAGCGTCTTGCCACCGATGGCAGCTGCTGCCAGATCAGCCGAATCGATGCTCTGGCCGTCGCCGTAGGTCGCGCCCAGGCTTTGCCCACGCACATCGACGCCCTGCGCGGTAATGGTCTGGTTGGCATTGGCACCCACTTGGAACACCAGGCCATTGAGCGACCCGTTGAGGATGCTCTGGCCATTGAACTGGGTGTTCTGGGCCGTGCTGTTGACCTGCTGGATGGCCTGTTGCACTTCGGAGTTGAGCGCCTGCCGGTCCTGCGCGGAATTGGTGGCATTGGCGGACTGGATGGCAAGGGTCCTGACCCGCTGCAGCGAATTGGTCACGGTGTTCAGTGCGCCATTGGCCACCTGGGCAAAGGAAATACCGTCATTGGCGTTGCGCACGGCCTGGTTGAAACCGTTGATCTGGGCGGTCATGCGCTGCGCAATGGCATAGCCCGCCGGATCATCGGCCGGGCTGTTGATGCGCAGGCCGGAGGACAGACGGGACAGCGCCTGATCCAGCGAACTCTGGGTCATGCTGAGGTTGTTCTGTGCGTTCAGCGACGCGATGTTGGTGTTAATTACAAGCGACATGTCTGTAACCTCCGCTACTTGCTAGTCGTCAATTCACGATCCGCCAGATGGCGGGGCAATGGCAGCACGTGACTGCCTACACACTAGGTATCGGCAACAGACGGGGATTCTTTAGCCCTGGCAGCAAATTTCCCGAAACCAGCACGAACGGAACATTCGTCTTGTAAGTCATAGGTTTGCAAAACACTCGTTGGTGCGGATGCACGCAGGAATGTGATCCAGTTCACTTTTCCCGAAACGAGCTGCAGAACGCCGACATGTTGCTTTGACCCCGCGCACGGGTACGACGGCGCCTGAAGGCACACCAATGGCAGGGGTCATCGTTCACTTCGGCGATTTCGTCACCAGGGATGGCGGCGACACGGTACCCACCGATACCACCTGGGCTGGCGGAATGACGAGCACGTGGCACTGGCAGCCAGGCCACACCGGAAGTATTGCGCAAGTATCGTCCTATGGTGGACGACAGAACCCGGTCAACTTCATGGCCGCGGCAGCTTGTCCGGTCCGGCAGGCAAGCACCCGGGTTTGGCCAAGACGCATCAACCCGCAGCAGCAATCACGCCATATCGACGATCAATCGGCAGAACGCTGGAATCCGGCCTTGCAAGCCTTGCCTACAGATATTTGAACAAAGACAGGCCCTGCACCTGCAGATACGTCTTCTGCGCAGCTTGCAGGCCTACGAGCTGAAGATTCATGCGGCTGATGGCCTTGGCATAATCCAGATCCTGGATACTGGACTGCGAAGATTTCAGTTGCACCCCCCAGTCCTGCTGGAGTTGCTGTTGCGCCTTGACGGAGTCAAGACGCGATCCTACTGAAGACTGGATATTGACAACCCATCCCAGCCCCTGATCGAGCGATACCAGTCCCTGGTTGATGTTGTTGTGCAGTCTTGCCTGACTGGCAGCGCTGCCGGTTGGCGTATTGAGCGTATCGATCAGGTTTTGCACGGTCTGAAAGAGACTCTGCTGCTGGCTGGGAGCTATGGTGAAGCTGTCGCCTGCCGCCGGCGTGCCGCTGATGGACGTCTGGATGCCTGCGAACGCTATGCCGGCGCCATCCTGATAGCCTTGATTGGCAAGCACGGTTGTACCTGTCGTCGTATCGACGACGTTGTAGGTGTTGGCCGAGACGAACTGAATCTGGTAAGTATCGCGCGTATAGGCAGTCGTATCGGTCACGCTGCCGGGATCGATGATTCCGGCACCCGCATTGCCAGGTGCCGGCTTGGTCGTGAAGCTGCCATTGCCATCCGGTATCTTCATGAACACGGCATTGCCAGGATCATTGGTGGCAACCGTTCGACTGGCATCGATCTGCACGAAGCGCTGTGCATTGTCCCCGGCATAGGCTACCGCGCCTCCCGGGGTGAGCGAGAAAGGCTGGGTCGTGGTTCGCGAACCGGCAAAAATGTAGTCGCCGCTGGCATCACGCGTATTCCCCAGTGACACGAGCTGTTTGAGTGACTGGCTCAATTCACTGGCGATACTGGCGCGGCTCTCGCTGGTTTGCGAATCATTGTTGGCCTGCAACACAAGCGTACGCACACGTTGCAGCACGTTGCCGGCCTGCCCCAGTACACTCTGCTCCAAGTTGAGTCGCGCGGTTGCCGCATCGCCATTGCGCGAAAATTGCGTGTTGGTGTCGATAGCAGCCTGTAGATCCAGGGCCTGGGCAGCGCCAGCCGGATCGTCCGCCGGATTGACAATCCGCCTTCCCGTGGAAAGCTGCTGCTGTGTATGGGACAGCTGGCTCTGCTTGTCCAGAATCAGGTTGATGCCCAGGGCGTAGCTTTCACTGGTGGAGATGCGCATGTTCTTCAGCCTCAACGTAGCGCGGACAGCAGCGACTGGAAAAGGGTGTTGGCGGTGGTAATGACTTTTGCAGACGCCTGGTAGGCCTGCTGGTACTTGAGTAGCTGCGCGGCCTCTTCGTCCAGATTCACGCCCGAAATGGACTGCTGGAGGGAGGTGGCCTGACTGAGCAGGGCCTTCTGGGTATCCGCATTGGACTGGGCTGCCTGCGTGCTGCTCCCGACCTGGGCCACAAGCTGGCCATAGGTATCACCCAGGGTCGCCGTTCCTCCCTGCAGGAAGCGTTGCTGCTGAATGCCGGCCAGGGCCAGCGCATTGCCGTTGTCGCCCGGGCCCGTGGGAGCCACGGTAAAGCTGTCTCCGGACTGCGCGGTGCCTCCCAGCGTTACCTGCCATCCGTTGAAGGCAACGGTCGTACCCGCTGGGTTGTAGGCATTGGTGACGCTGGTGCCGTTCACGGCATCGGTCAGGGTGTAGGTGTTCGGCGGACTGTTGAAGCGGATCGTCACCGAATCACGGAGATTGGGATCCGCGACATTGGTGACCTGCGCGGTGGAAATGGTCGCGGTTCCGGCATTGCTGGCAGTTGCTGCACTGACCACGGGAGCAGCCGCCGCAATCTGACGCGGGTCGGTGAACGCCAGTCCCAGGCTCTGAGCTGCCTGCCGGGTCGGTTCAATGAGAAAACGGTCCCCGGCTGAAGCACTGCCGGGCACCACGATGCTCAAGCCATCCGCAACAAAAGGGTTGGCCGAAGTACCTGCGCCGCTCATGCTCACGGCCTGGCCGGTTGCCGCATTGGACAGTTTCCAGGTGCTGCCATCGAAGCCGAGCTGATAGTCCTTTGTAGTCAGTGCCGAGGCATTGCTGATCGAGACGCCGGGCAAGCCGCTTGCAGCCGCATTGGTCGGGAACGAAAACACCTTGGGGGCCGGTACGGTGAAGAAATCCTTGCCCAGCGTTCCGGTCAGATCCACACCCTGTCGTTGCTGGGCATTGAATTGCATGCCCAATCCCACCGCCAGCCTGCCCAGGGCATTCTCGGCGGGAATCACGACCTGGTTGCGAGCATCCAGCAATCCGCCCAGTTTGCCGCCGGCAATGACCTGACCGACCGGCACGCTGCCGGTGGACGTCTGGAAGACCAGTTCCAGTTGCCCCGGGTCACCCTTGACCGGTTGCGTGCCCAACTGGGTCGTACTGCTACCGACCACCAGCGCCTGCCCTGTGCCAATCATCACGTTCAACGAACCGTCGCTCTGTGCCACGGTCCTTACGCTGACGTGTTCGGCAAGCTTGTTGATCAGCGCATCGCGTTGGTCGAGAAGGTCATTGGGTCGGCCTGCCGGTCCGTTCTGCGGTGAAGACACGATTTGTGTATTGAGCCTGGCAATCTGCGTGGCCAAGCCATTGATGGTGGAAACCTCGTTGGTCAACTCCCCGTTGATCTGGCTTTGGGTGCTGTCCACTTGCTGGTACAGGGTCTTGAATCGTCCGACCAGGACCTGGGCCTGGCTGATCAGATCCTGGCGCGCAGGAATTGCACCAGGATTGTTTGCCACCCCATTGACTGCATTGAAAAATCCCTGCATCGCAGGCTGCAATCCGGCACTTGCGTTGGCCAACAGGTTGTCCACCTGTGACGCCAGCTGGCTGAAGGCCTGATAACGGCTGTTGGCGGAGGTCGCATCGGTGACCTGACTGTTGGCAAACTGGTTGACGACGCGCTGCACACCGGCAATGTGCGTGCCGCTGCCAAGATAGTAGTTGGCCGCCAGCTCCGGCTGGTTGCTCACCTGGTCAACCCGTTGCCGGCTGTAACCCGGTGTATTCACATTGGCAATGTTCTGGCTGGTCGTCTGCAACGCTCGCTGGTAGGCCAGCAGCGCCGAGGTTCCAATGCCAAGAAGATCTGTTGTGGCCACATCTGACTCCAGTGAACTGCAGGGCCAAAGCCCGCAGTCAGGTTATCGGCCGCTTTCGGAAATACTTGAAACCACCCGACTGATTGCCGATTTGGCGGCAAATACGGACCGCTTGAGGAGGGATTGGATCTTGTCCGCATAGTTGGGGTCCGTCGCGTACCCCGCATGCTGCAAGGCCTTCAGATAGGCCGCGGGTCGATCCGCCGCAGCCAGCGCATCGCGGTATCTGGGCAGGCTGCCAATCATCCTTGCATAGTCGTCAAAGCAATCTTCCGGCGACTCGTACACGCGAAACGACGCCGATTCGCGGCTCAACTGCCCGTCCCGGTATTCGACAGTCCGCACCCGGGCCCGCTCCCCATCCCAGCCTGAACCGACCTTGATACCAAGAAGATTGTGGCTGCTGCGGCCATCATGGGTACGGGGTATGCGCTTTCCCCAGCCCGTTTCGAGTGCGGCTTGCGCTACCAGGACTTTCGGATTCAAGCCCAGGCGACGCGCCGCACGCTCGGCATACGGAAGCATGGCCTGAACAAATTCACGCGAGGAACTGGGGATATGCACGGAAAGCGGTGCGGACTGCGTACGCGCCACTGGCGTCGGTGTCACCCGGACTTCGCCAGTCGGGGCAGGCTGCGTGCTTCTGGTTCCCGGCGTCCTGTCAAGCGCACGCTCGATCAGGCTGCGCAGACCCAGGCCGTTCCCCTGTGCCAGGTTCAGTGCCAGTTGCTGGTCGTACAAGCCTTGGTACATCTGCTGTGGACGGCTGTCGAACAGGCCATCCTTCGGCACGGTATCGCGCATGGACTTGAGCATCATCTGGATGAACAGGGCCTCGAACTGTTTTGCTGCCTCGACACTGGCCCGGGGACTGTGTGTCCGGGCCACGGCCTGCAGGCGCGCCAGGCCCTGGAAATCCGTCGCGACCGGAGGATATGCAGTGGCGGTATCGAGCACGGTCATGTCACATCACGACCAGTCTTGCTCTCAAGGCACCGGCTTTCTTGAGCGCCTCCAAAATCGCCACCAGATCATCGGGCGTGGCCCCTACCCGGTTGATGGCCTGAACGATCGAGTCCAGCGACGTCCCGGGTCTGAATACGAAAGCGTGTGCCTTTTGCTGTTTGGCATTTACGCTCGAGCTTGGCACAACGACAGTTTGTCCTCCTGGCGAGAAGGGCTGGGGCTGGCTCACCTGTGGCTGTTCATTGATGGTCACGGTGAGGTTGCCATGCGCGACGGCCGCCGGCAGCACACGGACATCACTGCCGATGATGACCGTACCTGTTCGTGCATTGACCACCACCTGGGCCGGAGCAGCGCCTGGGTCGACATCCAGACCTTCCAGTGCAGACACGAAGCTCACGCGATCAGTCGTGGACTGGGGTGCCTTCACCCGGACCGAGGCAGCATCAATGGCCTGTGCCGTATTGACACCAAATGCCTTGTTGATGGCCTGGGTCAATCTGGCAGCGGTGGTGAAATCTGGATTCAGGAGATTGAGCGTAATCGCGCTTCCGCGGTCAAAAGCTGTCGGCACGGTGCGCTCTACCGTCGCACCTCCGGGAATGAGTCCATCGGTCAGCGTGTTCACCTGGGTGCTGGAACCGCTGGCACCTTGCGCACCGTAACCACCCACGATCATGTTCCCCTGCGCCATTGCATAGACCTGACCGTCCGCACCGCGCAACGGTGTCATGATCAAGGTGCCACCACGCAGGCTTTTGGCATTGCCTATCGATGAAACCGTGATGTCAATGTGCTGCCCTGGCTTGGCAAATGGCGGAAGATCGGCAGTCACCATGACTGCAGCGACATTCTTCAGTTGGGGATTGACATTGGAAGGTACCGTGATGCCGTAGTTCTGCAGCATGTTGATGATGCTTTGCACAGTGAACGGCGTCTGGCTGGTCTGGTCCCCGGACCCGTCGAGACCGACAACCAGCCCATAACCGGCCAACTGGTTGATGCGCAGGCCGGCGATGCTGGTCAGATCCTTGACCCGTTCAGCATGAACCGCGGGTATCGCGAACATCGACGCGAACACGAGCATGCAAACGGCCACAGTTGTGACAGCGCGATTCATAACGGCCACCACGCTTGGACGAACCGTGCCAGCCAGCCCGGGCGGTTGGCATCATTGACCGTGCCACGTCCGCCGTAGGAGATTTCGGCATTGGCCACCTGCGTGGACAGAACGGTGTCCTGCGACGAGATATCGGCGGGGCGCACCATGCCCCGCAACCGGATGTACTCCCGCCCTTGGTTGATGGCCACCCACTTCTCGCCCTGGACGACCAGATTGCCGTTGGAAAGCACCTTGGCGACGGTCACTGCGATCACACCCTGCATCTGGTTGCTCTGGGTACTGCCCCCCTTGCCCTTGAAGGCATTGCTGCTGCTGAGACCCACGCCAAAGAGAGGCTTGCCGTGATAGGTCACCCCGCTACCGAGCAATGTGGGGTTGGTAACAGACACGCTGGTATCGCGAGAGGTGGTGGTATCTGCGGACTTCTTGGCAGTCGTGCTTTCATCGAGCACGACCGTGAGGATGTCTCCGACACGGTAGGCACGCTGGTCGGAAAACAACCGCATGCTGTTGCTGGCCTGGAAGATGGCGCCATTGTTGTTCGCGGGCGACCGTGGCGGCATGGGCAAGGTGGCAGCAAACCTCGAATCGCCACCCGGTGCGGGCCCTGGCGACATGCTCACGCAACCGTTGACCATGATCAATGCGATCAAGCCAGCTCCCAGTCTTGTTATCCCCTTCATTTTCATGAGTGTGCCTGTACTGAATGCATCAAAGGTTGTTTGTTGCGTACTGGAGCATCTGGTCGGACGTGGCAATGGCCTTGGAATTGATCTCGTACGCCCGCTGGGTCTCGATCATGTTGACCAGTGACTCGACCGTATTGACGTTGGAGCTTTCCAGCGCCCCCTGCTGCAGGGTGCCCAGTCCATTCAGGCCCGGCGTGCTGGTTTGAGGCGGTCCGCTTGCCGCCGTTTGCAAATACAGGTTCTGACCGATCGGCATGAGCCCGGCTGCATTGATGAAGTCGGTCAACTGCACCGTGCCCAGCTGGGTAGGCTGGGTGCTTCCCGCCACAGTTGCCGTTACCGTGCCATCGGAACCGATGGTGATGCTGGTGGTGTTGGTGGGAACCGTGAGGGTCGGTTGCAGTGGATTGCCGCTGGAATCGACCACCTGACCATTGTTGTCCAGCTGGAACGAACCGTTGCGTGTATAGGCTACCGTTCCATCCGGCATCAGGATCTGGAAGAATCCGCGCCCCTGGATAGCCATGTCGAGGTTGTTCCCGGTCTGCACGATGTTGCCCTGGGTGAAGACCTTCTCGGTGGAATTGACGCGCACGCCTGTCCCGAGCATCAATCCCGACGGCAGCTGGGTGTTCTGCGAAGATTGCGCTCCCGCCTGTCGCACATTCTGGTAGATGAGATCCTGGAACGAAGCCCTTCCCTTCTTGTAGCCGGTGGTATTGACATTGGCCAGGTTATTGGCAATGACATCCATGCGGGTCTGCTGTGCATCAAGTCCGGTCTTGGCTATCCACAATGCGGGTATCATCTCGCTCGTCCTCTATCGATCTGTCAGCCGGCCAGCAGCAATTGCGCACTGGCCTGGTCGTTGTTTTCAGCCGTCTTCATCAACTTGATCTGCGTCTCATACTGACGGGCCAGCGCAATCATCCGCACCAGCGCATCGACCGTATTCACGTTGCTTGTCTCCAGGGCACCAGCCACCACGCTGACGTCGGCAGACGGCGCCAGAACGCGGCCATCACGAGTGTGCATCAGGCCATCCGTGCCCTTGGCAAGACTGTTCCGGGGTGGATTCACAAGCTTGATGCGGTCGACCACGGCCAGGGCACTCGGCTGCTGTCCCGAGGGCTCAACGGTGATTGTCCCGTCATGACCAATATGCAATTGCTGGTTGGGAGGCACCGCAATGGGACCGGAATTGCCAAGTACCGGATAACCCTGACTCGTGGTGAGCAGGCCATTGCTCGTGATACGCAAGTCACCGGATCGGGTATAGGCCTCGCGCCCATCCGGTGCCTGCACGGCAATCCAGCCGGGACCGTCGACCGCGATATCAAGCGGACGATCCGTGGTCATCATCGCGCCTTGCGAGGTATCGGTGCCTTGCCCCCCATCTGTGGTGTAGATACGACTGGCATAGCCCGGACCCGCAATGGGCACGGCCTGGAAGGCATCCAGATCCTGCTTGAACCCGACCGTACTCGCATTGGCAAGGTTATTGGTATTGACCGCCTGTGCCTGCATCAACTCCCTGGCACCGGACATGGCAATGTAGAGCATGCGATCCATGATTGATTCCGGAAATCAGCCTATCGGATATTGAGGATGGTCTGGGTGGCAGCTTTGGACGTCGTGATCACCTGGGCGTTTGCCTGGAAATTGCGTTGCTCGGTAATCAGGTTGACGAGCTGCTTGGCAAGATCCACGTTGGAATTTTCCAGCGACCCGGACTGCACCTGTCCAAAAGAACCGCTGCCGGGTGCACCAAGCCTTACATCACCCGATGCATACGTCTGTGCCCAGGCCGTATTGCCCAGCGGCTGCAAACCCTGTGGGTTGGTGAAATCGGACAGGGCAACCTGCCCCAGCGCCAGGGAACGGCCATTCGTATAGCGCGCTGAAATGACCCCGCTGTTGCTCACGGTCAAGCCGGACAACCGTCCGGATGTGTAACCATCCTGGGTAAGACTGTTGACGCTGCTTGAATTGCCGAACATCGTGCTGCCCGTAAGGTTGAGACTCAGGCTCATCGCAGCAGCACCCGTTGTCGGGGCATAGGGATCGTAGGCTATCTGGCCCGTTGCGGGTGCTGCCAGGTTGCCGTTGGCATCAAACGTGATAGATGTCTGATTGGCGCCTCCGCTTGTGACTGTTGTGCCGTCGATCTGCGCAAGCACATCCCAGGTCGTGGATCCGGGAGTCGTACCCGTGGATGGGGTGGTGGTGTTTTTCCGGAAATAAAAAATTTCGGTATGTGGTGACCCAAGGGAATCGTAGACCGTCGCCGGCATGGCGTAGGTGTAGGTCGTCGGGTCGGCAGGATTGATCGTTCCTGCACCAAGGTCAGGTGCACTCGCACTCAGGTTCAACAGTGACGAAACCTGGGTCGTGGCCTGGGGAGGTCCGGCATTGGTCGACAACTGCAGATCCGACAAGGTGCTGAGATTGAATGTCGGGTTGCTGGCAGCCGGGTTGATCGGGGTATACACCTGCAGGCGCTGCCCATTCGCATTGACGACATAACCGTCGCGATTGACTTCAAGCGCCCCGGCCCTGCTGTATACCTGCGTTCCGTTGTCACTGAACGTCAGGAAGCCCTTGCCGCTGATGGCAATATCCAGGTTGTTGCCGGTATTGTTCAAGGTTCCCTGGGAGAACTGCTGGGTAACCGCCTGAAGCTTCACGCCATTGCCTATCGCCCGGTTGCTGATGCCACCGTATGCAGTCGCATAGATGTCACCGAACTCGGCGCGTGAATACTTGAATCCGGTTGTGCTTGAATTTGCAATGTTGTTGCCGGTTACCTTGAGCGCCTCGGAGGCGGCATTCAATCCGGTCAATGCGGTGCCAAATGACATGACTCGTTCTCCCCTGACTCATTCAGGAATCAAATGATTTCCCGGACCTGACTAAGGTCCACGCTTCCACCACCCTGCAATCCAAGTGTCACGGGACCGCCGTTGCGGCCGAGGGTGATACTTGAAATGGCGGCATTGACCAACACGGTAGCGGCTTGTGCCTGACCATTACCTTGAGCGGTAGCACGAATCGTGTACGACCCTGGCGGCATCTGCTGACCGTCCATGCTGATCCCATTCCAGTTGAACCCGACTTTCCCTGCCGCCTGGGGTCCAAGTTCGATTTTCCTGACCAGCTGACCGGAAGCCCCGTAGATTCCCACGGTGACCTGCTGGGCGGGAGACTGCAGATCGACCGTCCCGTTCAAACCGTTTGTACTGTCCAATGTCGCCTGGTTCGAAGGGACAAGCACATGGTGGCCCACCAGCCCGGCGGCCTGAAGCGCCTGATTGTTGCTCATGGCTCCAGCCAGGGTGGTGAAAGATTTCTGCAGGCTCTGGATACCTGCCACCTGGCTGAATTGTGCGATCTGGGTCAGGAAGTTCTTGCTGTCAACAGGCTTGGTGGGATCCTGATTGGTCAGTTCGGTAACCATCAGCTTGAAAAAGGTGTCCTGACCAATCGTCGAGTTCGAACCCGAACTCCCATTCGCAGAGGAAGATGCAGATCGCAAACCCAGCTGGGCAAACAGACCATTCGCACCGCTTGTGGATGATGTGGAAATTGTCATGCCTGAACCTTCTTTTTATTTGCCAAGTTGCAAGGTATTTCGCAACAGCTTCTGGGCCGTCGTCAGAACATTCACGTTGTTCTGGTAACTGCGCGATGCAGAGATCATGTCCGCCATCTGCTCGATGACGTTGACATTGCTCGTATACACATAGCCATCCTTGTCGGCCAACGGGTTGCCAGGCTCATATCGCTGACCCGCCGGAGCATTGCTCTCCTGGATGCGATCGACGCGGACTCCTACCCGGGAAGCATTTTCCGACCAGAGCGCCCCCTGCAATTGCGCCTTGAAAACGGGCTGACGGGCGCGGTAGACACTCTTGGCATCACTACTGACATCATTGGCATTGGCTAGGTTGCTGGCCACGGTATTCAGCCGCACGCTTTGCGCAGTCAAGGCTGACCCGGCGATATCGAAAATACTGTACAAAGCCATGGTTATTGCCCCTTGATCGCCAATCTCAATGTACGAATCCGTCCATTCAGGAAGGTCAAGGCAGCCTCATACTGGAGCGCAGTCTGGGCAAATTCAGCCTGGTTGTGCTGCAGATCCACCGTGTTGCCATCGAGAGATGGCTGCGAAGGCACCTGATAGAGCAATGAAGGCTGACTGGCGATACCTGCCGGTTCCATATGGGCCGGATCTGTGCGCTGCAAACGCATGCCACCGGCCTTGCCATCGGCAGCATCCAGCGCCTGCCGGAAATCGATGTCACGCGCCTTGTATCCGGGCGTGTCTGCGTTGGCAATGTTCGAGGCGAGCGTCTGTGCACGCATGCCTTCCAGACGCAGGACCTCGGGGAAAATTCCAAATGCCCGATTGATCGACAAAGCCACGACAAGACCCCCTCAAGAATTCACGGGACCTGCCGATGCATAAATGATGCCATCGCATCATATGCTATATATATCAATATGATAGGGATATTAAAAAGCACGGGACCGGCAAGATCTGGCCAGCAGGCGGCAAGCTTGCCGGCAAGATCCCGAATGCGCGGGAGCATGAAGACCGCCAGGGAACACACTGGAGCAATCAACACTGACAGGCTCGTACCTGCACTGGCTCCGGACCAGCCAGGCCTCCCGGGTTACCCACGGTTCCCTCACGAGGGCATGTAACGAACCGGTCGGGGCGCCCCTCTGGCCACGCATGCTCATCCAGTAGCCGACCCTCACACCCGACCCACGGCTACCGGCTTAACGCCAGGCCGCACGCCACAGCTACATGTACTTGTCGCCTTTCTTCATCGCTGCCTCGGCCTTGTGGCTGAGCACGATGATGCTGATACGACGGTTTACAGCAGCCATCGGGTTTTTCTTGTCGAAAAGCACCGTGTCCCCCAGCCCCACGACACGTGCCACCTTGTCAGGCAACATGCCGCCGGAAATCAGTGCACGCCGCGCGGCATTGGCCCGCTGCGTGGAAAGATCCCAGTTGCTCATTCCCGTGGACAGGTATCGGTGCGCATCGGTATGCCCTGTAATACTTATCCTGTTGGGTACCTTGTTGAGGAAAGTTCCGATTTTCTCCAGTATCGTGCGGGCGTAGGGCTTGAGTGATGCGCTACCAATATCGAACATGGGCCGGTTCTCGCGATCCACGATCTGGATGCGCAAGCCCTCGGGCGTGATGTCGATGAAAAGCTGGTCCTTGTAGGGCTTGAGCGCCTGACTACGGTCGATGGCTTTCTTGAGTTCGACTTCGAGACTCTGCAGACGCACCCGGTCACGCTTCTCGGCATCCGCCTTGTCCGGGGTCATGGTGGAGCCAAGGTTCTGCATCTGCACCGGGCTGCTTGGCATGTCCCGGGTGCCGCCCAGCTTGATCATGCTGGTGCTCGCACCACCAGGGCCCTGCATGGGCGACGGATTCTTGAAGAAATCGGAGATCCCCGCGCGCTGTTCGCGCGTCGTCGAGCCGACAAGCCACATGAGCAGGAAAAATGCCATCATCGCTGTCACAAAGTCAGCGTAGGCCACTTTCCAGGCACCCCCGTGATGGCCGTGACCCTTGACGACCTTCTTCTTGATGACAATCGGCTGTTTCTTGTCTTCAGACATTCAGGGCGCTCTCAGCGCTTTTCCTTGAGAAATTCTTCAAGCTCTTGAAACTTTGGACGAATTTCCGAATACATTGCCTTGCGCCCGAATTCAATGGCTATCTGCGGGCTATAGCCCTGTACCTGCGCAAGAATACAGGCCTTGACGCTTTCAAAGAAGTTGGACTCCTCGCGGGACTGGTGCGAGAGCGCGGTAGCCAGAGGCGCAACGAAACCGTACGCCATGAGAATGCCGAGAAACGTACCGACCAGGGCGGCGGCCACATGCTCTCCAATCACCCTTGGAGGCTGATCGAGAGCCCCCATGGTGATCACCACGCCGAGTACGGCAGCGACAATTCCGAAACCGGGAAGACCATCTGCAACGCGATTGACGGCATCGGAGGCAAGATTGGATTCTTCGTGATGCGTTTCAAGCTCGACCGACATCAGATTGTCGAGCTCGAACGGATTCATCCCACCCGAAACAATCAAACGCATGTAATCAACAATAAAGTCCATGGCATGGTGATTCTTCAGGATTTTTTCATATTTTGTGAATATGGCGCTTTGATCCGGATCTTCTATATCTGATTCAATGGACATCAACCCTTCCTTGCGAGCCTTGTTGAACAACTCGTACATCAGACCGAACATTTCCAGGTAAATGTCCTTTCCATATTTAGAACCGGACAATATGGATGGCAATCCCTTGATAACCTTGAACACCAGTTTCATGGGATTGGATATAATGAATGCGCCAATGGCGGCACCAAGAATGATCAGCACCTCGTAAGGCTGCATCAAGGCCTCCAGATGGCCGTGCGAGAGTATGTATCCGCCCACCACGCTGGCTATGACTATGACGATGCCAATGATTGTATTCACTCAGAAAATCTCCAGCCGTAGAACTCAAGAACGTACCTGATTAGCCCTCTTCCTCAGCCCGGAATCGCATGATTTGCGACGTCTCTAGCGCACCATGGCCTCACGATCCAGCGAGGACAACTCCCATGGCTATGAATGCGATCCAATTTCAATCGG
>Ga0256829_1000427_pt1 | contig 43415 bp, 54 predicted proteins | sample 131447metaG_FD_185979 | JGI IMG/M metagenome (GOLD analysis project Ga0256829, IMG submission 185979) | Hydrothermal vent microbial communities from Lau Basin, Pacific Ocean - 131-447 | ecosystem: Environmental > Aquatic > Marine > Hydrothermal vents | place: Pacific Ocean: Lau Basin | collected... | reverse complement strand
TTTATATGTACGACAGGAGACGCTAGTGCAGAAACTATTAAAAAATATATCAACAACCAAGGCTGATTCGGGACGGCTTCCTCCCTCAGCTAAAGCTGGAGGGTTTCCAGCCGGGGGATTTCGATGAACTTACCAAACCAATAAACGTAACCACAAAGAGGGGTTTAAAAAGAACCCCTCTTTATTTGCAACAGGAGGATCCAATGCAAGAGATTAAAAACTGTCCATTCTGCGGAGATCCACCTAAAGTACATAGGTGGGTGGAATATAACAGAACAATAAATACCCTCACCGGGGAAGCAGAGGAGTATCAGATGGTGCGGATTAGTTGCAGTTGTATGACTATAGTATGTGATGACATCGAGCGGTGGAATACAAGATATGCGTCGTAGTCCACCATCAATAAAACCAATACATATTCGCAAATTTGCATGGAAATGGACACAATGTTGCGAGTGTAAGTACGAATTTAGATTCGAACATATGTGTCATGTTGAAACCGGACCGTATCTTGGAGGAGTGGGTGTAACCCATATAATGTGTATTGATTGTTTCGAAAAAACAAACCACACACCAACGATTCCAAATAGAATCGTCCCTCCATCGAGAAGGAAAGTTTCTGCAAGTATATAAGGAGGTCTCGCATGAGTACAGAAGTAGCACCACATAAATTCGTGGGAAAGACTAAATTAAGAAGATTCATCTTTGAACATTTCGGAATTAAAATAGGAAAATGTAGGGAATGTTTCGAGGAACCATCCAACCACCCGATTAAGTTGTGGACAACTGCTAGACCAATAGGAAAATAATAGGAGATTCCGATGAAAGTTAACTTATATTTGGACGTATTTCACCCAGCTAACGCGGTAATGTCGCAAATCCCATTATATGCAACATCCGCACCGGGTGAGAAACAACCTGGAAGTAAACGATTTAAAATTGTTGTCGATATTCCAGACCCAGCTACTTTATTCGCCGGGGAGATCGATGGGTTGTTACCTTTAGAAGAAAAAGTAAAGGAAGTAGATATTGATTAAGCGTGGTGGATATAAAGAACAGAGCCTTCTAATTGGTTTAATTTAGTATCTTTTTATTGATAAAATAATAAAATAAAAAACAAATAGATAACTTTAAATAAAGGGGCGATCTCCCCTTTTCGATCAAAGGACACCGTCCAAAGGAAGACTCATATGCAGGCTCAAAAAATAGAGTATTTGCAATTGGATTTAAATAAAAATGATGTTATGAAAGACGCATTATGCCAAGCTCAAAGCGAGGATTACTTTGTTATTGGAATCGAAGTAACCGATATAAAGTTAAGCGCTTTCTGTCATTTAAATATTGATCCACAGCATAATTCGAGTAACCCAACAAATATAACATCTGTTGAAATGGTTTATAAACTATCGAGTAAGATAAGAAAAATGAGTTCATTGTTTAAGAAAATTTTATTTGTAACAATTAAACCGGATTTAGATTCAATTGCAGCAATGGTATTAGGGTCAATGTACCTAAAAAATAAAAAATTTGAAATAACTGATAATGATCTAATATTAAGATTAATTACTATTTCAAACAGTGATAGACATGGGGAAAGTACTAAATGGGATAAACGTGTTGTAAACAATCATTTTAGCGATAATAAGTTATTTACCAAATTTGGATTACCTATAGGTCTTATGGCTTTTATTGGTGATGTTGGGATTTCTATTAATAGAAAAGTTGAAGTGATGTTTAGTTATTTGGAAAACGGCACTTTCGAGGATATTGATAAATATACTGAGAAAGTTTTAAAGAAAAATAAGATATGTCATTTACATACAAATGTTGATGTAATAATACCGTCTAAATTAGTCTTCATAGAATCTAGTTATAGAGGTGCGATTGGACTTGGTTATAATTACGCACCAGTCGTAATTGCAAAAAACCCCAGACATAAATTTTCAAATGAAGTGTATGGAGTTAAATATACAATAGCTCAATATTCTAGTGGATATGTGAATCTTCATGCAGTATTAACGAAATTAAGTCAACTGGAGAAAGGGTGGGGTGGTGATGCCAATAGTATAATAGGCAGTCCACAAAAAGGCCCATCAATAATATCTAAAAAAGAATTAATCAATATTGTCGAACAATTAGTCTAAGGAGGTTCCATTGAGTAAAGAAACTAAAAGTTTTTATACTATATTAATGAACACTTATAGTAAATCATTGGATACTGAATTAGTTTTCGATACAGTTCATCAATTTAGCGTTTTCAAATCACCATTCACTAAATTAAGTAATATAACATATATTACAGTGGAACATGATGAAATATATCTAAAGATGCTAGATAATGAGATACGAGTTAATGCTATTCCTCAAACCCAAATTAACATATATTTGAATGGCGATCTATTCCATAGTTTGCCGTATTACATCGTCGGTGCATTCGAAGAAAAACAGAAATCTAGATCTTCATTTGAGAATGGCGTTAAGAAATATACGTTTATATTAGTAAATCCTATAATATATTGGCTATCAAATAATCATTCATTTGTCAAATTATTAAGCGGAAGAGCGTCTGATGCCATAACTAAATATGAAAAGCATCTTTATGATACGTTTGGTGATGTTTTTGACATGAATAAGTTTGTTGAAGATGACCCAAACCCGCATTCGTATGGTACAATTTTAACAAGAACGGAAAATGATTTAAAAGTTCCCTATGAACTGATGTTAAAATATAAAGCTTATCGAACTCTAGGGTATTACTATTATGATGATTTTAATATTAGATCGGAAAAAAACGCTCTTGGTAGAATAGGTCAAGATTTAGTAGATGCATTTACTTTTAATACAGATGAACCGAAACCAATATCATTAAATAGATTTACATTTGGCGGATGGGATGTATTGAATAAAATAGATGTATTTGATGATATACATAAAGATGGGATTACAAATATAACAGCCCATTCGAATGTCGCTGCTATGGATTTTGATTTCCAAATCAACCCAGACAGTGCAATAGTACACCTACCATCCGGACAAAGTTCTGCAAGCACCCCATTTGGTTCTGTAAAAATACCGGGATTAGAACAAATTAACTCCCCAACATTTAATTTAATTAGTGGGAGATTAATAACAGGAACTCAATCGAAATTAACAGAATCTGAAAACGATCCTAGAAGTTATGTTAGTTTATTTGCCCCGGATAACCCATCCGAAGCCGTTAAACGATTTTCAAATATAAAATTATTTAAAATGAAAGAATTGAGATCTTATATTACGTTAGAAATGGATAACGTTTCATATGATATTATATCATTAAATAATCGATATAATATTAACGAAAGAGATTATTTTGATTATATACCAACAGCAATACGCTACAATTTCGTGATGAATGAAAAAGATTTCAAAGTACCAAGTTCGTTAATATGCAATATTAAAACTTCGATGTGCGAATATTTGCCGTAACTACTGTGTATTTTCAAATCGAGTTATAGAGATAATATATAATGTAAGAGAAGCAATTGTCGTCCTTCCCTTCATTATTTTTCGTAATGTCGGACAATGCTTTTCTTTGCCGATAATCATAAGGAATAATATCCAAACTGGGGTTGTTATGTATAAAATAAGCAAGTCATTTGATTTTTGCTATGGACATAGAGTTTATTCGCAAAATGTAAATACGAAGTATTCCATTGATGATGAAAATCCATGCCGTAGAATACATGGTCATCAAGGAAATGTTACAGTCGAACTCAGAGCTCTTTCTCTTGACCATAGAGGTTTTGTTATCGATTTTAAAGAGCTTACATTCTTAAAAAAATTTATTAACGATAATTTAGATCATAGATTTATCTTATCATTTGAGGATCCTAATTTTTCTCATCTTGCGGTTGGACATAGTCCAGAGGATGTAAAAGAAATCGCATATCCAATTGAAGTATTGGACGGTGTTATTGCAGGGTATAGAGCCCCTGAAATTGAAAACGATTCATTTGTTTTTGTAGATTTCAATCCAACCTCAGAGAATTTGGCTGAATGGATATATAGTACGGTCGAATGCGTTTTAAATAAAAGCCCATTTAAATGTCGTATGGAATCTGTGATTTGGAGTGAAACTCCTAAAACACAAGCAATTTTCACAGGATATATAGATTAAATTAATAACTGGCCGGCTCTCAGAGTCATGCTCCGTTGCCATATGCAACGCAGAGTCGCCTGCTCTTCCCCTACCCCTCCCCTGAGAGCGTGAGCGATGGCCTTTTTTTATTTAATATAGAAAGCAACCCAGCTTTAGCTGAGTATGTATCGACACATAGGAGAGTATGTTGCCAAAAGTAATGCGAGAAGGAGACACCGGAACTGGTATTTGCAATATACATGGGGTTGTCAGTATCACTCTTACAAAGGCGAATCAATCAACAGTTTATGCAAATGGAAAGTTGGTGTGTGTAATCGGGTCAGAAGGGGTCGGTAGCTGCGGTGACCATATTGTAGCTACTACAGGTTCGCCGAATGTTTTTATAGAAGGGAAAGCGGTCCATAGAGTAACAGATACCGGCATATTTGATATTGTTGGTGGGACTTTTACATCCGAACATGGTAGTCCGAATGTAACTGCAAATTAGCCCAAGGAGGCATTGTTTTGAGTAACTGGAATAAATATTTGAAATATCAAATAAAATATTCTGATATTTACGCTGTTTTAAGTAAAGGATACACGGATCTAATCATTTATATTGATATAGCTGGGATTAGTAAAGGATTCTATTCCACAGCAACAATCAATTTCGAAGTTACTAATTATTTGGAAAATCCAAACTCTTTACCAACCACGTTTTTAGTTGAACTGCAAGGGTATTTAAAATTATTATATACTAAATTTCAACAATATAATCCTAAATTTGTATTATTTTATGATCAAGGTGTATGTAAACAAAATGCAGACATAGACCCATCATACAAAGCAGATAGAAGGGGTTCTGAAGCGCACAAAAAATACCTTGTAGAGAGTGAGACTTTACGGGTATTTAAACTATTAAAATCATATTATTATGATGAAATCAGTAATAAATTCAATATAAATGGTTATTGTTATGCTATTGATTTAGAAGAATATGAAAGCGATTTAATACCTCATTATGTCCGAAATAAAGGTCTTTTAAAAAGCGATAGAGATACTACTTTAAATCTTATATTAGCATTAGATAAGGATCTAATTCAAACATGTACATATGATAATGTCCGAATGGCCGCTAGTATTTATCATAAAGCGAAAAGAAAATTGGATATGCAATTACTTGATAGAGAAATGGGTTTAGTGTATTTATATCCAAAATTCCTAAGAGGAATATTAGATGCTGGCCATCTTCCAATAATTCTTTCACTAATGGGGGATAAAGCGGATAACATTAAAGGGTTACCTCAGTGCGGACCTGCCAGAGCTATTAAATTAGCAACTACTCATTTTAGCAATACTTATGAATTTAATGAGCAGACTGTTTTTCCATCAGCATTAATCTCTCATAAAAAAATGTTAATTAATAATTTTAAACTAACATCTTTTAATGAGCAGATTAAAAGATTACCATCCAATATATGTAATAAAGTAGACAATATTCTTTCCTAATTTTTGATATTATGGTTTGTATTTTTAAAAAATCTATATAGATAATATATAAAGGAGAGAATATTGATCGAAGACACATTTAATAAGATCAATAATATCGATCCAGATGCAATAGTAAAATTAAAATTAACATTAGCAATTCAAGAACTAGAATTTGCGGATACGCATTATGTTATATTTGTAAAAAATCGAATAGAAAGGGACGAATATTTAAATATGTGTGTAAAAATAGGAGAGGAAATGGGTTATGATATTTCGAGTTTCAATGACAACCGAATTAAAATAACAACATCTCAATACTCTTTAATTTTCGATATTATTGCTGAAAAATATTGCAACAGTTCAGAAAAATTCAATTTTATATCTATGATTTAGCCTAAGGAGGCATAATAATGCAGCTAAACGAATTCAATGAAAATTTGAGAACACTATTCATACGCATTAAAGAGGAAGGTTTTAAAACTAGCGATTTAACAAGATTGCTATTTCCAAGTATGTCTTCTCAACTTTCTAGGTTTATTCGAGCAGAAACAAATTTTGGTATTAAACCAATATCAAATATAGCATCGCATGTTGAATATGATATTCATATGGTTGCTATTAAAAGAGGGAGTGCAAAAGCAGATGATGTTCTAGATAGGGTAGAGGAATTAAACTCTGAATTTCTTGATGAATTGCAGGAAACTGCTATTGATTATTTAACAGAAAAATCATCTAATCCTAAACCAAGAACAAGAGCATCTGTTAATAAAGTAACAATTGATGAAATATTAAACGATTTAACTCTTTAACGAGGTGGAGAAATTATGTCCCAATCATGGAATAGTTTATTAACTTATATAAAACACGAATTAGGCGCACCCTCCAATAAGTTGGAGATATCAGATGCTGAAATGCAAGATCATATTACAACAGTGGTGCTTCCGGAATATTCCGCTTATTTGGGCGAAAATATTTATTATAAATTAACGGATTCTATGAAAACAACTTTAGAAGGAACTAATTATGCTTATAAACTTCCAATTGTTGCAAATGGAACAAGAATAAGTGAAGTTAATGCTGCATATGTTGATAATGCTAGTACTGGTGGATCCATACCAACGACAAATATACCAACTACTCCAACACAAGCTGGTATGTCCATGCAATCTACTAATTCGTTAATTACCGCTTGGATTAGTAGATTTGCTGTAATTAAATCGTTTCGGTTCCGGCCACCAGATATCATAATATTTACGGAACAATTAACAACAATGCCTGTATTAGATTTAGATATAGTCCACTCTACTCCTCAATCAATACCATCCGATATGTATCATAAAGCATTTAAAAAACAAGCATTAGTTTCAATCATTGATTGGATAATTAGCCAACGATCTAAATATCAGACAATGCAAACCCCATTTGGGGAGGTCTCTTTAAATATTGATTTTTTACAAACGAAATCTGATAGATTAAGAGATGAATTTAAAGAAGTTTTAAACGATATACCACCGGAACCATTAATCGAGTTCCTATAACTCTAAAAAGGGAGAAATATATTGCAACATAACACATTAAGAACCCTTCAAAATCTATCCTTTCCAGGTTCTAATTTATTAACAGTCCAATTAATGTATGAAGAAACACCATTAATGCCTAGTGGAAAAGTCGATTTTAAACCAAAGCATTGGTATTTCCTAACCTTGGCACCAGGGGAAGGTAATGGTCCAAATAATAGAACTTATAATTTTCAAAATAAAATTAATATTAAATTCAGTATAACAGAAATATTATCACTTTCTTTTATATTGCATTCTGCCGCTGTTGGAAATATCAACTCTGTTGTTGGGTATAGCAAATTTGCAAGAAGTACCGAAACGAAAAGTGTCTCTGTTGCTATTTCCGAAAAGAATACAAAATATGGAAACCAAAGAGTTATCACATTATTTATATCATCGGGCGGTGCTAAATATTCATTTCCAATGGATTGTGGATTAGCATCAGCTATTTCGAAACAATTGGAATGGTCATGTGAGACCGCTAATAAATTAGAAATAACACGAGTTGGTGGGCAAACAAAGCCTATGCAAATGAACTTTCAATAAGGGGTTTATGTAATGCAAGATGTAACAAAATATATCACAGAATATGCTTTAAATGTTATTAAAGGATATTGTATCGATCCAGATGCAATATCATGCGAAACAAGCATCGAATCAAATGTACTGAAACTGACAATTACATCTACATCAAAAGGGAACGCCTCCCGTGTTATCGGCAAAGGTGGTCGCAACATTAAATCGATTCGCGATGTAGTTCGAGTTGTTTATGCTACTCATGGTGGTAAATATCATTTATCTATTAGGATTATCGAAGATAAAGATATCCCCGAGGCGCAAACAAACGAGAAGGAAGATATTCAATCTGATAAATAAAATTTAAGCGAGGTTAAAATGCTTGCAACTATTTTGGAAGAAATTAAAGTAAATATCCCGGAAGATATTCAGAAAGAAATCAAAACTATGGAATGGAGAAAATCCCAACCAGCGGATACATTTCTAGACCCTACAAATTTGAAATTTCCTGTTAAATATAATGGTGAATATCGTTGCGATATGATTCATGCTGCTATTGTGTATAGTGCAATATACAGTAATAAAGGATCATCTCAACACAAACCATCATATTATAAGAAAATTCATAACAAAGCTAAAAAACTATCTGAAGTAAATGGGTGTACTAAGGATGTAAAAGTTCAAGAAGATTTAAATATTGATTTAAACGATATTTTTGAAGTTTACACTTTAGATGCATTGAATGAGTTGAAAGCTGCCATAGCTGAGACTTAATTTACCACATACCTGGGGACGTAAAACTCCCCAGGTTCTAATTTCATTGGAGGGTACGTTGACTGAAAAAGAGGTCAAGTTAAGGTTCTATAAAAAGTGGAAGGATAAATATACATACGATTTTTCTACATACATTAATCCGTCCCAACCAATGCAAATAGTATGTTCTAGGCACGGGGTTTTTGAACTTATGCCTATCGCACACTGGAGAAGGGAACCTTGTCCACTATGTAAAGAAATAGAGTATGCAAGGGAAGCCCTTGAACAAGGGTGGGCAACAATCGAACAAATTGCTGAAAAATACGGTGCAACTATTGACCAGGTGAAAAGGGAGTTAGTTTGCTAACAGACGCCGATCAAAAAATATTAAATAATGCAAATTATATTCACACTACATCCCCGAAATTTAAGAAGAATGGGCAAACGGATTTCAATGGGTTAGTTCATAGATTATCTGGAACAAGTCTAATATCATTAATATATGGACTGAGCCAAAGTGAATTCGGTTTCAACACTGTTCGTAGAGTAATGCGAGATATTGATAAGTATAATGACTTGCACAATGCTACAGTTCGAATACTTGACTCCGGGGGATATAGCATCATCGCGGGGGAATGCAGTAGTCGCGATATTTTAAAATTTATTAATTGTTACGAGTTTGCAATTAGGGAACTTAGCAATAATCAAACGAGAATATTGAGCTTAGATATTCCATTCTTTATTAACGAGCCGGATAAGTGTACTGTTAAACATATTTATGATTTTAATAAAATGTCATTAACAGAAACTAAATCAGCTGTTGAAAAAAATCCAGATCTATATAATAAATTAATGTTTGTTCAACATTGGAAAATGAATAAACAATATGCCGTTTGGAATAAACTATATGATGAAATGGGCGTTTCCAAATTCATGCAACATTATGCTGTTGGTGGATTAGTAGGAATAGGCGGAGTAGTTAATATTAATTTCGCACCATTTATTGGTCCTTTATTCTTACAATTAAGTAGATATTTAAATCGAAGTGATGATGAATTGCAAGATGGAATATTCAATTGTCATATATTGGGAGTTTATCATAAAGCAGCTAGATTTGCTATAATGTTTTGTGAAAAATTAATTGGGTCAATGGATGAAGTTAATTTATGTGCGTTAACATATGATAGTATTAATTATATGATGACATCGCAGTATAAATGTCGAGTTAACGGACATACATACTTTAGAAATTTAGATGAATCGGCAAAATTTATACATTATAATGATTTAGTAAGTTTAGACATATCCGAATTAGATAAGGTTTATCCCCAGGAATATGTTAATGAAGTTATTGATGATATTAATAGAATCAAAAATAATGAAAGGTTAGATGATGTAAGTTTTGGGGTTCCGTTATATTCGTTTGCTCAATTAGAAATTGATAAGCTGTTTAAGAATATTATTGATGAATTTCAGATTGTTGAGATGTTTAAAACGGCGAGAAACGGCAGAGTTCTCTTTAACAATCTTAAAGCTGTATGTAATACAATTCAAGCTAGATATAAATCTGTACTTGGTGCGCAATTTGCGGATAAAGCTTTAAATAATCTTCAAATGATTTATGTATTTTACTCTGCATGGTATGTCAACGATCGTACAGACGTGAAGATGGAGGATCTTATGCAAAAATTCATAGCCAAAGTTGGCTTTCCGTTCGACTTACAATGACAAATTACGAAGTTAAAATACTTATTAATTTCACGCTTCACAGAATTATTAATGTCATTGTAGGTTTTTCAGCTATATATTTAATTGTGACCACTTTACTAAATTTTCTTCCTATTGAAAGAGATGATAGCGATGGTAGTTGGCCAAATCGTAGTGGATTAAGCGTTTATACGGATCAACTCACAGGGTGTCAATATCTTGGTGCAAATGGCGGATTAACACCTCGCATAAGTAGCACTGGTATACATCAACTAGGGTGTCGCCATGTCCAATAAATACTTTACTCTGCAAGAATTAAAACGTAGCAAAAAGAAACGGGAACTACTTTCCCGAGTGTATGTATGGTCCGGCGAGTGGCAATACTATTGGCGCCCGGATGGGAAAGGATATACTTCTAATAAATTGGAAGCTGGTATATATCCATTCGAAGAAGCTTGGGGGAGGGTCTCTCGCCTTGGTAAGGAAAAGAAAATCATACTCATTGATACTGAATCACGATTTAACCCACAATAAAAAATTCACAAAGGGTTCTTAATTGAACCCTTTTTCTTTGGAGATATCAATGCAACAATGTAAAAATTGCGAAACTATTTATATAACAGAAATAAAAAATTGCCCAATGTGCAACAAAGTAGAAGGAGATTATACTGACATATTTCGTGTGCAAGGCGACCAAATTTTTGAACCTTTAGAGATTTCTAAAGCATTTGGTACATATAAATATTGCGACACATGTCAAATGTATCTTAAAACTACTTTTAATAATTGCCCTAGATGTAATAGTAAAATATTCGATAGAAACATACAACGAACTAATCAAGAAAACGATATCGAAGAAGGTGTAATCAGTTCAACTATCGCTTTAATATTGTACGATCTTTTAAAATTTCTTCTTAAATTACCGTTTAAAATTGTTAAATCATTTTTAGATATGTGGAAGAATATTAAGAAAAAACGTAGCGATTTTATCAAATTAGTATTTAATGCGAATATTGAACTGGAAGCGGTTGGATTGAACACTGTCATTGTAGCTGGAGTAATTGCAAGTGCGGATGGGGTGGATGATACTGTTTCTAAAGATTTGCTAGATAGAGTTAAATCTTTAGAAAAAGAAATCAATTCAGCTGCCCACAAATACAACCCGCAAAAAGCAAGTATGGATACTGTAAAGTCTATTAAAAAGATCAGAGTTGATTGGGTTGATTTAGCTAAAAAAATAAAACCATTCGAATATCCAGAATTAAGTAACGACGATATTACCCGATTCATAAGGGAAGTTCTTAAGTTCAACAAATAAGGGGTTGCTATTATGCAATTACAATTATTAGATATGGACCAATTTATTCAAGTTAATAATGTTCAAGAAGTAACGTCATTAAACACTCCAAGTAAAACTAAAAAATATTCAGAACCTACATTATGGTCGTCTATAATATTCGGAGAACCTGGGTCTAAAGATAGATCGCGTAAATTCGGATACATATCTTTAAATACGAAGGTAATATCGCCATCCGCATATAGAATTGTTAAAGGTCTCAATATGCATATCAGCGCGGCCATGGATGGACGTAAATCTTATCAAATAAAAGACGGTGTGTTAATCGAAGATAAAGCGAATGGATCCACTGGAGTATCTTTTATCATAGACCACTTCGATGAACTAGATTTTAATAAATTAGCAAAACCAGAAAAGAAGCAAGAAGCTAAATTTATTAATGACCATAAAACTCTTATTTTAATTGATAAAATAATAGTTATACCAGCACAGAGTCGTGATTTGGATATTAATTCTAAAGCCGCTTCCGTTTCGGATTTAAATAATATTTATTTAGACATTTTACGCAATTCACAATCTATGATTGCTGTGCAACATGAAGTTGGTGAAATTCGAGATGTGATTGTTAAACAATTACAACATTATACACTAAGTGCATATAACTGGTTGTCCCGACGCTTAACTGGTAAGAAAGGGTTATTTCGTTCGACAATGCTTAAGAAAACAACAGATTATAGCTCACGCCTTGTATTAGCATCGTCACCAAATATTAAATTCGGTAAAATAGGTGTTCCTTGGCACACATTGATCCAATTATATGCGCCTTTATTTTATCACACTATGAGAAATCAATACCAATCATTTGAAAATGATATTATAGAGTTTATGAAGATTGAAAACTCTAACAAAATTGGATACAATACTTTTCTTAAATTTGCAAAAACCGTTAATAAAGCACCAAGCGTAGTACCAAAAATAATGATCATGAAAATTAAAGAAATTCTGAATGTATTTCTTGAAAACGAAACGATTGTTTATAAACGAGATCCGGTTTTATCTAGAAAGAGTTGGGCATCAGCCACACCTGTTATCATTGATGGAGCTATAGCTCAGTTGAATTCATTAGATCTAGGGCCGCTTGGAGGAGACTCGGATGGCGATACTATATTATTGGCACCCTTATTCGCAGAAGAATCCAAAAAAGCTGCTGAAAAATTAAATCCAGCTAAAAATAAATCGAAATGGATCGATGAAGCAGATAGTAATCAAATTGTCTATGGTTTAAGTTTGGATACAGTAAGCGCAATATTTAATGTCACCAAGGAGTAATATATGCAGCACTTATTACAGGAATTGTATGGGCTTGGGGACAGTATATCAAATACACCAAATCGAAGTGTAGAACCTTTCAAAGGTCAAAGAAACCATAAACAACCTTCTCAAATTGAATCGAAACCATTTAAATTTAAGATGAATGGGTGGCAACGTGATATTCAACATGCTTTTGAAAGTGGCAACCCACCTGCTATCATTATTAGTGCATCGCCAGCTGCTGGTAAAACGAATCCATTAATGGAAGGATATGCTAATATTTTATTAAAACATTTTAGGGACGGTGCGCATTCATCAATACCTAGAATACTTTTTATCACCCCAAGAACTCAACTCGCAGCGCAAATGGCGGTCGACTTTCAAAATGATGTGATACTGCCATTAATCATAAAACTTTCTGGTATTAAGGAACTAACCCCTAAGCAACAACATTCTGTATTACGTTATATAAAGCAAAATGTAATAGCGACAATAACTGGTAAAAGTAATGATAGAATTGAATCCCCTCAATTTAAACTTAAACCAGTCGTAGCGGCAACCTATAATAAAGCATCGGAAATATTAAAACAATATCAGAATGATTATAAATATATTATTGTTGATGAATTACAAGAGTACTTCCCTAATCCAGGGAAACCTATCGCGATTCAACCAGATCAATTAAATTCATTAGTTAAAATAATTGATACCGGTATGAGAGGTGATCATAGATTAGTTTTAGCAACCGGGTCTGTTCATTACGCAACTTTAGAAAGTTTTAAAGATTTTCTAATGAAAACATATAAACGTAAAGTAAAAATCCTTGGTTCTAAAACTCAAACAAATAGAAGTAAACTCGCATTAATACCATATTCACAAATGGGGTCTACTATAGAAGTAGTTAAACTCATTAAATCATTAGCTGCTAATTCTATGACTAATAATCTTTTTCTTTTATTTGTTAAAAAAGAAAAACCACTTACTCAATTAAGTTCAATCTCTCTTATACAAGAACTAATCAAAACTCTCCCAGTTATTAATAAGGAATGGTTGGTTACAGCTAAAGTTATGAAAAGGTCTGCTGACGAGTTTTTAAAAAATACAAAAACAAACCCAATAACAAAAAATGATATTAACGAATTATTATATTTCGACATTTCAGACTTAGATAAAAACGAAGCAGATGCGTCTCAATATACTAATAACAATAGAGTTATGGATGAAAATAATATACTATATCAATCTGTATTAAGAGGGGTTGGTTTTATTATTGGTGGGATGCGGGACGAGCCTAAGAAAGTTATACAATCTTTATTTATGGCAGGTAAATTGCATACATTAATAGCTACGGATGCAGTTGGCGTTGGTGCTAATGTTTTAGCTAAACGCCTATTCATACCATCTTTCCATAAATTCGAAGATGGGGTATTCGGTCCAGTAAATAAATCTAATTTAATTCAACTGTTAAACCGAGCCGGTAGAAACCCAGGTAAAATCCCAAATGCAGCCATATATGTAAGACCTCAAGATCTAGATTATGCTAGAGAAGTGCTAAATTCTAACCCGGACACAGCTCCTGGTCAGGTTGATATTGAATTAGTATTGAATAAAATCAAAGGGCAGGTTTACGAAAATAGTCCTACCATGGTTAAACTAGGTTTATACATTAAATCATTATTTGTAGGAGAAAGGTAATGCTTACTAATTTAGACGATGTTTATGAAGAATTAAAAAAACCAGAGGTAACATCATCCACTAAATATATGTATTCTTCTGAAAAAACAAATAATAAGAATAAAAAGATGAGCATTGGCCGTATATGGTTTAATATGGTGTTAGGGGATTCGTACGAATTAGTAAATGAACCTGTTACTAAAAAATTAACAAATAAAATCATCATGGATATTCTTAATAAGTTCGGTCCAGAAAAAGCATCTGAAATATTAGGCAGATTAAATGATGAAGCTTTTAAAATACAAACGTTAATACCCGTATCATTTAAAGCATCTGATTTTATACTACCGGATTTTATTGAAAAAATGAAAGATGATATGCTCCGAAATGAAAAAGATCCTGTTAAATTCCAGCAAAAACTAGAAACCATTGCAGATAAATATCTAGAATATCTTAAAGAAGAGCATAGTGGGTTATATGATATCGTGGAGAGTGGTGCTAAAGGTGGTCCAATTGATATAGCTGTATTGCTAATAGCCAAAGGATCATCATCTGATTTTGATGGCAAGCTAACTGTTCCAACTGCTAATTCTATTAATGATGGATTTACTTTGGATGAATTTTATGAAAATAGTGTAGATGCCCGTAACAAATTATTTATTCGATCTGTTGGATCTGCTGTTCCTGGTGATGTGTCTAGAATTACAGCGTTTGCTAATTCTGATGTTAAATTATCTAAAAAAATCGATTGTGGAACTAAGAAAACAATTAGTATTGAAGTTGATGATAAATTAGCTCCTAGATTAAAGCATAGATATTATGTATTTCGCAACAGACCAAAACTAATTAGCGATACTAGTGATATAATTGGAAAAACAATTAATCTTCGGTCGCCATTATATTGCATCGCAAAAGATGGAATTTGCGAAACTTGTTATGGTAAAAGTGCTGAAGTTAAAGACATTAAAACGATTGGATTAACAGCATCATCTGTTATTGGCACGGCCATCCTAAATGGTTTTGCTATGAAGAGTAGACACCTATCAAGTTCCGTTAACTTTAGTAATACTGATTTTGTTAAAGATCTAATCCAATAATTCACCCAACGAGGAAAGAGGAAAACATGTCATTTGAAACATTCATTGAAGATATTGAAGAAATAACCACAATGCCTTCTCCAGTTAAAGGGGAAGGTGGATGGTTCAATCCAGAAGATGTTCAATTTAAATTATTTAAATGTAAAGATAAAATTGTATATTTTGATGATACGAATGCAGATGAAATACAATTACCATTAATTGAAAAGATATACACATCAATTGAAACAGCTATTGCCGAGGATGTACGAGAGGTTATTTCCACATCTGTTGAAGAAGGATTAAAAGAAATATCCGATGAAATAAAAGAAATTACCTCCAGGCCGGTTGTAACTTTAGCTGTTGTTAAAAAGATGGTTAGGGATTGTATTGAAGAAAACGGCGGAAGTGTTGGAAATGGGCCTAATAAAGTGAAGCTGTCTACATTAACAATGCTTAAAGAAGAAGGTTATAGTGTTAGTGAAATTGCAGAATTACGGGATGCTGGTTTAATTTAAACGGCAAAGTACAATTACCTGTTCACGCGAGCAATCTAATTGCTTAACCAATTCATGTAGAATCAGATTAGCTGCATCTGTGTCGATTTCAAACGGTAACCGAATTGTAGAAATATGTGCAAAGAAAGCAGGCATTTCTGCCTGCTTTCTTTAAGATAATTTATAAATGATTCTTGAAATTTATCAGGTACCCAAGAATTGATTATTGAAATTTATCAGGTAACCGTACATTGATTATTGAAATACATCAAGTACCAAAGTACGATTATTGAAATTTATCAGGTGCCCAATTCTTGATTGTTGAATTTTATCAGGTGACCAATATAAACATCTCATTATATATTATCTATATAACTCTATTTGAAAATACACAAATAAATTACGGGAGAGTTCGATGCCCAAGACAAAGTTAACCCCTTATAAAGTGTTTGACATAACAACACATTCTATTAAAGCATCTGTTGACTGTCATATACAATTAGAATTAGATAAAGAAAACCCACCGTTTGAATCATCGGACCTTATTGAATCCAGTGGTGTGCTGAACTTCTTTGTCGATTCGGAAGATATCATTATCCCTTTAACATACCCATATCCAATCAAGATATACAAGACTGGGGATGGGGTATCTTCTGATATTAATGGCACAAAAATGACGATACATTATAAAAGTGGTTCTTTAATTACAGATCAAAAACAATATGAAAAGAAAACAGATGTGATGACTATTAAATCCCTTTTAACGGGACAAGCCAAAAGTATTAAAGATCCTAAAACGATCACATTACTTCTCGCTGATCAAATCCCAAATGCAGATTTGACCCATATTGAATTAATTGTAAGTACATTATATCGAATAAATAATGGAAGCAAACCGGCCAGATTAACTGGTAATTACGACAAAGCTGAAGTCATTAATCCAGTAACAAAAGTAATTAATGATAGTTGGTTGTCTGCGATGGCTTTCCGAGATATTAATAAAGGCATTGCGAATGGATTGGTTAAAGGGGAACAAGCTAAAGCTAACCCTATTGAAAAGATAATTAATCAAGATTTCACATTAGATTAAGGACTATTTTATGGCAAAAGCAGGATCTCAAAAAGCAAAAGGCAATGCATTTGAACGAACCATAGCGAAAAAACTAAGTAAATGGATTTATGGAGACGAATACATTTTAGGAAGAGATCCTACCAGCGGTGCAAGGGGTACTGTATTAGGTAAAGGGCAAGTATTCGTCGGGGATATTATTCCAGTAAAGCAACTCCCATTAGAATGGAAAGGTCAGTTTCCATTTGTGTTCGAATGCAAAACAGGTTATAAAGCATTAATGCCTAACCTAAATCAGCAAAATATAATCCATAAGTGGGTTAAAAAATTAATTAAAGAACGAGTAAACGAACAACAAACACCTATCTTAATAGTTCGTTTTTTACGTCAAAAGCCTTTAATGATTATACCGTTTACACTAAGCGATGTAAATTGGTCAATATGTATAAACATTTACTGCGACGGAATAGGTTATGTTCCTTTTTATACATATATGCTAGAGGAAGTTCTTTCTTCTAATTTCAATAATTTTTACAAAAAAATGACAGGAGAGTAAAAATGATCACTCCTCAACCTAAATTAAATTCATTCTTGCAACATATTAAAACAACCAACACCATTATACATATAGTACCTGATTTCAATACATCTCTTATAGATCATCTACCAAATCTAGCGATATTAACAACCAATATTAGTAATATTGTAGTTAGAACTAATGTTTTTAAAGTTGGCCCTAAACGAGTCAATCCAAAAGCATATTATTCTAAATTAAAAGCATTGATTCCATCCACAGAATTTTCTAGAATTCGGGTTGTTAAACAAATTAAAGAGATGAAGAAACCATCTTCCATTATTGTGGATCATTCTAAAACAAGTGAATTGATCCAATATTTCTCAGAGAAAACCAGTGTTAAGTTATCATTATTCTATTTATTCGATAGAATATCCCAGGAAATTAAAATATTAGATTCTGAATTAAAACAGAAGGCTGACCATATTATAGTGTTTTCCCTTTCTTCTCAAACTGGACTATTACAAGTATTATCTGCATTAAAATCAGTGGAAAAGAAAGATCTTTTGATTTCATACGGTAACGTTGGTAAAGGCGCATTCATAAATATATCCAATGAAAACCCTTCCATTAGTATGTTTATGGGATATGTTTCTCATAAGTTTCAAGTAACTCCGTCAATATTTAGTAAAGTTAAATCGAGGTTACCAGAAGATCTTGTAATCGATATTATTGATGATACGGAAGATAGTGATTCCACTAGAATTGATGCGACTATTTCGAATAATATTAGTGGTTTAATAGGAAGGACAGACGATAAATTCGTAGTCAATCCAGATAGACTCAATAATATTCTCAAAAAAGTTAAAGTTAAAAATAAAAATGTAGAATCTGTTATTAATCGATTCTTAGAAGAAGAAATTAATTCTAAAAAAGGTTCCACATTAGAAACGTCTGAAATTGAATTAACCGTTTTGAAAGCGATTAGTTTTTCATTAACTGGCAAAGTAGACGAAGATAAAATGGCAAATCCAGAAGAGCTAATTGCAAGATTAGCAGAATCTGATGTTTATTCCATTGCTGTTAAAAAATCAATTACACAGTCGAACTCCACAGTCTCCCCATCTGATATGATACCAGATGATTTTCGAGTAAGTGGTATTAATAGACATCAATTCGAATATAAAGATATTATGGACAAGTCCGTTAGAGATCTTTTTAAATCATTATCTTCTAGAAATAAAAATCCTATTAAAATTCTTAAAATCAAATCAGAAACTATTCGAGATAACAAAAATGCATATACTGTATATACTGTAACTCTTCAAAATAGCAACGGTGGCGAAACCACTCCATATGATGTAACAGTTAAATTACCGGCATTAGTTAATGATAAATATTTATTATTAGGTGGTAAAAATTACATGCCACTGACTCAGCAATTTCTTAAACCGCTTGTTAAGGATAAGAAAAATGAGGTGAGGTTTTTAACACAATTCAATACAGATACTTTGAGAATTAGAAATGCTGTTCATAGTATTGGTGATTATATATCATTAATAGAGTTAATGGAGACGAAGTATCCAGATCTAATATCTCAAATAATTCGCGATGATAATGGTGAAATTAGTAATGCTAAATTCGATAACGGTGTCGAATTCTGGAGAAACTCTAACGATATTATTATTTCAACCCCAAAAAAGATTGTAAGATATGCCGATAATAAAGAAGAAACTGGTATTGTGATTGAATATCCAGACGGGTTAGTAGAAGAATCTTCTATACAAAGCGAAATAGAACTTATTTTCAATGAAGTACATACCGTTTTAACAGATGCATATCCCCATGAATCTAAAATAAGCAGACAAGAACCATATATCGAAATACATACAGCTGGTATGAAAATACCATATATTGTGTTTTTATGGCAAAAACTTGGTTTACTAGGAGCATTAGTTAAGTCTGGTATTGAATATAAAATTGTTAAAAACGATGACCCTGTTCCAGAAAATGCTAATATTGCGGTTGAGTTAGACAATGGCAAAGTATATTTAATTACAGATAATATCCGAGAAGAATATATTGCAAACGGAATTATGCCATTTTACAGGTCTAATAAATTTACAATTTCAGAAAGCGATCTATCCTCCTCAACAGCGATCGATGATATAATGCGTCGTAAATACAGAAGTAGTGCTATTGAAAATCTAGATACATTCAATGAATTAATGATAGATGAAACCACTGCAAAAGTATTACAAAAAGAAGGTTACCCTACCAATTATTTAGAAGTATTAAACGGTCCAGCTTTAGATATGCTTCTAAATGGCCAAGTAGATCATCCTAATGACCTGAAGAACTTAAGAGCTCGACAAGCGGAAATACCAGTGTCATTGCTCTACCAAGAAATTGGCATGGCCCATGCTGCGTATACTAGGGAAGTTGCCAGAGGCAATGATAAAGCTAAAATTAGATTGTCCGAATCATTTGTAATAGATACAATGCTTGGAAAACGAAATGATCCAAACGGTGATAGTGCCACTTCTATAGAATGGATAGACCCATACAGCCCAGTCAGTGAATTAGTACATGCTTCTAAAGTTATAAGAACTGGTCCAGGTGGTGTTCCATCAACTCGCCAATTTAGACCAGAACAAAGATCAATTCATAAGTCTGCAATTGGCAACATTTCAGCACATGCTACCCCAGAATATGCAAATGTCGGTGTCGTTACACATAATTGTTTAGGAGTTCAGGTTGATAAAGATGGGTTCTACGGTGGCAAAGTAAACGATACTGATAATGAACCTTTCAGTTCGGTATCAATTAGTGAAGCTTTAGTTCCTTTTCAAAATCAAATGAATTCCGATCGATTAATTATGGCAGTTACCCATATGGATCAGAAATTACCAATTAACGAAGGTGAACCCGTTCTTGTTGGTACTGGTGCAGAGGCAATTGTTCCATCATTATCATCTAACAAATTCATACACCATGCAATGATGGACGGTGTTGTTAAAGAAGTTAAACCAGGTAAATACATAATAGTTGAATATAAGAATGGTAAACGCGAAACCTTTGACATTAACTATCGTTCATCCCATTTAGCCGGGGATATAAACATCTTACTAGATATGGAAACTTTGCAAAAGGGTGATAAATTCAAAGCAAACCAAGCCATATCATGGACTAAAAATTTCTCGGATAATCAACTTGCTAATGGTCGGAATTTAGTAATGGCAGTAATGTCTAAAGTTGGTAAAAATTTCGAAGATGGTTATTCGCTATCAGAGCAAGCTGCTAATTCTATGAGTACTGATATATTGACATCTTTTTCTATTAGAATTACAAAAGATATGAAAATTGTCAATATTATTACGACACCTGGAACAGTACTAACCCATAATAGCGTGGTCCTAGAACGCACATACATTGATGGTGAGCCTGATTTTGCTAAAGTAAATGATTTAGAGAACAAAGAGTTATCGATTGTTAAGACAAAAGATACAATTAAAACAATCGTACCAACCGGCGTTATTACAGATGTTAAAATTAGAATTAATAATAAACGCGGTTTAGATAAAACATTATTAGCATTATTTGAGCAACAGAGTAAAGAAGTGTCCACTATGGCTAAAAAATTAAAAGGATCTAAATTAGATAATTTGGACCTTTCTGTTCTTAATATAGGTGGTCATAAAGATAGAGGCCATTTATTTGAAGGAGCTCTAATTGAATTCTTTATTTCTGTTAAAACCCCATTAAGGCATGGTGATAAAATAAGCGGTAGATTCGGTACGAAAGGAGTTATTACAGATATTATTAAAGGAACGCCAAAGGGTTCATATACTGATAATATTGACATATTCATTTCGCCATTAAGTATTATGGGCCGGAAAAACACCGCTGTAATCAAAGAATTATATATTGGTAAAATTATGTACCATGCCCCGAGAATATTCTCGGAATTAGCATCAAATAAATCTATTAAGCAAGTCAGAGATATAATCATAGGATTGTTTAAAATATTAGACACATCTCATAAAAAAACAAATTTAAAAAGTATTAAAGCCAAACTTGCTGGCTTATCCGATGCTAAATTGAAAAAATCTTTAATTAATAAAGATATTAGATTTGCTATTTTTTACCCACCATTTACGAATATTAGCTTTAAAACAATTAGAGCCGCTGCTGACCTTCTTGAAATCCCTTTAGATGAGAAAGTTTATATACCTTCATTAAAAACGTGGACTAAAGAAGCGGTACCAGTTGGAATTAATTATATTAGTAGAATGGAGCAGTTATCCGATGATAAAGAATCCACTAGATCCACTGGTGGAAAAACCCTAATAACAGGACAACCTCGTTCCGGTAAAGCTAATAATGGTGGGCAGAGTATATCAGAACAAGATATCTATGCTATGTTAAATTATGGCTCTCCTGAGATCCTAAGAGAACTTACTAGTGTTCGTAGCGACAATATAACAGCTGGTGTATCCATGATGAGGTCTCTCACAACCACTGGACATTCCAAATTGAGTGATTTGGATGGTATTGAAAATGTTAGTAAAACATCATCATTATTAGATAGTTATATGGTTGGTATGGGTCTCAAAGGTAGAGGAATCTAATACTATAATAAGAGGGGTGGTTCTCCACCCCTCGAATAAGGATAATACATGAACAATCAGTTGCGGTCAATTGAACCGAAAGATAAAGATCTATTTTCACGTAAACTATTGCAAAAAATAGCTAAATTAAATAATTGCGAAATAACAGTTATGGTTGATGAAAATTTTGCAAATTGTAGGATTATAGGGGAAGATCCTAATACATTAATTAATGACATTAATAAACATCTTATTCCCACTCTAAATAGTTATATTGAAAATGATATAGGCACTGACCCTTCTTATTATAATCGGAGTATTGTATTTTTTGAAACCGAAGTTATTAAAGATGGCGTAGTCGTCAGATGGCCTCTATAATATAACCAAAACTAAATAGATAATATAATATAAAAGGGGTTTGATTCCATGGATTTTTCAAATATTTCTTCAACAACAGAAGCTGCGACACCAACACAACCAATTAGTATGCAATTAGTATCTACGATGAATCCGGCTCAGTTTGATTCATTGATTAAAACAATTTCTTTGCTTGAAAAGCAAGAATGTATCATTATTAACAACTCCAAAATTTGCCAATCTATTAGTCCTGGTGTGACTATTATTAAAACAGATCTCCAACCTATTATTGGCGATAATATTAGCATGCATATCCTTAATCCAAGAAAAGCTATTAAACTATTTAAATCGATTAAAGGTAACTCAAACATCGCAATTTATGACGATTCATCGCAACAAAGATATGTCGTCACGAATGGTGCCGTAAAAGCATTCTTACCAAAACAAGCATCGGAACTGGATGAAGGTGTAACAGAACCAGATCTCAGCGAATTTAGTACCGTTGGAAAAACTATTACAATTAGTAAAGAAATTAGATCTAGTATTTCACCAGTATTAGGGGAATGCGATCACTGTGAACTGTTAATACACGATAACCAACTTAAGGGTGTGTATGTACCAGAAACAGCGGTTTACCTTTTTGAAGAATATGCAAATGAACCGATCGACGAAACGAATGCAGATATTAATTTAAAATCGTATTCATTTTTAGGATTAGATGCGGACACTTATGACATTATTATTGGCGAAAAAGATAAAACTTATTGGATGATGATTAGAGCAACTGGTGCTTCGCTTATAGACGTATTAGAGTCTGTTCAAGAAGTAACGGATGAATCATTCCTACTATAGAAATTAAACCTGGAGAGACATAAATGTCACTACCAACGGAACTACTATCTAGTAGATATAAAAATCAAGACTCCTCAACTCGAGAAGATTTAGAGATTAATGATTATATTAATAATAAGGAATTTGAAACATTATTAATAAGTCAGTATAGAAGCTATAATAACTTAAATGTTAATGTGTTATATGAATTCAATATAGATGATATTGGATTGGATTTAAGTATAATTCGAGAATTTTTAGCATATATCAATTCCCATATAATCCCTATACCAGATTATAATGGCGACCATCCGGATTACCAACTTAAATTCTTATTTCGAGTCGTTTATGAATTATTATTTATAGATCTTCCGGCTAAAATAGCATCCAATGAAATTAAAGTAGTAGATGATCCAACAGAACAGAAAAAAATATTATATGATCATTATTCTACACTATATAATATTTTAATCGACGCTACCGATGATGAAACATATATTGTATTTAAATATGGATTTATTATTAAAATATTAGATAACAATTTAGAAGATCTAAGTATTCATCTACATAGATTAAACAATTTAATTAATTAACAATTCGTCCCCCTCCCAATTCGCGGAGGGGGATATTTTTTCCTATATTGTCCACCTCAGACGTTAGTAACCGAATAAGCACCGCCAACAATCTCCTATTGTGCGAAGAGGACGCATTTGAGTATGCAATAAATGCCCCTAAAGGGTGAAGTATATATTGCTAAGTAGATGCTTCCTTTGTGTATTTTCAAAAAAGTTATATAGATAATATATAACGAGGGATATAATATCTCTTATTATTTGTAGTGGGGTCATTGAATGTCTATTTTATACGAGGAAGAGTTAAAAAAGAATTTGGTAGAGTATAGAAAAGTACTCGATCAGATCGATGAATTAAATGACAAGAAAGAGAAAATGAGGGCTCAACTGAAACAATGGTTGGCGCTCAATAATATTACGGAATATTCGATCGAAGATGTTGAAGGTCAGGCTTGGAAAATTAATTTCAACCACAATACTCGCAGAAGTGTTGCGGATTGGACCGAGTTGAAAATTAAGCTTGGAAGCGAATTCGATCATTTCGTTAAAATTAACGAAAGTACTTCTTTTCTTGTAAAGAAAATCAAACGAGTAAAGGATTGAGTTATGGAGAAACGGTTAGAATCTCAATTAAAGACCAAATCAAGAATTTATAAAAGACATAATTCTGGTTGGGTAGAGATATTCTGTCCGTTCTGTGGCGATGCCGTGAGAAGGAGCAACCCTTCTCACGGTCATCTCTATTTCAACCCGGAAATAGGTTGTTTTAGATGTTTCAGATGCGACACATCCGGATCACTAATAAAAGTATTAAATGAATATGGAATTAGTGATCCTCAATTATTAACATGGTTAGCGTCTAAAAGCTCTAAGACATACCTTTTAGGCAAAAAGCAAATAACGAAACATTCCAATACTATTAATGATCGTAATTTAAAATCATTGGAAATGAATGTGGATTTAGAACCGTTTTACCAATATATAGAACAACGTTTTGGTGTGTTAGACCCAATTAAATACAATATACGCCCATACATTAAGGGTGGGAGATGTGTTGGAATTAGCTTCTATAATGCATCCGATAAATTGGTAACTACTAGATTTTTTGAAGGATCTATTAGGTATAACAATCCGAATATTCGGTATTGGTATTATTTTCAACCTTTAAAATTCATTTCAGAGTACGATAATATATTAATTACAGAAGGTTCTATCGATGCCATTAATAGTATTCGATATACATCCTACTTTAGGGGGTGTTTTGCTATCGCTATTAATGGGAATAATTATAGTGGCGATGTTGAAAAATTAATCAATCATTATTTAAAGATTGGAAAATATACGATTCATGTTATATTAGATAATGGTCTGAAATTTGAAAGACGTATTATTTATAATTTAAATAAATGTATGGAATATAATCCTGACATTTCAATCAAAATATACAAACCATTAAATAGCAAAGATATTAGCGAATTAATGGTTATAGGAGAAGTATCTTGTCCGAACCCTTAGATGTCAAAACTATATGTAGAAGAATTTCAAACATATGTACTGTATTCTTCACATCAATTATTGATGAAGATTCGAATGTTAATTATAAATATATAATGAGTCCGGTTGATGATGGATATTTGGGTTCTACCTATTTCAATAATACTATTAAATACGTGGAAGAACATGGTTATAGTTTAGAAGAATTTAAAAAGAACTATCCATTCATTACAGAACAGTTAGTTGAAACATTCTTTTTATATGAATTTTTTAAGAAGCATCATGACGATAATATGTTCTGCCCCATATCTGTCGATATTATAGCAGAGTTATTTGATGAATTTCCATCAAATATTCAAGATAACATCGAAATAATTGTGAATAGAAGCAGTTGTTTGTTTCCTGTCCAATTTAAAATAAATCAAGATGTTGCTATATGCTCGCCATCTATGAGTAGGTATAGGGTTGCCAGTAGCAAATTTACTGAAACATCTTTTAAAAAACAAGTCGAAAAAGATTATACAAGATTTATAGAAACAATCAGATCGTTTAATAAGCTTGTATATAGATTTCGTAATAATCTTAATGTATTATTAAATTATGGCGTGCGTAATATGAAATATCCACTTAATGCAAGTCAAATGAAACGGATTTTAATATATACAAATTCGCATTCTATTGAAGAATATGTATATGTTAGTAAATTAGCAGAAAACGGTAATTACTATGAAAAATGTAATTTTGATGTTGATGAATCGTATGAATTTATCAAAAGAGCTAGAACTCTTGCTTTAAAGAGTCCTGTATCACCGATTAATTTTACAGCTCATGGGTTTAATCTAAAAGTATATCAAAATAAAAATAAATCGGATATTATCGTAACATGCTTATTTAATGGTTCTGTTGATATGTCAACGAATTCCGGTGGGGACCAGTTGCATAATCTATATTTAATATTGAAAAATACTGGGCATGTTGATGAATTTATAGGTAGGATTAGAGCGCATGCTTTACGTGGTATTTAATAGAGTGGAGGGTCACTGGCCCTCTACTCTCACTTTACTAGTAGGACCAATTTAAATAGATAATATTAAATAAAGGGGATATTAATGCAGATATCGATACCAAGCTTATATGCTGAATATGGGAGATATTGCAACCAATATCGATCTATTGTCGGGCATATCGATTGTTTAAAACCAGTAGAACGCAGATTGCTAGTAACTGTTTTTAAACACGCTAAAAAGAAAACAAAAAGCGCTAAAGTTGTAGGTATGGCACTAGCGGTACATCCACATGGCGATGCTAGTACATATGGGGCGTTAGCTGGATTAGTTAATCGAGGCTTTGTTGAAGGTCAAGGTAACTTTGGAGCCCAACAGTTCGAAGAAGATTCGAAACCAGCGGCAATGAGATATACAGAAGTTAAAAGTTCAGCATATGTTGCTGATATGGCTTTTAAATATATTAAATATGTTCCTTGGGAAGTATTGGAAATTGAAGAGGAACCTTTATATTTACCATGCCCAGTTCCATTGGGTCTAATAGATTCTGGTGATTTTGCATCCATTACACAGGGGATTAGTTTTGAAACTGTAAAGATGCCGAGATATACATTTAGTGATCTTATAACAAGATTACATGAGTTATTAATATACGGTGAAGGGAAGACAACTATCAAACCCCATTGCTATAAAAATAATATAGTAGAAGTAAATAAAGGGGATTTTGAAAAGTTACTCACAACTGGACAAGCTGCATTGTGGTATTGTCCAGAGTATAAAGCGAATATTAATTTCATAGATATATTCTCTAGAAATCCAGATAACGGGTTCAGTAAATTAAGAAAATTGTGGAGAGATTATCCAAAGAATTTAACAGTTCAGGATCTATCTTCAGAATCAATGCTAATTCGAGTATATAGTAGATTAGGACCTGTAACCAATCAATTTATAAAAACGATAGTTGAAGCAATTTCTACTAAAATTCATTTTAAATGTAATACAGTAGATGAAAAAGGAACTGTTGAAATACATAGTATTGATGATTTATTATTGAGATCATATCAGATGTGGTTAGAAGCATGGAGAGCTAAATTAAACGAAGATTTAAATAAGCTAAATGCCAGACTACATCACTTACATGTTATTCAAGTTATTAGGGATTGTTATGATCCGAAAATGAATTCAATAAGTGACATAGTTGCCGTTTTCAAACAAAAACAAAGTCAAGGATTATATAAAGATTTCTACGAAGATGAAATATATTCAGTATCATCAAAAGGAAGTATTAAGCAATTAATTGAAACCAAGTTAGATATCAATTCTGTAAAAATGGATATTACTTCCCTACAGGGTAAGATTAAAAATTTGGATAAAGATGCTGTTACATATATTGGGGGATTGAAATGAGTAGGATAAAGGATATATATAGAAGTTTTCCTGTGATGTGTTATACGGCAATGTTCTTTATATTGGCTTTAATATTTGGTATTATTTGTATCGCAATCGGTAATAATCCGTTTCATGTTGCATTTGTCATATTTGAAGTGTGTGTTAGTGTCGTGTGTGCTGTAATTTTCGCATCTGCCCTATATTTTTATACGAATATGGTTATTATCGAATTACGCAAACTCAAAAAATTGAAAGAATGTAAGGAATAATCATGCAAAATCTATCATGGTATGCAAAGTATCAGCCGAAAACAGTAGATGATTATGTGTTTGAAGATGAATTATTAAAAACACAAGTTCACGAATGGATTTCCCAGGGGTATATCCCTGGGAATGTCCTTCTTTATGGTAAGGCTGGATTAGGTAAATCCGCTTTAGCAGAGATCTTAATTCGATCAACTATTAAATCTGCTCACGATTTGAAAAAGATGCGGACTAGATCTGTTGAAGAAGTGGATGGACTGTTTAGTTGGTTGCAAAAAGCCCCGGTTGCATCTAAAAGAAAAATTGTCCTATTTGAAGAAATGGATAGGATTAGCTCTGCAAGTGTGACCCAACTTAAAACAGATGTTATGGAAAAATTCCAATCGTTAGCATCATTTATCGCAACAACTAATTATATTAGTAAATTAGATCCCGCATTAGTATCTCGATTCACTTTTAAAATTGAATTGAAGGGGATCAATGTAGATGGAATTGTTAATAGATTAAAGCAAATTCTATCAGCGGAAGAAGTTTCATATAACGAAGAAGATCTTGTTAAATTTGTAAAAAATAGCAGTAGAGCTGGAATGAGAAACCTTATTACAGCTTTACAAGCTAACACCATTAATAACACAATCGATTTTGCTTCTATCGATATTGGTGGCGGTGGGTCATCCGAGGATAAAATTGTAGACTTAACAATGGATATGTTTAAGATTGCAATTAACAGTCCAAATATCAATGAAATTAAATCAGCGGCAATACTACCTATTAATTCACAATTAATTGGTAAACAATATGCCGAATTAAGTGAAATTTTACAATTTAATCAAAATATTGATTATGATGTAGTATTCGAATTACTTATAGAGAAAATTAATTTCGTACCTATTAAAATGATAGCATCGGAATATTATGATACCATGGAACACCGTAAAATGCAAAATATAGCATATCAATCATTTATTCACGAAGGTTTAATTAGAATAATTGATTTTAAATGAACCATAGCCTCTCTTAATAGAGGGGCTTTTTTTGCTTGTGTTTCATCCTCTTTATAGAGACAATACAAAGAACCCGGGAGCTAAAGACCTTGGAAACAAGCGATTCAAGCTAGTAAGTTAATTAGAGTTTAAAAGGAGCAACTATGGATACTAAAAACGAAGAAATCATTTTGTGGCCGGACGGGGTGTGGTGTTGGCGGGAGGATTTAGAAGAAATGCTAACCTGTAAAAGCGACGATTTCGAAGTAATAAAAGAACACACTTCGGCATGGCATGATTTAGCATTTTCGGAAGATTAGATGTATCACAGGAGGAACTATGTCTGTTGATTATACATTTGTTGATAATATAACAAAGTATTATGTTGAGTTAATGGCATCGCAGACTGAGAATGATCTTCCTATGAATAGCAAGATGGCTTACTACGAAGCAGATGGCGAAGTGGGAGGAGTACCTATTCTCGGAATTAGAGCAAACAAGAACATTGTTTATGCTGATATTTCGAGTGCATTCCCTACACTTTGCCGTCTCTTACTCCACAACTACCCAAAATTCATATCACAAATGGATTCAATTAAAGATAAGAGAAAAAAACTTATTTTTATTTCTACAAATGTCAATAATATTAGACACGATTTCCTACAGCTTTTAAATACATTATCTAAATATATAATTTTCTCCCATATATATAATAATTATATGGATGTTAATGTGTTGGAGTTTAAAAAAGATTCTTTATTATGTACTGGTGTTAGATTAAATAGATGTGTAAGTGCTGAATTAGATATTTTATTAAACGGCAATTTTAAATTTCATAGTGAAGATATCGTGGATTATTTAAGATTTGATAAGACATCTATTTATTGGTATGGAAACGGCGATGTTCAAGTTAAAGGTAAATATAAAAACACTCCTCCATTTCTCGTTAATTTCTTTATTAAGCACCTTCACACTCTCACTAAAGAACAGCTTTACAATCTTAAAACAATATATTCCCGTAAATATTTTATTTTTCATTCCTATTTCGACGATATCTCTCCTTATTACCTCTTTAAAGATAAATATCTCGAAGATACTAATCTTGTTCCATATCTTCCTAAGGACGCTCCTCTTCATATATTATATGATTTCATATATCCAGTTCTGGAAGTGTTTCATAATAAGTAGGGAACCTCAAGAGAAAATTTTGTGTATTATCCATCGCTTTTATATAGATAATATATAAATATAAGGAGGATGTTATGCAAAAAGAAGTCATAGACTATAAGGTCATTCGGCGTTCCTCAATAGAAGGTTTGAGAGACGCTGTTATGGGTAATATAGAACAAGGTTGGACTATTTCGGGTGGAGTTGCCGTTGGTAAAGTTGCTTTTTACCAGGCTATTGTCAAATATAAGGAGAAATCGTGAACAAATACAGATCAAAATGGTGGTGGAAATATTCTACTATCAGAGATAAGCGGCGGGAGAGACGTTCAATCATTATTGGCGTTTTATTAATAATTATAATTATTAGCTTAATCGGACTTCAAATGTCGATCTAACAATACACCCTCCTATTACTGGGAGGGTGTATTTTCTTTGTGTAATATCAACAAAGTTATATAGATAATATATAATGGATATTTACATCCAAAAATAAATTATCTAAAAGGAGTCGTCATGGACATTACCATCACGTTTAAAGACTGTACAGCTGAAGATCTTTTTGATCTTGCCGCTGCTTTAGAAGGAACCAAGTTTGCTTCTAAAGTTAAGCCGAAGATTACCCAATCGGATATTGAAGAACACCCAGTTGTTACGGATAAACTGGTTGAAGCTGTTAAATCACATTCGAGCAAAGGTAGTGCGTTTGAGCCGAAATGGCGTTCAAATAGAACCCAATTGTTCTCGAAAACGCAACGGAGTAGATTGTCAGCAGAGGAGCTAATTCGGGTCATGGTTGGTTACGTTAAGAATGGACCAATTAATCGAATCGGTAAAGTTGAAACTAATGGTGATGGATTCATTATCAACTATACAATTCCAACACAATTCAATAAATTGGGATATCTCTTAAAAAAGGTATCTATAACGAATTTTCATGGATCGAAAGAAGCTCTAAACGAACTCATAAATAAGGTTATGTCTGAGGAACATGTCATTGGACGTGATCCGGATTTATGTCAAACCACTGTTGCGTCAATATGCAGCATCAATAATGTTAGGTCTGAGTAGTTGTGTATAAGGCGAGGGGATTCCATCCCCTCTCCTCTTTTTCACAGAGTATGTTACCTACTTTAACCAAAATCGAGGTATGTAGTGGAGGAAAAATGTATAAAGATATAACTATCGAATGTAACTGTACCCCTAAAGATTTATTCGGAAATTCAGCACCCACACACTGCGCAACACCAGGATGTTCTGGTATTGCATACGGTAATCACGTTTCAAATTGTATTGGCAATTACTGTTTCAAATGTATTCAAAACATAAAACACGAGCGAAATAAATATAATACTCGTAAAAGAATTATTTCAAAGTATAAGAATATTTCTTGCTTAAGAAGGCGTAAATAATTATTGATGTCGTTTACCGTATCAATATTAATAGTATAAATTATTGGATTTATCACTGGTCACTTTTTAAGGAGGATGATATTGACAGCTAATGTGGATTACTGTGGGGATATTGTCTACGAAGACGGTCACTGGTTTGAGCTAGACAGCTGCCCATCTTGCAACGGGGCTAAAATACTTAAGGGTGATGATAATAAGGAAGTTACTTGCCCTAAATGCTGTGGTGAAGGTTTTCTTAAATATCCAATAGATTGATTTTAAAATTTTTGTTGGTAAAATATAATCAAGCAATTGTAACCCCCTGTATTAAGGTGGGTATTTCATGAAAATTTTGTGTATTTTCAAAAAATCTATAGAGATAAAATTAAGTAGGATGGAGATTGTCTCCACCCCTTATTTTTTGTGAGGTGAATTTTGACAAAAAATCAAAATAGCGCTAAAATCAAAGTACTTGGTGATTTGGATCATGTTCGTACTCGACCAGAAATGTATATTGGTTCGATGTATGATTATTCTCATCTAATTACTGAGGTATTTGATAATGCTTTAGATGAACTTGCAAATGGTTATGCTACAGCTGTTCAATTAAACGTTACAGATAATTCAATTGTCGAAGTTATGGATAATGGTCGAGGTATTCCTATTCATAGTGTTGAAGGGTATGATTACGATTCAATTGTTCTATCTGCTACGAAATTATTTAGTGGTGCTAAATTCGACGACAAAGCATATGGTGTTGCTATTGGCTTACATGGCGTAGGTCTTGCTGTTACTAATGCATTGAGTGAATTTATGGAAATCCACGTTGCCAAAAACAATACAATATATCTTTATAAGTTCGTTAATTCAAATTTTATAAGCGTTGAAAAACGATCTAGAAAAGAAGGTGATCCTTCTACATTTGTTAGATTTAAACCAAACCTTAAATATTTCAATACATCCAAGATTAATTTAGAACCTTTTCGTAAAAGGATGTACTTGATTAGTGCGAGAGTTCAAAATAGTACTCTAGTATTGAATGGCGAAGTGATACCGCAGATTTCCCAAGATGAACTTGCAAGATTTTATCTAAATATTGAAAAAGATCATCATTTAACAAATGTTGTAATCAATAGAGGTAATGAAAACGCTACTGTTTTTATAACATGTGATAATGAAAAAATATCGTTTGGTGATATTAATTTGAATATTTGCACGGGTACATATTTAACTACAATAACAACGTTATTTGTTAAAACAGTTATGAAAAAATATCCATCTTTAACAAGAGCAAATATAACGAATGGGTTGAAGATATATTGTAGTGCGTTTATTAAAGATCCGAGATACGAAGGTCAAGTAAAACATAAGATGGTGAAAGATATTTCCCCATTTTTAAATATGCTTATTCCGAAATTCGAAACTTTAATTAATACACCGTTTTTCAAAGAACATTTTCAGAATATCGTAGATAGTAAAATAAATTCATCAGCGGCTAAGAAATTGAAAAGAACAGCAATGGTTGGGGTTGGTAATCCATTGATGGATTGCACAACCAGACCAGGTAAAACCTGTTATATATTAGAAGGGGATTCTGCTGGTGGTACCGTTCGTAAATTTCGAGACGCTAGAACAGAAGCCATATTTCCATTGTCTGGTAAAATATTAAACACCATTAAGAAAAATATATCAGAAGCATTAGATTCAAAGAAAATGAAGTATCTATTGGAAGCAATAGGTGTTGATCTTTCAAAGAGAAAATCTAATTATAGATATGATGAATTCAAAGTATTGTGTGACGGCGATTGCTTATCATACGAAAATATTATTACATATTTTGATAAGGACGGACATGTCCGAACGTGTATGATCGGCGAATTATCTTCTAAAGAAGCTGGTAATATTAACCAATGTAAGGTCATATCTCGTAATCTAAAAACAAATGAGTTTGAACTCAAACCGATTATTGGATTATTAGAGAAACCTTATCGTGGTCAGCAAATGATTAGGGTTCATACCAAAAATATGCATCATAATACATTTACAGAAGATCACATTATATTCGTAAATCGAAACGGTAATCTAATGGAGACACCAGCTAGTGAAATACGACCTGGTGATATATTAGTTAGTTCTGGTTTAGATATAATCGAATCAAGCAATACAACAAATCCTATTGTAGAAATTAGGTCTGAGATATTAAAAGTTACAAAGGTTGAAACCGTTGGTTATCGATATGATTATCTTTATGACTTGATCATCCAGGATAATTCTAATTTCTGTTGTGGATATGAAAATATTCTTGTACATAATTGCGACGGTGGGCATATTGCAGTACTTGTATTATTAGCAATATACAGATTTGCCCCCGATATCATCAAACAAGGCAAATTAAAAATCATATTGCCACCATTATATGGTACATATGTTGGAAAAACATTTATACCAATATATAATGATACTGATTTAGCAACATATCGCTCGAAAGGAAATGAAATAATCCGATTTAAAGGATTAGGCGAGATGGATTCTAAACAATTAGAAACAGTTATTCGCAGTGGACAATATGAATACCAGGTCAAATATCCTAAAAATAAGGATATTGAGGATGCGGTGATAACTTGCATCACAGACACAGATGCTAAACGGCATCTATGTAATAACGTCGATTTATATAATATTAATCGTATATTCGACGCAATTTAACAAAAAGGAGACTATCATGTCTGAAGAAAATAAAGTAGATCGTAAAGCACCAGCAAAGCAATTAACACCTGACCAGATCAAGCGCACTATGGAACTGGCCTTCGAGGGCAAGGCTCCAGCAGAAATCGCCGCTATTCTGGGCGACGGTGTTGAGCGCAACCAGACATATCGTGTGATTACGATGTTCAAAGCTCGTTGCACAGAAGTTCTGGAAGATGAATCTGCAAGTGCTGAAATGAAGGCTAAGGCACAGGCGCAGTTGGATCGCATTCCGGATCGTAAGTTCGGTGCTACCGCGGGTTCTCGTGGTTCCGTGCTGACTTCCACCATCGATGCGATGTTGGCAGAACTGTAAGTATTAATTACTTAATTAGATCCGGGGGCAGAATTTGCCCCCGGATCTGTCTCTAAAAACCAATTTAGAAGCACTATTTCACATGCGTGATTTTGTGTATTTTCAAACTGAGTTATAGAGATAATATATAATGAAGGAATATTTTTATATTTCTATATTTCTATATTTCTTCATATTTGATTTGTTTCGCGAAACAAATTAAAAATACTATAATAAGAGGAAGAAAGCAATGACAAATCCATTTGCTCCACAGGCCGCACCGGCGGCAGCAACTACTCCGGTTTCTGAAACCGAAGTAGTGGCAGCAGATACTGCTACAGCAGCAGCAGATGCACCAAAGGCAGAGCGTAAAAAGCCTGCAAAACAGATGACCGGCGAACAGATCCGCGAAGTCATCGCACGCGCTAAGAATGGCGAATCACCGAAGGCTATTGCAGATGCAATGGGCCTAGTTCGTAATCAGACTTACCGCGCGATCAAGACTTACAAGGATCGTATCAATGAACTGCTGGCCGATGATGCTACACCGGCGGACAAGAAGGCGAAGCTTCAAGCTGAGCTGGATTCAATTCCGGAGCGTAGCTTTGGTGAAAGTGGTGGCGGCGGTCGTACTTCTACGATCAAGTCAACACTTGATGATCTGCTTGGTTCCCTGTAATTAAGTAGTATTTGTTAAACATGAGGGGAGATTAATTTCTCCCCTCACTTTATTTGAACTGGGCCGGGGCTTTTCCTCGGCCCAGTTCGTCTGTTAATTTATTTTAGGACAAAACTATATAGATAATATTAAATAAAGGGGGCAGTTGCTCGTGGTAGATATCAAGAAGAAAGCTATCAAGAAACCTGCTAAAGGTAATGAGATTTACAAACAACTAACGTCCTTTTTATTTAGAATTAACGAAGACGAGTTAGATAAATTCATAGAATCTCAGGATTGGAATACTTTAAATAATCACATATATAGATTGATAAACCTACTGAGTGGACACGGTAAGGTCAATTGGTTTATAAACAAATATTTAAATCATCTATATATGGAATGGGATTTTAAATCAATGGTGTATACATTGAATGCCATTGCAAAAGCTCAAAATATCACATCAACGAATCAATTGAAGTTTGCTAGATTTAAAAAAATAGATAGAGATGCCATATACAGTACTCTAATAACATATTTAAAAGATACTAATCAAGAATATACCGAACGGGATTTAGCTTGTCTTTATACGTTAGTAGAGACTGGGAAAATAGATAGAACTGTAATTGAACAAATAAATCAAACAGTGTCCGGTAAAACAATTAGCACTAAAAAAGATGATGTTAAAATAGAAGTTCCAGTTAAACAACATAAAGATAACGAAGAAATCCTAACATTTAAAAAAGATGTTGAAAAATATATTCGAAACAGGGCCGCTTGTAATGGGTGCCCGCTTCAACGGGATGGGTTCCTAATAACCACTACTAATTTAACAAGGCCAGGACCAGTAGACGTGTTATTCGTGGGAGAAGGTGCATCTGTTGATGAATTGACTACTGGTGTCCATGGTCTGCAAGCTGGTGAAATTCTTCGCCAAATTTGCGATTCTAAAAAGCTTACATATGCATTTATTAATCTTACAATGTGTAATACCGCTAAAGCAACAACTGCTGCTAAATTAAAACAATCAATAAATTCCTGTGAAACTATTGTTGGGCAGTTAAAAGAACTTTTCAAACCAACTATACAAGTAATCGTTGGTGATAAAGTTAGAACTTACTATGGTATTAAAGGTGGAAGATGTACCGCTTTGAATGGTAAGATATATGATAATAAAATTGTTATGGTAAATTATGATAAATTTGCTAATAAATATATGACAGGTTTTGTCGCGTCGTTTGAAGCATTTTTGAATACGACAACATTCAAAAAGAAAGAAGAAGAACCTGTGATAATAAATCTTGAAGAAAATGATAATAAAAGAATAGTTAGCGCAGTTAGTGCGGATTTATTATTATTTGATATTAAAGAAGTTGGCGATAAAATTCTTTATATATTCACTAATTCAGAAGGTGAGAAAGTATATTATATCGAAACACCTCAAATTGAAGTTTATATAAAAGATGGGTCGATGAGAAACTGCGAATATATTGATTCTATCAAAGGTGCGGATAGATGTGTCCTTAATCTAAAGCAGTTACAGCAATTAAAACGCCAATTCTATTCAATGAGGTGACTTGTGTGGAGTGTAATTAAAAAAGAAGATATTGATTATTTAGAAATGCAACATCCGTCTCTAAGAAAATACGAAAGAGAGTATATTCTTTATAATGCGGAAAATGATATATGTTTCCTTCCTAGATATTTTAACGAACAATTCAAATGTGATTATATTACAACATATGAAGATCCCTCATTTGAAGCCGAAAATATCGATATCGAATTCACTGGCAAATTAAGAGATAACCAACAACCTTTTATTAGAGCTGTTGATAGAGATATATACGGTGAAGAAATATCCGGTATTCTACAAGGCTATCCGGGAATTGGCAAAACCGTAATTGCTGCTAAAATAGCAAGCGAATATAAAATGAAAACATTAATCGTATTAGACAATTCAAAATTAATGGAACAGTGGATAGATGCTTTCACAAAGTTTACAACTATAACAGAAGACGAAATAGGTATTATAAAAGGTCCTAAGATGGAAGTGGATAAACCTATTATAATAGCAATGGTCCAGACATTAGTTAGTAAAACTAAAAAATCATTAAAAGAAACGTATACGACTATTAAAGATGCTGGTATTGGTGTTGTGTTTATAGATGAATGTCATAAATCTTCATCTGCGCCAAAGTTTAGTAAAGCGTCATTGTTTTTTAATACCCCAAATGTATTTGGTTTGTCTGCCACCCCATATAATCAAGATCTAGCAAGAATATTGATGCATGGAGTAATGGGCAAAGTACTTTATAAAACAACTAATTATGAACTAGTACCAGATGTATACTTTTTAAAATATAATTCAGGGTTGCCACCATCTAAATTCAGTCGTTTAAAATATGCTAGGGATATGATTGGTAAAGTGGCCACTTATAATTCGATTATTATTGAAAGTGCCAAATATATCAGTATTATAGGTAAAGTTATTACTAAACTAGTTAATTCAAACCATCAAACAATTGTAATATGCTCAACCATTAAACAAGTTGAATTGGTTAGATTGGAATTATCTGCTATTGGAATTGATAGTGAAGCGCTTTATTCTAAAAAAGCAGCCATCGACGAAACAACAAATGTAGTTGTTGCTACATATTCCTTTGCAGGTGCTGGGTTCGATCTTAAGACATTATCTGCCCTAGTATATGCGTCGCCATATAAAGGTAAAAAATCTACAATTCAAACAATTGGTCGAATCCTTCGCAAAAGTGAAGGTAAAACGAAAGCAGTAGTTTTTGATCTAATAGATCAAGCATGTGGTACTGTATTTAATGGACATATTAAAAATAAAAGTAAAATTATTAGAGATGAATTCGGAGATTGTAAAATAACCGAATTAGACGTGTAAACAAGACTAGGAGAAAAAGATGTTAAACGAACTGTTGATATTAAACGATTGCTACGACGATACATGTCCAACAAGCATTATCAAGATTCCAGAGTTAATGGGTGATATAATTGGTGTTAAACAAGTTGGAAACATTACTCATAGATTATATTCCCCAGTAGTTAAAGATAATGCTAGAGTATATACATATAATTTTGAAACAAAACAAGTTGAATTGGATACTATTATAGCAATTGATCATATTATCGGGGATTTTGATCTATTTGAGTTGTCGTCGTATAAATCATCACCAGTTCAATTGACAAACTATGAACAAATCATGATTGGTCGCAAGTATCCTAACTTTAAATCATACTTTTGTTCATGCAATAAATTATTCAGGAAATTAGTACTACAGGCTGTTAATTATAATATCCTACCTATGGAAGAGTTTTCTATGTGGTTTGATAATAATGGTGAAGACGTAGATATTCCAATGAATTCAAATATTGGAATATTAATAGGATATATATTGGGAAGTGGTGGTGTCGTAGATTATAATGAATGTGAGCAAATTGCTATTTATCCGAAAACGGCAGATGATACAAATATTGTATTGAATATACTATCTGAATATTTGCCAAGTGTTGATGTTACTGTTATAAACGGCAGAAAGACAATCATTGCTATCACTAATAAACCTTTTATAGATTGGTTTAAGGCCAGCCATGGAAAAGGAAATAATATGCAATTTCCATCTCAATATTATGCGGCTCCCAGTGATTATATAGTCGGTATTATATATGGATTGATTCAAACAGCTGGTAAGATTTCCATAAATCACCGGAAAAATGTTATGTATTATACCATTATTTCTAAATCTAAATTATTCGCGGATCAACTGAATGAGCTTTTATTTCTTTATCTAAATATCAGCTCTCATTCTTCTTCATTTACGGCTAATAATATTGAATATTATATATCAAATATTCGAGTAATTGATGAAGTTGTTGAAAAATTGGGTATTGAAATTACAGAGGACCAGCAAAAATTTATTCCTAGTAATTCAAAATACGCTCCCGATGATTATGAAGATCTTGAAGCTATTTTATCTGTTCGTGTTAACAAAATCGGTAAAACGCATGAAACATATAGACTGCATTTAAAAAATAATAATACTGTTATTGGTTTGAATGGATTGATTTATAAGGCTGAACCTGGGTTACATTTGTAAACGTTATTTTAACCCAACTCTAAATAGATAACTTTAAATAAAGGGGGCGACTATCGTCCCCTTTATCAAGAAAGGAGACATATACATGGGACATCATCTTCCATATAATTTCTGGTCCGAAGTTGAAAAACCTATGAAACATGTTTTATATGGCGATAGCATCGGGTCTCAACAGTTCGTATTAATGAAACATAAGAAACATACAGCCAATGCTACATTTGAGAATATATGGAAGTTTTTAACAGAACAATTAAATCGCGATGTTATTAGGGATGACTTTGGTAAAGAAAGAATATTCGATTTAGAAGATATTCAAATTCAAACATATTTCGAGCAGGAAGATGTTATTAAATGGGTTACTCCAAAATATATAATGAGACATCATATTAAAGATGAAGTTGTTAGATTAAATATGAACAATAGTAAATCTTTAGTATGTACTAAAAAACACTCTATGTTTACATATGATGGATGCAAATTCCAAATAGAAGATGCGGTAAATATGACTTATCTTCCTAGTATATATACGCATGGGCAGGAAGGAGTTGCTTATTGCGAAAACGTCGGAATAGTATTTAATTACACTTCCCACAAATTTAAAAAAGCTGTCACACCCATAAAAGTGTCATCCAAAGAATTCATTCGATATGATGATTATGTTTTCGATTTCGAAGTTGAGAATACCCATAATTTTGTTGTAGATGGTTTTGTAGTCCATAATACAGATAGTATTTTCATCAATATTCCGCTTGAAGAAGATCAAGATAAATCTGTAGAAGCATTAGTATCTATTAGTGGAAATATCGCTAATGAAATTAACGATAATATCAAACGAACAAATGATGGTTATATATTACCAAAGCTAGGGGCAGACCCAGCGAGAAGTGAAACGTTTTTTAAAACAGAGCTCGTTGGTGATTCCATTATGTTTTTAGATATTAAGAAAAATTACGCATATCGTATGTTAGCTGATAATGGAAAGATATTGGAAGATCCGGAATTTGTGTATAAAGGGATTCCAGTAGTACGAACAAACGTTGCTTATTTAAGTAAACAGTTAATCCGAAAATTAGTTGAAGAAATCGCCCTTAATCCAGATGTGGACCAAACACAGATTAATAAGAAAATAGCAGAAGTTGCTTCTTGGCTATGGAAAGAGACCCAAGATTGTATAAATAATAATCAATTCGACAAGTTCGCAACCCCCTCTAAATGGGCCGGAACTGATTATAAAAAACCACCTTTTAATGTGATTAGTATGAAAATGTATAATGCATTAGCACAAGATGATGTGTTTAAACCGCTTACTTCTGGGTTGATATTTCCAGCCAAAGTAAACACATCTAAACTGTCAATGGCGATAACGGAAGCTTCCAGAAATCCATCCAGAACAAAGTTGTGGATGGATGCTATGGGACTTAGCTCAGATATTAAACATTTCTGTATTCCACATGAATACAACCCTAAAGTTGTAAGAGAACTAATGGAAAAAGGTGGAATTACTATTGATCCAAAAGAGGTGTATAGTTCAATGTATGGTAAGGTTGCTCAACGAATTAAAGATACTATCATAGGATCAATTCTACAGTCATGAGCATAGAAGTCCAATTTATTGTATTAACATTATTTACACAAACTGTTATGTTTAGGCTAAATCATTCTAAATGGTTGTGGGCTAGAATATATCAACCATTAGTAGATTGTTCATTCTGTCATGGTTTTTGGGTTGGGTCTTTTATATGGTCATCTTTAGTTATCATCCACACTTTGAATATTTCTTTTTATGATTTTTACATTCATTCCGCAGCAGGTTCTTTAATATGTTTAATTTATGACACGATCATTCTAAAGGAGACGAACAATGTTTGAAGATGAACACTTTTTAAAAGCACAAGCTTTACAGTTTTGGATTAATTATCTGGAAACCGGGGATGTCACTGTTTCTGCATCAGATGTTAATGGTGGGCAGATTAACTCATTGTCGGATAGTCAAAAGATGTTAGTTAAAAGATTAACTCTTTTGAAAGAAGAGGAGTTAAAACAATGTTCACAACCCCAATAAAATTATGCACTCGAAGAAGCTGCTGCCCCACTATCGAATTTAATAATGGTGTTTATATAATTAAAGATGATTTTGGTGGGAATGTTAAATTATTAAAAGAAGAATTAGATTTGCTCATTAAGATAGTTAAGGACGCAAATCGAGAAGGTGTTTCATGAATAAAGTAGTTGTCCTTAGTGGTGGTATGGATTCAACCACTCTTCTATATGATGTTGTAAATCAATTTGGATTTGATAAAATTAAAGCTTTGACTTTTAATTATGGACAGAGACATGGTATAGAAGTCCAAAAAGCATCAATTAGTTGTAATAAATTAAATGTGGAACATAAGATTCTAGATATATCATTTCTTGGGGATTTGGTTTCAAATGTATCTGCTTTGATAAGTGATAGCGATATTGAAATTCCAGATATTGAAGAAATTCTAGGCGATCCAGCCCCTGTTACGGAAGTACCATATCGGAATATGATATTGGCTTCATTAGCATTGTCATACGCACAATCACAAGGTGCGGACACTATATATATGGGGCTACAGGCCCAGGATCAATATAGCTATTGGGATACTTCTGTTCAATTTATAGATTCTATTAATCATGTATCGCAATTAAACCGAAAACATTCTATTGAATTGAAAGCTCCATATGCGATTTTATCTAAATCGGATGAACTTAGAATAGGTAATAAACTAAATATTCCATATCAAGATACATGGACTTGCTATACCGGTCCAAATGAAGAAGGGCAAGCATGTGGAACATGTCCTTCTTGTAGTGAACGTATTATGGCGTTTATGAAGAATAATTTAATAGACCCATTAGAGTATGCTATAGAAATTGATTGGAATCAATAATGTGTGCGATATTTGGTTCAAATAAACTTTACAAGTTAAATGAATTATATAAATTAAATAAACATAGAGGTGGGCATAGTTTCTCTATAATGGGATTGGGTTCAAATAAGGATGTATTGTTTATTAAGCAAGAGTTCGGGGAATTTACAATAGATAACATCCCAACCGCGCATTATTATATCGCTCATATTCAAGCTCCAACCGATGGGGTTGGAGCTAATGTCGGTATTCACCCTGCCCATTTCGGTCCATACTATTTATATCACAACGGAATGATTAAATTCGGTGTTGGTGAATGGGATACGTTGTGGTTACTCCGACGAATAGCATTAAATACATCATCATTAAATATATTCGATAAAAAATGTTTATATGATATAGACGGAAGCTTTGCATGTGTATTAGTTAATTCTGAATATAAAACCATACGATTATTCACCAATGACACTTGTGCTTTATTTATAAAAGGCAATGAAATAAGTTCAACGAGAAGTGATGGTTTTAAAAGAATTAATCCTTGTACTATCTATGATTTTGATCTTTCGAATATATCAGTTGTAGAAGAGTTCGAAAATATCGATAAAACGTACTTCCAAAGGAGGAAAAGTGTCAAGCAGGCAACAAAAACGAAATCATAAAAGACGTGAAAAAAAGAAAGTTCGCCGTAATCAAAATGACTTAAAAGGATCTATTCGTAAACTCGAATTTATCCAATATATGATGCATTATGAAAGCAAATTAAGTATTATTCAAGGGTTCATTCAAAAAAAATTTGGCGATGAATTTACAGAATATGTTGAAAATTTAAGTAAAGAAAAAGAAGAAATTATTGAACAAACTGAAGAAAAAGAAGAAATTATTGAACAAACTGAAGAAACTGAAAAGTCAGTGTTCGAAGAAACTGAAGATCAAACAAATAACGAAGAAGAGGTCAGTGGTAATCAGTGACCCTCAGCTGAAGCCGGCTCGCTAGAGCCCTTCAAATAAACTAAGAGCATAAAGATGTTCACAAATATCATAGATAAAAACGGAGCGAATAA
>Ga0256829_1000426_pt1 | contig 43458 bp, 37 predicted proteins | sample 131447metaG_FD_185979 | JGI IMG/M metagenome (GOLD analysis project Ga0256829, IMG submission 185979) | Hydrothermal vent microbial communities from Lau Basin, Pacific Ocean - 131-447 | ecosystem: Environmental > Aquatic > Marine > Hydrothermal vents | place: Pacific Ocean: Lau Basin | collected... | reverse complement strand
ACTCTTCAAAACCATTCATGGACGGACTCTGAAAACCGGCCGACAGACCTACTTCTATTACCCTGCTTCAGACTCATTTATGGTTTGGAAAATACTCTTACCAGCAAAACACTCTTGACCATATTCGGGACTTATCCATTGGCCAATAACCCTTCCCAAAAACCCTGCCGCGGACCCAGCGGATACGAACCCATCCCGAGGCAGCCTGTAGCGCTACCGCCTAACGGCGTATCGGCGCCGACACATCCCTCCGATTGCCGGTTCCGCGAAGCGATTTCCACAAGGGTCGGAAGGACTTTGCTCGCCGTGCTCCGGGTAATGCCCCGCAGTGGGGGAAAAGCGGATAAAAAGTGCGGCATTACCCGTCTGGATGGAGTGTTAGAATTAGGCAAACAGGCGCTGAACCGGGAATACGCGAACCGGCCGGAGAAGCGGTCTACGTTAGAAATCCGCTCAACCCGGCGGCCGGGGAATCATGTATTATGCCAAGCGTCAGCCGTGGGGTTGCATCGGCCGGGAACATTTAAGCCGGCGCGGATTACCGGGACACACCTCATCCGGCACCCTGCAGGCAGGAAACCGCTCATGCCTGAAAAACCTGAGCGGCACAACCACTCATTTTTTAAGGGAGTGCTTTCAAGGAACACCCTGAACCGCCACAAAACCCCCACTCGATGCACCATTGAGGCATCGAATGCAGACCCAGGAGGGAAAAGTGCTTTACGCAAAATGCAAATCCATGGTTGAAGCCACATTCGGCAAGGGTAAACCGCTACGCAGATTCAGGCAATTCCTGCGAACGGTCTCCCATCCGCCTGCGCTGGGGCGGCTTATCCGCCGCAGCCAACCATGAAATCTTTGCAGCATACCGTAGCCGGCGGGGTTTTCGCTGAGATCAAACCGCCGCTGGCTTCGGCCACGGTGCGCGTGGAAGCCGCCCGCTGCCTGGAGTGCGGCGGGCCGTATGCCCCCGCTCCATGTTCGGTGGCCTGTCCGGCCGAGGTACCGGTACCTCAGTTTGTGGCTGCTATCGCCCGCGGTGATACCGACGAGGCCGCCCGTCAAATTTTTTCCACCAACCTGCTCGGCGGTACCTGCGCCCGGGTTTGCGCCACCGAGATGCTCTGCGAAGGGGCCTGCGTCTTGCACCACGAAGGCCGGCGCCCGGTCGAGATCGGCCGCCTGCAGCGCTTCGCCACCGACCAGGCCTTCGCGCAAGACCTTGCACTACGCCCCGAGCCGCCCCCGCAGAACGGGATCAAGGTCGCGGTGATCGGCGCGGGCCCCGCGGGGCTGGTAGCGGCGGGAGAGCTGGCCCAACTCGGATACCGGGTCACGGTATTCGACGCCCGCGACGAACCCGGAGGGCTGGTGCGTTACGCAATCGCGCCCTACCGTCAGAACGTAGAGCCGATCCCCGAGGAGTTCGGGCGCATCCAGCGCATGGGGGTACACTTCGCCTTCAAAACGCCCATTGCAACCAAGGCCCGGGTCAAGGAACTCGAACAAACTTATGCCGCCATTTTTCTCGGTGTAGGCATGGGTAAGGATGTCGATGCCGACTTCGAGAACGACGGCCTGGCCGGAGTCTGGGACTCCCTGCCCTTCATCGAGGCACTCAAAAGCGGTTCCCCACCCGAAATCGGTGACCACGTAGTGGTGATCGGCGGCGGCAACACCGCCATCGACGTAGCCCGCGAGATGGTCCGCATGGGGGCGCTGGAGGTCACCATCCTCTATCGCCGTACCGAGGCGCAGATGCCGGCTTTTCCCCTGGAGATCGAGGAGGCCCGGGAAGAGGGCGTACATTTTCAGTGGCTTACCCAGCCGGTGAGTTTTCTCGGCAAGAAAAAACTCACCGGCATAAAGTGCCGCTACATGAAACTGGGCGATCCCGACACCAGCGGCCGCAGGCGGCCGGAACCGGTGGCTGGAACCGAGTTCATCTACCCGGCCGATACCGCCGTCAAGGCCATTGGCCAGCAGCCGCGAATCGAGCTGTTTGATCTGATTGAAGGGCTTGAACTCCAGGGCAGCGTCGTGCAGGTCGACCCCGAGACGATGCAAACGGGCAATCCGCGCTACTTTGCCGGAGGCGACGCAGTAAACGGCGGGGGCACGGTGGTGGAAGCCGTGCGCATGGCCAGGCTGGCCGCGAAAGGCATCGACGCCTGGCTGCAGGGAGGCGGACGATGAAGGAGATTCGCTGGCACGGACGGGGAGGACAGGGGGCGAAAACCGTCTCGCGGCTCCTGGCCGTGGCCCTGCTGGCCGAGGGGCACTACGTGCAGGCTTTTCCGGAATACGGTCCCGAGCGCGCCGGCGCGCCGGTCCAGGCCTACGACCGTATCGACGACAAGCCCATCCGCCTCCATTGTGCGGTGACCCATCCGGACCTGGTGGTAATGCTGGATGCGGGCCTGTTGACCGAAGTGCCGGTCACCAAGGGATTGGCAACGGATGGCTTGCTGTTGATCAACTCAGCGGCCACAGCCTCGCAGATCGGTGAACGCTTACACTTTAGAGGGCGGATTATTACCGTGCCCGGCGATCGCCTGGCAGCAGCCGCGGGTACTCGCTTCGCCAACGTGGTGCTACTGGGTGCCGCCTCACGGGTGCTGGCCGAGCCGGGCCTGGAAACACTGGTCCAGGCGGCGCGCGATGGCATGGGCAAGCTGAGCCAAGCCGCTCAAGAGGCCAGCATCCGGGCCATTCGTTCCGGCTACGCGGCCATTGACACCCAGAGGAGGGTCTATGCGTGAACTGAAATCCTCTCATCAACTCCCCATCGGCGGAGCCGTCTTGGCCCGAAGCGCGGAGCCACCGCACACGGGGGGTTGGCGGGTTGGCGAGAAACCCCGCATACAACTTGATAGTTGCGTCAACTGCATGTTGTGCTGGATCTACTGCCCGGATAACGCGATCAAGATCAAGGATGAGGCCCTTTGGGGCTTCGATTACGACTACTGCAAGGGTTGCGGTATCTGCCAGGAGGTTTGTCCCACCGGTGCAATCAAGATGATCGCCGAGGACTTGGCGCTACCGCCGTTCGGGCGGATCGGAGGAGAGGCGGATGCCGCTTAAAGCCCCCAAAATCGCTCCATCCGCCCGGATGCGACTCTTGACCGGGGCGGAGGCTGCGGCCCATGCCATGCGCCAGATCAACCCCGACGTCGTCTCGGTTTACCCCATCACGCCACAGACCCCCATCATCCAGACCTTCGCCAAGTTCGTGGCCGACGGCGAGACCGATACCGAAATCATCAACGTCGAATCCGAGCATTCGGCCATGAGCGCCGCGGTAGGCGCCGCCCAGGCCGGGGCTCGCACCATGACCGCCACCGCCTCGCAGGGCCTGGCGCTGATGATCGAAATCGTCTACATTGCGGCCTCCATGCGCCTGCCCATCGTCATGGCGGTGGGCAACCGCGCGCTCTCGGGGCCGATCAACATCCACTGCGATCATGCCGACAGCATGCTGGCGCGCGACAGCGGGATGGTGCAAATCCTCACTGAAAACGCCCAGGAAGCCTACGACCTCATGGTCATGGCTCCCCGCCTGGCCGAACACCCCGAGGTCATGCTGCCGGTCCTGGTAAGCCAGGATGGCTTCACCATCACCCATTCCGCCGAGCCGGTGTCCCTGCTACCCGATGAAGAGGTGCGCCGTTTCGTGGGTGATTACCGAATTCCCTACCCCCTGCTCGCCGGTGAAGTAGTCACCCAGGGGCCCTTTGCCATGCCCGACTATTACTTCGAAATCAAGGCGCAACAGGTCCGTGCCATGCGAGCGGCCGCGCAGGTCTTTGATGAGTTGAGTGAAGCCTATCAGGCATGTTCCGGCCGCCGCTACCAGGCGGTCGAAGGCTACCGGCTGGACGATGCCGATCGGGCGTTGATCCTGATGGGATCGAGCGCAGGCACCGCCAAGGAGGTAGTGGACGAGCTGCGCGCCAAAGGAGAAAAAGTCGGCCTGGCCCAGGTTCGCCTGTTTCGACCCTTCCCGGCCGCGGCCCTGCGGGAGATGTTGACGGGCGTGGGCGCCGTAGCCGTCCTGGATCGCGCGCTCTCCTTCGGTGGAACCGCGCCGTTATTCGCCGAGGTGGCCGCCGGCCTGTTCGGTCAAACCGTCTCCTTGTCCAGCCAGGTCTATGGTTTGGGTGGACGCGAGCTGTTTCCCGAACAGATCGCCGCGGTCTTCCACGATCTGGAGTCCACCGAGGGGCTGGAACAACCCCGCTTCATCGGCCTGAGGGGGTAAGAAATGCCAAGTATCAAGCAGATCGCAAGAAACGAAGCGGCATCCAGCCGTTTCGTAAGCGGACACTCGCTCTGCCGTGGGTGCGGTATCCCTGTCGTGGTACGGACCGTGTTGAACAGCATCGAGGCCCCGGTAGTGGTAATCAATGCCACCGGGTGCCTGGAGGTGGCGACCACCCGCTACCCACACACCACCTGGCAGGTGCCCTGGCTGCACATCGCCTTTGAAAACGCCGCCGCCGCCGCCAGCGGCGTGGAGACGGCCTACAAGGCACTGGTCAAACGGGGCCGCCTTCCCGACGAACCCATCGTTTTTGTAGTCTTCGGCGGAGATGGAGGCACCTACGACATCGGCTTGCAGGCCCTTTCCGGCGCACTCGAGCGGGGCCACCGGTTTCTCTACGTCTGTTACGACAACGAGGCATACATGAATACCGGCATCCAGCGTTCGAGCGCCACGCCCTTCGCCGCCAACACCACCACTTCGCCGGCTGGCAAGCAGAGCTTCGGAAAACTGCAAAAACGCAAGGATCTGACCGCTATCGTTGTGGCGCATCATATTCCCTACGCGGCCCAAGCTTCGATTTCCCACTGGCAGGATCTGTCCGATAAAGTTGTCGCGGCTACCCGCCTTGCCAGTCCTTCGTTCATCAACGTGCTCTCCACCTGCCCGCTGGGCTGGGGACTGGAACCCAACCAAACCGTACGCTTTGCCCGGTTGGCGACGGAAACACGCTATTGGCCGCTGTATGAGGTTATCGAGGGGCACTACCGCATCACCGAACAGCCACTCGATCCCTCATTACCGATCCGCGCCTGGCTCGAGGATCAGGTGCGCTTCAAACATCTCTTCCAGCATGAGGACGCCGAAGTGTTGGCACGGATCCAACGCGAAGTGGACCGCGACTGGAATAATCTCAAGCGCCGTAGTGAAGCGGATGCGCAGTGGTTTGCCCGGCATAGTGAGCGACTAGCGAAAGAATGGACGGGTAGCGCCGCCCGGCCGGCGCCGGCCATGACCAGCCGTACGAACACCAACCCATAAATACCGGTGTAGATGAGAAGACCGGGGTAGGCATACCCGGATGATGTGTGGGTCGAGGACTTCCCGTGCGCGCGAGGCGGCGGCAAGCGATGTACGCCGGTGCCAAACGTGAGGCCGACGAGCAGCACGGCAGCGAGTGAAATACCCTCGGGGCCACTTACTCGGCGCCCTGCTGAGGCCTTGGCGGGATGCGGATAGACCGACGGTGTTCTGATCTATCCACAATTTGATCCGATCCCGCTACCAGACCGGCAGACAGGGTGGGTTACGACACCTAACCGCGCCTTTGTTACTTAATGAACCATTGCAATAGCCTGTCGCCCGTGCACCCCCTGCAGTGCCCCACTCGCGGGTGCGGCACCCGAAGCCCCGCACACAGCGTCCATATACCCATGCCGGAAGGTGGGTGGCATGTGCCTGGAGACAATTACCCGGGAGTGCGGATTGAGCGGCCACGCCAGCTCCGGCGCCATCATCCTCAACGTGCGCCAGCGGCCCAAGGTCCGCTCGCAGCGGTTGCGACAGTATCCGAACCGCCGGGCTTGAGCCCATGATTTTCACACGGGAAGGCAATAGGTTCGTACAATAGTCCGGCCCGGGCGTAATTTCAAAGCACGGCGAAACCGTCGGGGGTCAAGCCCGAGCGCTGGATGAGTCCGTGCTCCGAGCGCGGGGGAGTTACCTCTGCGGCGTGCCAAAGGGCGCAGGCGTGTATGTTTGTACGCCACGGCCAAACCCATGTGAATCGCAAGAACAGGTTTTTCGAGGTTACCTATCGTTGTTTAGAATTGAGTTATGGCAAGTGACGGGGCCTGCTGGTGACGCTGGATTCGAGCCTGCGGGGAGCCGGACCGGGGCCATCCCGGGTATTCTGCGCGGAACACCCTGCACCGCCGCCAGCAAACCTTCTCGGCTCATATCCTTCACTGGCCGGCCTTTCGGAGCCGCGCTTCGATGAGCCCGTCACGCTGGCGCTGGCACGCGCGGTTACGCCGGACCTTGCGCAAGTCCGCAGTCGAGGTTCGGGCCAACCTGGTTCTGGAAGACGGGCTGGAGGGATTTGTTCACCTGGACTGGTTGCTGCTGCGCCCCGAAGGACTGTACCTGATCGATATCCTGGAGGGAGAGGGCGCGTTGCTGGCCGGAGACAATCTGCGGGAATGGACCTTGCTGGGCAAACGCCGGTTCGTGTTTCCCAACCCGGTACAGGGGATGGCGTCAAAGCTTGCCGCGGTGCGCCGCAGCGGTGCCGGGCAACCGGCCAAAACGCTTTTAGTCCTGTCTAATGGGCTGGACCTGCCCCGGGTACGCCCCTCCATAGCCGTGGATCTGGCCACATTGGAAAAGCGTCTGCCGCCACTACCCGGAGATGCCGCGGTTACCCCGGATCTGGCCCGGGGATGGGCCAGGCTGATCGAAGCTTCCGCAAAGGCGGGTCAGGTGCCGCCATAGCCCGCCATGCGGGGCATCATCTCTGCTCACCATGGCTCGCCAACACCTCGGCCACGCAAGCCGTAAGCCGCTTGCCGGTCTCGATGTGTAAAAACTCATTCGGCCCGTGGGCATTGGCATGCGGGCCGAGCAGTCCGGTCACCAGGAACTGCGCCCGCGGGAAGCGCCGTCCCAGCATATCCATGAAAGGAATGCTTCCGCCGGTACCCATGTAGCGCACTTCGGCCCCGAAATGTGTGCGTGAAGCCCGGCTCATGGCCTGACTCAGCCACGGGGCCAGGGCCGGTGCATCCCATCCTCCCATGGAGGATTCCACCGTGAATGTTACCTTGGCGCCCGCGGGAGGATCGGTTTCGAAAATCTGTTTGACAGACTGCGCGGCCTGTTCGGGATCGGCCGTCGGCGGGAGTCGAAAGGACAATTTGAAGCGGCTTTCGGGCCGCAGCACATTTCCCGCGGCCGATGGCGGGGGAAACCCGGATGCCCCGGTCACTTCCAGGCAGGCCTTCCAGGTGTTGCCGAGGACCAGCTGCACGGGGTCGCGCGTCACCGGGCCCGCTCCGGCGACAAAGGGGAACCGCTCCCAGAGCGTGTTACCCAGGGTTTCCGCGGCCTCTCGTGCCTGCGCCAGACGCCGGGGGGGAATCTCAACCTGCAGCGCCCGGAGCTTGATATCGCCATTGTCCAAGTCTTCTACCCGGTCCAGTAATTGCCTGAGAATCCAAACACTCGAGGGCACAATCCCACCGCCACTCCCGGAGTGCACACCTTCGGTCAAAATTTCCGCACTCAGGGTGCCGACAAGATTGCCTCGCAGCGAAGTGGTGCACCAAAGCTGATCGTAATTGCCGCATTCGGCATCCAGGCAGACGATAAGGTCGATCTCCCCGATCCGTCGGGACAACGCCTCGAAATAATGCTGTAAATCGGAACTTCCGCTCTCCTCGCACAGCTCGATCATGATCACGCAACGGGCATGGGGCACCTGCTGCTCATGCAGGGCCCGGATGGCGGCGAGCGAGCCAAACACGGCGTAGCCATCATCGGCTCCACCGCGACCATAGAGCTTACCGTCCTGAATAACTGGGTCCCAGGGGCCGAGATCCTCGCGCCAGCCGTCGAATTCCGGCTGTTTGTCGAGGTGACCATACAAAACCACGCCGGGTTGTTCGGCGGCTCCGGGCAGGGTTCCGGGTATCTCGATAAACAGCAGTGGAGTCCGCCCGGGCAATCGCTGAATTTCCAGCTTCATACCGGACGGCGCCTGCTGGCGGCACCACCCGGCGGCAAGTTGAACCGCCTGTTCGATATATCCATGTTGCTCCCAGTCCGGATCGAAGTGAGGCGACTTGGCGGGTATGCGAATGTAATCCATCAAGGCGGGAATAATGGTTTCATTCCAGGTTTCTGCTACCTGTCGTCTCAACTTTGCGCTGTCCATAGTCATCTTCCCGGCCCTCGAAATAACAAGAATGGGATCTCTATTGTAAGGCGTCGGCGGCGGCCAAGTGGAAGAACCGCTCGGCCGTAGCCGTGGTCTCGGCCGCCAGTGCCGCCAGTGTCTGCCCCCGAGCCCGGGCAACGACTGCGGCGATATGCGCCAGGCGGAAGGGTTCGTTGCGCCGGGTTCGGGGACGGGGCATCAGGTCGCGCGGCAACAAGTACGGGGCATCGGTTTCCAGCATCAGCCGCCCGGAAGGAATGCTCGCGACCAGATCGAGGAGATGGCTTCCCCGGCGTTCATCACAAATCCAGCCGGTGATGCCTATATGGAATCCCCGCTCGAGATAGGCTTCCAGCTCCCCGGCGTCGCCGGTAAAGCAGTGCACCACCACCGGCGGCAGACCGGTGGAAAATTCGTCAAGAATGGATATAAAGTCCGCGTACGCCTCGCGCTGATGCAAAAACAAGGGCCGGGCACATGCAATCGCTAATTTTATCTGCTCCCTGAAACTCCTGCGCTGGATGCTCCGGGGGCAAAAATCCCGGTAATAATCGAGCCCGCATTCTCCCGTCGCCACGACCTCGGGCCGAGCGAGTAACGCGCTGAGTTCGGCGCGCGCTTCGGGAGTAAACCGATCGGCATGATGCGGGTGGACCCCGGCGGTAGCGTAAAGGATCAGCGGATATCGTGCGGCCAATATTGCCGCGCCGTGGCTATGGTCGGGATCCGCCCCGGTGACGATCATTCTACTCACCCCGGCGTTGCGGGCACGAGCGAGTACCGTATCCCGATCCGGATCGAAACTGGGGTGAGTCAAATTGGCCCCGATATCGATCAGGCCGGGTTGGAGGCTGTATTCCAAGGTCATGTTTGCTAAGCTGGTACCCCCAAAAGGGTAGCAGAATCGTATATGAGCGAACCAAGCTGGATAGATCATGTAAGCTCCGGTTCGGCATGGCGGCGTTTCGGGTTCATGCTGATTTTCCTGCCGATACTGGCCTGTGCAGGATTTTTGATCCTGCTGACGGCGCTGTTTCAGTTCTTCGGGGTCCTGGCCAGCGGTGAGGCCAATCTCCAATTACGCAACTTTGGATCCGAATTGGCCCGCTTCTGCGCGGCGATCATCGAATACCTGACCTACAATACCGAGCGCCGCCCATTCCCTTTTTCTTCCTGGAACGGAGCCGGCAGGAGCGAAAAAGCGGGCGCTGAGCCCCATAAGGGCCCCCATCGCCGCCGGGCTACGCCGCGTCCCCGCCGCCATTCCCGCCGCCCGCCACCCGTGAAGGCCACGGGCGGCGATGCAGCGCCCGCCACGGAATCCCAACCGGAAACCAAGCCTCCGGATTCATCCGCGGATAACCCGCAAACCGGTTCGAAGTCGGATTCCGGGCCGGATAAACAACCGGGATAAACCGGGAGGGCTTCAGCTTGGCTCAACGAACAGATCCGTTGCCAGGGGGGTTCCGGGGCTGACGGCATAGGCCTCGAAATCGGTGATTCCAACCTCGGCCAGGGCCTCTTCGTCGATATAATGACGGCCGCTATGTTCCCGCGCGGGGAGAGTCAGGATCGCATGGGCGGCATCGGCAACGATCTCGGGCTTGCGGCATTGCTCGGGCTTGACCAGCCCACCCAGCATCGCCAGCGCCGCGGTGGCGATCACCGTGCGCGGCCACAGGGTGTTGACGGCGATGCCGTAGCGACGAAACTCCGCGGCCATCCCCAGCGCGCACAGACTCATCCCGTACTTGCTAATGGTATAGGCGACATGGTTCTGAAACCACTTGGGGCTGAGATCCGGCGGTGGAGACAGGTTGAGAATATGCGGATTATCGGCCTTGCGTAACCAGGGCAGGCAGGCCTGGGAGCAGACAAAGGTTCCGCGCACATTGACACCAAGCATCAGGTCCAGTCGCTTGACGGGAGTATCCGGCGTGCTCGAGAGCCAGATGGCGCTGGCATTGTTGACCAGGATATCGATGCCACCGAAAGTCTCCGCGGTTTGCCTGGCGGCGGCGGCAACCGCCGCGGCATCACGAATATCGACGGCCAGGGGTAAGGCCCTGCCGCCGACGCGCTCAACGGCCGCGGCAACGGTATGGATCGTGCCGGGGAGCCTGGGGTGGGGTTGTGCCGTTTTGGCGACAATGGCGATGTTGGCCCCATCGCGGGCGGCCCGCAAGGCAATGGCCTCGCCGATACCCCGGCTCGCTCCCGTAATGAATAAGGTTTTATTGGCCAGTGTGGTCATAATATTCACCTGAAGGTCGTATGTTTATACATGGCTTCCGCGCCACAGTATAGGCGGTAATCGGATGATGGCACCCCCACTATGCTGGTACGGGTACCTCAGCCCGGCGAGCTACCCGGAAACACGGCGGCGCAGAGACTCGGGATCATGAATGTCCACCACATCGTCGCGCACCGTGATCAAACCTTCACCGGAAAGTGCGTGTAAGACGCGCGAGAAGGTTTCCGGAGTAATAGTAAGCTGGGCGGCGATCAATACCTTGCGTGTCGGTAGCCTTACGGTAACGCGCCCACTCGAATTTTCAGGTGCGATATCCAACAGGTAACGCATCACGCGGTGGCGGCTGTTCTGTAGTGTCAGCGCCTCGATCTCGTCCCAGTGGGCCTGGATGCGGCGGGTCATCTGCGCCATGACCGCGCGACAAGTAGCGAAGGACTCCCGCAGCACACCGAGAAACGTCCCGCAATCGATAACGGCCAATGTCCCGGCTGCCAGACCTTCTCCGTGAACCAGGTATTTCGGCTCGTCCATGAACATGACACTCTCGGCAAAACTCTGTCCCGGACGGATGAAACGCATGATCTTCTCATGGCCATCGGCAGATACCCGGTAAAGCTTGACCGCCCCGGACAGCAACAGGTAAAAAGAACCGGCCGCATCCCCCTGGTTGAACACCCGCTCGCCTTGTGCGAACGGGTGGACGCTGACATGGGCCATCACCCGCTCGCGCTGGGCCGAATTCAGTGCCGCAAATAGATAATGGTGGCGTAACTGCGTGAGAATTTCCTGATTATCCATTAAAAACCCTGCGGGCAACATCGCCTCCGGCGAACCAACAATGGCCCGCGCCTTGATCGGCGTCAATTGACGCCGATCAAGGCGCGACGACAGATAAAATCGCACACTACCTGGACAGACAATCGGGTTCGAATATGACCCCACTCATAATAACGGGTAAAACCCGTTACTTGCCGGTGTCATATCGGGACCGTGAGGAGATTGTGACATGACGCATGTAGTGACCGAAAATTGTATCAAGTGCAAATATACCGACTGCGTGGAAGTATGCCCCGTGGACTGTTTTCACGAAGGCCCGAATTTTCTGGCGATCGATCCCGGGGAATGTATCGATTGCACCTTGTGTGTTGAAGAATGTCCCGTCTCGGCCATCTTCGATGAAAACGATGTGCCCGCCGGGCAAGAGCATTTCCTTGCCATCAACGCCGAGCTGGCGCAAAAGTGGCCGGTGATCGACACTAAAAAACCAGCTCCGCTGGATGCCACCCAGTGGGATGGAGTCCCCGGCAAGCTGCCGCTCCTGGAGCGCCGATAGGCGGCAACGCCCCCCTCCGCCTTGATCCAGATCAAGGCGGAGGCCCGCAGATACGAGCTAATTTAAAGTAGATAGCGAGGCAGTTTATAAATATTGAGCTTTCATGAACCGCCTGCTAAACTTTTGGAGCATAAATCTGTTGCGCTGGGGAACAACCGATGACTACGGAACTTAAGGCAGGGTTAGCCACTCTCATTGCGGTAGTTGCCATTGTTTTAATTGCATTTTTTCTCTGGCACAGTTCACGGCGCAAATCTGCGACCCCGAAAGAGGATCACAAGCGCATCTATGAATTGCGAATCATTTACTTTTTTATCCTGACGGTCGGCCTGGCGGCAACCCTAGGCGCCACGCTGCAGCGACTCCCTTATCCCTCCTATCGGTCGAATCCAGCCGCAGCGATAATCGTCAAGGTCACCGGCAGTGACTGGTTGTGGACCTTCCAAATCCTCAAGGAACCACAAAAGGGCACTTATTCCAAGGCTAAAACCTACAATCGCCTGATCTTACCCTCCGACCAACTCGTGGAATTTCAAGTGACTTCCGCGGACGTCAACCACGGCTTCGGCCTTTACAACAAGGCGGGAGTACTCCTGGGGCAAACCCAGGCCATGCCCGGATTCGTCAACCGGCTTTACTTCCACTTCCCGAAACCGGGGACTTATTACGTTTTGTGCCTCGAGTATTGTGGGGTGGGGCACCAGCTTATGCATGCGGAGATCAACGTAAAATGAATATCATCGCCCGACAATCGCCCGCACCCGGTCATCTCGAAAATCAAACGAAAGCCGCCTGGAGCGTCACCGCAATCGCGATGTTCATCGTTTTTTCCATCTTCCTCGCCATGGGGATTTTGGGGGTCGTCATGCGCCTGAACCAGGGCCGATGGTTGGCCCTGGATCCAGCCCGTTTCTACAGCATCATGACGCTGCACGGCCTGTTGATGACGGGGGGACTGTTTATTGCCGCCCTGTATGGCGCCTGGTACGTACTGGTACGCAGAACCGGCATGCGGGCGCATGCCGGGATCATGGCGTTCATGCTACTCGCCAGCGTGCTCGGCGTCGCCGGGGTTGTGATCGGGACGACGATCGGGAAATATGCCCCCGGCTGGTACATGCTGTACCCGATCCCGTTCCTGCACCCCACCTGGCCGTCGTGGTCCGTCGGCATGGTGACCTCCGCATTACTGCTTATCGGGCTCGCCTGGACGGGAGTCCTATTTTCGATCTTCAGGTCTCTCGGCGAACAATATGGTTATAAGAACCTGTTGGGTTGGCAATATTTCACCTCTACGGAGCCACGGGTAAAAATCCGTCCGATCGTTCTTATCACCATGATCTGCCTGATCGACGGTACCGTGGCCATGCTCTCCGGGGCCACATTTCTGATTCAATACCTGATCCAGTGGCTGGATCCTGCCGTGCAGTACAACGTCTTGATGGAGAAAAACCTGATTTTTATCTTCGGCCACACCTTTACCAACCTGACGTTGTACTTCCTCGTGGGAATAATTTACGAGCTGATGCCCCGCTTCACCGGGCGGCCCTGGAAGACCAACCGCATTGTCGTGGTCGCATGGAATACCACCATGATCTTCATCCTTCTGGCCTACTTCCACCATCTATATATGGATTTTGTCCAGTCCGAATCCCTGCAATACCTGGGGGAAATCTTTTCCTACGCAAGCGCCATACCCGCTACCGTGGTGACCATCTTCGGCCTGATCGCGCAGATTTACCGCCTCGGGGCCAAACGCTGGAAGTTTGTCCCCGCCACCTTCTCCCTGGGCGCGCTCGGCTGGGTAATCGGCGGTTTCGCCGCGATCGTCGATGCCACTATCACCAACAATTTCGTGTTGCATAACACCTTATGGGTTCCGGCGCATTTCCATACCTATTATCTGGAGGGCCTGTTCCTGTGGATACTTGGTTTCACCTTTTACCTGGTAGGCAGCCGCGCCGAACGGCTCGCCAAAAGCGCCCTGGCCTTCATGGTTGTCGCGGGCTACGGCTTTCTGTCCATGTTCTACCTGGGGGGAGAATGGAGCGTCCCCCGTCGCTATTCCGACTATATTTCCACTCCCTTCCCCAGCCATATTCTTTCCTGGCACGGGGAGTTGACGGCCCAAATAGGGGCGGTTCTAGGCGCCTTGTTCCTGCTCGGTTTCCTGCTTTACCTGGTCAGCCTGGGGTTCGTTCAGCGGCAGCACGTCACGGAACTTTCCCTCCCCGAGGATGATGCCAAGGCATGCATGGTTCCTGGGGAGTAATCGGGGGATTCCCCGCCGCGATCACAACCCTCGCCGAGCCCGGGGTTTCACCGCCCCCGGGCGTGATCCGCGGGCACGAATTACGCCACCCCCGGCCTGGGTCGATCGGTCCCCGGGATGAGACACCGACTCACCTGGATCCCCTGGCTTGTGCTCGCGGGGCTCATTGCCGGATATGGCGGGTGGCGCCTGTCCGGCATTCGCCCCGCGACCAGGCGGATTCCGGCCTATGGCCGTGCGCCCGCTTTCACGCTAACGAATCAACTGGGGGAGAAAGTCGATTCTTCCGCCTTTGCGGGGAAAGTACAGATCGTCACCTTCCTATTCCCCTACTGTACCGACTATTGCCCCCTGATCGCGCAACAACTGGTCAAAATCGAGAAAGCGTTACGCCGGGCGGGCCTGGCCGATCGGGTGCAACTAGTCTCATTCAATGTCGATCCGCAAGACACGGGGCCGGCAACGCTGCGCGCCTTCATGAAAGAGTATGGCTGGAACCCCGAAAACCGGCAATGGCAATACTTAACCGGTCGCCCCGAGCTAATCCGCCGGATCGTAACCGGCGGCTATCACGTCGGGTATCAAAAGGTTTCTCTGGCCTCGGAGGCCAAAGAAAGAAATATCGAGAAACAGAAAGGAATCTACACCCCGGAACCGCATGCCGCCAATCCGTTGGCCAGGCGGGCCAATCCCGATTACGATGTGCAACACAATGATGAGATGGTCTTGGTAGACTCCCGGGGGCGTATCCGCGCGGTCATTATCAATAGCTACGCCATATCCCCCGCACGGATCCTGCCGGTCATTCGACAACTGTTGGAAAACCCTTCCAACCACGGTATTAGAACCAGGCAGAAAGAAGCCGTGGAACATCCCTGATCAAAACAAGCGGCGGCACGCATCACCGGGCCGCACCCCCATGTTCTCACTACTCATCATCTCTCGCGAATGTCTTAATATATAAATTAAATTTTTCCAGTGACGGGTTTTGCGCCAATCAAGAATAATGGCAGGATACTCGTGTCATGCACCAATCATCAAATACCGGGGGTTCTGATCCACTCGATACGATTCTCCAGGCCCTCATGTCTCTGCCCAAGGGGGCCGACCCGCACCCAATCCTGATCGAACGGCTGCGGGCCCTCGAAGGCATCGACGGGGTCTGGATAGGTCGCCCGGAGCCCGACGGCAGTGTCAAGCCGCTTGCCGACTCGGGCGGCGCGATGGCGGCCTACCTCGCCGAGGTCGAGATCCGCTGTGACGAGACCCTGCCCGGCGGCGGGCCCGGCGGCCGGGCCTGGAGAAGCGGACGGGTCGAGATCGTAACCGACACCGATACCGACCCGAGCTTTGCGTTCTGGCGCGATAGCGCAAGGCACTACGGCTGGCGCTCGGTGGCCGCCATCGCCCTCGGCGGACACACCGGCCTCATGGAGATCCTGTGCCTGTACGCCCGCACGCCGGGATTTTTTACCGCCACTCACTGGCAAGGCATAATCCGCCGCCTGGCGGGCGTTTTCGGCCTGGTGCTTGAACGCCTGGAGGCGGAGGCCTGCGAACATGCCCTGCGCGCCTCGCATGATCGGCTGCATCTTCTCTACCGGGCACTCCTCGATGAAGGGGATGTGATTCTGCGCGCCGCAAACGAGCATGACCTACTGCACCGGGCTTGTCAACACCTCAAGCACAGCCAACTGTTCCTGGCCGTGTGGCTCATCGCCGATACCGGGCACGAGGCCCAAGCGGTGCGCGCCAGCGCCGGAGTCGACGGCGGACGGATCCAGACGCTCGAGCGTGCCCTGGACGAGGCATCCATCACCCGGCGGGCACTGCATGCCCACCGGCTGGTACAGGGCGATCCTCACGCGGCCGGGGTGCCGCCCGGTCTCGGCTGGCGAACCTGGGCCGCGGCGCCGGTGCATCGCGGCGGGCATCACTGGGGCGCATTGGCGGTGGCCGGCGCCGAACGCCGGCTTTTCGACGAACCGATGTGCGCCGGCCTGGCCCGCATCGCCCGCCTCATCGGCCACGGCCTCGACGAACTCGACCAACGCCTGCGCCTCGCCAACCTCGCCGGGCACGATCCGCTGACCGGACTTCCCAACCGCCGCGGCCTGGAGGAACACCTTGAGCGGGCCATCTCCCGCAGCAACCGCCATGGGCACTTCCTCGCGCTCGGCTATCTCGACCTCGACGATTTCAAACCCGTCAACGATACCTATGGCCATGCGGCCGGGGATCAACTGCTGATCGCCCTCGCCCGGCGAATGCGTACGGTGCTGCGGCGCGAAGACTTTCTTGCCCGTCTCGGCGGCGACGAGTTCCTGGTCGTGTTCGAGGATCTGACCGGCCACGAACCGCTGGTCCCCCTGCTCGAGCGTCTCGAGCGATCGATCCGCGATCCGATTCCACTCGCCGGAAATATCGAAATCCGCATTGAAGCCAGTGCCGGCGTGGTTGTTTATCCCTCCCCTGACGGCGCAGAAGGTGATTCGACATCCACCGGGCTACTCCTGCGCCGCGCCGACCAAGCGCTTTACCGTGCCAAGGCGGCGAAGGCCACCCGGACACGCTGGTGGACCCTGGACGGGGAGGAAATTCCCGCCGGCGATCCTGCTCCCGGCGGCACCGGGAAGAACACGCCGCCTGCATTGGTCTCCGCCTACGGCCCCGAAGCCGCTCGAACCCTCGAATGCGCCGCTCCCGCCCTGGAAGCCATCCTCACGCGTTTCATTGAAATATTTCACCGTGATCTCGCCCGCCGCGAACAAACGTCCCGCCTGCTTGCGGCCCTTTCTCCCGGGGGGCTCACCCGGCTCAAGTCACAACAGGCCGGGCACTTCCGTCGCCTGGTCGCCCCCCACCTGGAAGAGTCCGAACAGCGGGCGATGGCCCGCCGCTTGGGGCAGATCCACAGCCTCATCGGCCTCGGCAGCGCCGACCTGGTCTGGTCCTACCAGATCTACACCGCCCGACTGGTGCAGGAGTTACAACCTCATAGCGCCGCCACTCACGCCCTCCCGGTACTGGTGAAGCGCCTCGGTATCGATTCCGAGGAACAATTGGCGGGCTACGCCGACCTTGTCCGGGAACGCGATGCGACACTGCGCAGGCTCGCCGACACCTGTCAGCGACGCGACGGCGGCCGCCTGGGATTGTTCGATACGCTATGTCACGAATTCAGTCAAACGACGCATGCAGCCCTGGCACATCCCGTACTCGCCTGGGTACACCACCGGGAAGCAGGGGGCCTGGGGCTCACGGCCTGCTGCCCGGAGGGATATCTCGCCGCGCTGCTGCAAGACACGGACCTGGACGCCCTCGCCGCCGCGGCCCGGCCACTGGGCGACGACAAGCCCGCCTTGACCCATTGCCTCGCCCTCGACACCGCCCCACTCGACGCCATGCTGCAGGCCCGGCTGACCGCGGCGGGGCTGCGTTCGTTTGCCGCGATCGATCTATCCGCAGTCCCCGGCGGTGGATCGCTATGGATCTTCTCTCCCTTCCCCGGGGGGTTCTCGGGAACACCGCAGCGCAGCTTCCTCTCCCGGGTTCGCAGCGAACTGATCGCGGCCCTGAGCCTCCTGCCCGATCCGGGCCCGGTAACCGCCCCCGAACGCCGGGGCTGGATCGAGTCACTCGCCGGCCCCGGACTGGTGATGCACTACCAGCCGGTACTCGATGTAACCACCGCCCAAGTGGTCAAGGCCGAGGCCCTCGCACGGCTCAAGGTCAACGGCGAATGGGTCAGCCCGTATCGCTTCCTTCCAGCCTTCGACGGGGATAATCTCTTCGACCTCTACGCCCGCGGGCTCGAACAGACACTCACGCACGCCCGCACCTGGGCCGAGGCGGGCCTCGGCATCGATATGACACTTAACCTGGCGCCATCGGCGCTGACCCAGGCCCGCTACTTCGAGATCACCGCCCGGCTACTCGAAGCCCATCCGCCGCCCGCGGGGCGGGTACTGTATCTCGAACTGCTCGAGAACGAGGAGATTATCGCCGAGGCTCTGCCGCACTGGAGCGAGGTCTTCGATCGTTGGCACCGGCTCGGCGTCCTTTTTGCCGAGGACGATGTCGGCGCCGGCTACAGCTCGCTTGCCCGCCTTCGCCACCTGCCCTTCGCCGCGGTCAAAATCGATCAAGGCCTGGTCCGCGGGGCCGGAAACGATCCCGAGCGGATCCTTGCACTAATCGACGGGATCACCCGGCTTGCCCGCCACCTTGATCTCACCGTGATCGCCGAGGGCGTCGAGACACCGGGTATTTTCGAGGCCATCCACCGCCTTGGAGTCGATCTCGCCCAAGGCTATACAATCTCCCGTCCACTGCTGCCGGCAGCGTTCCTCGCCCGCGCCCGGAAAGGCTGGAGTCCCCCTCCCGAGCGAACTGCCCCACCCCGCTACGCCTTCGGTGCCCTCGCGCTCTTCCTGGCCTGGGAATGGTCCTCGGATACCCTAATTCGCCTTGGAAAACACGGGGCCATGCGGACGTTTGAAGAGTACAAATCCGCCCTCGGCGGTTATTTTGACGGCCTTGCCGCGGCTCGATCTGGAGTTGACATAATTCGCCATACCCTACCGTGGGAGATATTCCGCCAAGGGCTTAAAAGCGACGCCTATCGCCAGGCACGCACTCTTCTGATCGCGGCACTAATCAAGCGCATTCGTCGAGAAGAAGCGCCGCTCACGCGCTGACGGCCCCGAAAATACCCGGCATCACCGGTTGCCAGCAGCAGCCGGGATCCCGACTGCTGCTGGCAACCGAGGCGCATGAATGCTAAGATTTCACTTCATCTATCCGGATATCACTAATAACAGGTTGAGATGAACATCCGCCGCCGATTTACCTGGCTGATTCTCGCCGCGGCGTTGCCCGCCGTAGGCACGGTGTTCTTCGCCGCCTGGCGCGAGCATAGCGTCCTGCGCGCAAATACCGAAAAAACGACCCTACTCATCGCCCGCGCGGAAAGCCGGGATTACACCGAAGATCTGCACCGTCTCAAAACCCTGGCGTCGCTCCTCGCCGCAATGCCGGCCATGTACGAGGCCCCCTCCGGGCACTGTCCCGCCGCTCTCGCCCGGGTAGTAAACCTCGACTCGCACATAACCGGAATCGCGGTGGTGGGAGCGAACGGACGCAAGCGCTGCGGTGTCGGCTCGCTCGCGCCCGGCACCGGGACCACCCCCACCGTCCCCGCCACGGAGCAAGCGGAACATCCCCCCTCCTGGTTGTTGCAATCCCCCCTGCCGGACGGCGGCCGGCTCCTGCTCGATACCCGCCCGGGGCTGCTGACCTGGCGCCTGGCGCGGGATCTCCTGCCCCGCGGCGCGAGCCTCATCCTGGTGAGCCGGGCAGGACAGATCCGCGCCCGCTGGCCGGGCACCCCCCGCAGGATCGGCGAGCCACTGCCGTCCTCGCTGGCAAAGATCTGGGCCCGGCGCCGCACCGCCACGCTTCACGCGCTCCCGGCCACGGGAGTGGACGGCATCCGCCGCCTTTACATCAGCACCCCCCTGCGCCTCGGCAACAAGTCGGTCGCCTACCTGCTCGTGGGAATTCCCGAGGCGTACCTGTTCGGCCCGGTCCACCGGATTATGCTTGAAACCCTGGGGCTGGGAGTAGCGATCCTGATAGCATTATTGACGATTTTTGCCTTAATGGGGAAAATCTGGATCGACCGCCCGATACGGGGATTGCTCGATACCATCGAGCGGTTCGGCGCCGGCGACGAAACGGCGAGAAGCCCCCTCGGCACCCGCCGCGACGAATTCGGCACCCTCGCCCGGGGATTCAACCGGTTGGCGGCGCGCATAAAGCAGAGCCGCCGAACCCTCGAGGATCAACTGGAGCAGATCCAGCGGCTGAGCCGCGCCTACCAAACGCTCAGCGGGATCAACCAGGTGCTCCTGCGTATGCACGACCGGAGCGAATTCCTCCAGGAGGCCTGTCATATCGCCGTCGAGCAAGGCGGCCTGCGCATGGCCTGGATCGGCGAGGTGGAACCCACCACCGGGCGGGTGCGGGTCGCGGCCCAGGCGGGTCCGGGCCGCAAAATTCTCGAGGGACTGACCGTCTCCGCCGACGACACCGTCCCCGAAGGCAGTGGCACCGTCGGCCCGGCATTGCGGCTGGGAGCCCCCCAGGTAGTACAGAACATCGAGTCCGACCCGCGGATGACACCCTGGCGCGAGGCGCTCCTCGCCCTGGACTGCCGTGCGGCATTGACCTTTCCCCTGGCCTATGGGGAACACATTTTCGGCAATCTGACCCTGTACGCGGCGACGGTAAACGCCTTTGACAAGGCCTCGTTCAATGTGTACCGCGAACTGGCCAAGGATATTGCCTTTGGGATGAACTTCCTGCAAATCGAGGGCCAGCGCGATTGGCTGATGAACCATGACGCCGCCACCGGGCTGGTGAACCACCACCGTTTTTCCCAATGGTTCGCCGCCACAGAGGCCGCTCTCGATACCGAAGAAAATCTTGCCGTGGGCGTGCTCCAAGTAGAGCAGATGGCCGAATTGCGCACCCGCCACAGTCGGGCAACCGTCGATGGCCTGCGGCGCCAGATTGGCGCCCGCCTCACCACCCGGCTGACAACCGATGACCTGCTCGCCGGCCGTGGCGAGGATGATTTTCTCATCGCCTGGCGCACCCGCCCGGAGCGGGAGGTAACCGACTGCGCCCTGAATCTGCTTTCGGTGTTTCCACTCGAATTATCGGTCGCGGGCGAACCCATCCGCCTGAGCGCACGGCTGGGCATCGAGCCGTTTACCGCCGGTGTCGACATCGAAACCCTGATCCACCGCGCCGCCCTCGCCGTGCGCTCCCTGGCACCGACGACCGAGCGCCGGCTGGCCTTTTACTCCGCCACGCTCGAGACCCGGGAAAAACATCGATTCGAACTTCTGCGAACCCTGGAGCGGGCCCATCTCGACGAGGAGTTCCGCCTGGTATATCAACCCCACGTCGATCTGGCGAGCGGGCGGGTACTCGGTGCCGAGGCCCTGTTGCGGTGGCGCAGCCCGACGCTCGGCGATGTACCCCCGGGGGAATTTATTCCGGCGGCCGAGCAGTCCGGGCAAATCCGGCGCATCAGCCAGTGGGTCATGGAAGCGGCGTTTGCCCAGCTGCATGCCTGGCAGACGGCGGGAGTCGAACCCGGCGTCATCTCGATCAATTTATCCGCCCGGGATTGCGCCGACACCGAATTCGTCACCTTGGTTCGTGAACGGTTGGCTTACTCCGGGTTGGACCCGAAGCGGGTCGGAATCGCCGTAGAACTCACCGAAACGGCTGCGGTAACCGATGTCGAAAATACGGCGGGCGTTTTACAGACGCTTAAAGCACTCGGTTTTTCGCTCTATCTCGATGACTTCGGTACCGGCTTCGCCACCATGAGCCACCTGATAGCCCTGCCGCTGGATGCCATCAAGATCGACCTCAGCTTTATCCGTGCGATGTTCGAGAACCCGGCGGCGCGCAGCGTGGTCGAGGCCTCGATTGCACTCGGGCACGGACTCGGACTCCAGGTGATCGCCGAAGGCGTGGAAACCACGGCCCAGTGCGAGGCGCTACGGGCGCTCGGCTGCGACACCGCCCAGGGGTATCTCATCAGTCGGCCGCTTGAAGTGCCGGCATTCGAAGCGTGGCTGCGCCAACGTGCCCGGAGAACACCCAATGCGGAGCCCCCGCCCGATCCGCCCACGCGGGGTTAGGAGCCGACTGTAGCGCGGGCCGGAGGCAACCACGATGGGGACATGACCGGCGGAAATTGGTGTCACCGTATCGCCGATAGGCAATGAGGGGTTTTCCGAATACTGAAAAGGAGGATTGACGATGGCCAGACTGGTCATATACGAGGAACAGGAACCGCTAAAGATCCAATGCGGCGAAGAGAGTAAATGGCTGTGCCGCTGCGGCCTGAGCAAGAAGCGGCCCTGGTGCGATGGCAGCCACCGCCGCACCCGCGACGAACAGCCCGGCAAGACCTATTTCTACACCGAGGACGGGCGCCGCGAGATCCCCCGACCGTAGCAACCGGACACCGCCCGACGGTTACCGCCGGGCGGCACCGGAGGAGTACGGCCCGCCGCGGAATCGATGTTAATTCAGGCTGCGGGGCCGCCTCGCATAGGGCAACTGCTCGGCCGGCCTACCGGCGAGCGTATGGGCGATCCAGCGGTTCACGACATCGGTAAGAACCGGCATCGGCAGGCTGCCTTCGCCGAGTACCACGTCATCGAAGTCGCGCAGGGAGTATTTCGTGCCCAGCTCCCGCTTCGCTTCATCGCGAAGCTTGAGGATATGCAGCTCCCCGATCAGGTAGGAAAGCGCCTGGCCCGGCCAGGCAATATAGCGGTTCACTTCGTTGGTGATGTTCTGGTCGGAAAGCGCCGTATTTTCTTCCATATAGCGAATCGCGCGTTCGCGGCTCCAGCCGCCGGAATGAATGCCGGTATCGACGACGAGCCGCACGGCACGCCACATCTGGTAGTTCAGATAGCCGAACCGCGAGTAAGGATTGTCATAAAGCCCGAGTTCATTGCACAAGGTCTCGGCATACAGGGCCCAGCCCTCGCCGTAGACGTTGTAATAGGCAAAACGCCGGAACGGCGGCAAATGGCGTAGTGCCATCGCCAGTGGGATTTGAAGCTGATGCCCGGGACGACCCTCGTGGCACATGAGGACCTGGATGTCATACTTGGGCCGGGTCCGGGGTCGATAAAGGTTGACGCCCACATAGCCGGCAACACTGCCGTCACCGGCGGGCGGCACCGAGTACGCGGGGTACGTGTTGGGGGCCAGTGCCGCGGGAATCGGGCGCACGCCATAGGGTACGCGCGGTAACATCCAGGTCCCGACAATCTTCACCAGGTACGGATCCACCTTCTTGGCCGCCGCGCGATAGGCCTCGAGCAGGGTGGCAGGCCGCGCATAATAAAACTTCGGGTCGGTACGCAGGTACCGCAGGAACTCCCGGTAACTCCCCTTAAAGCCGATGTGATGAAATAATTGCTCCATCTTGGCCCGAATCCGTGCGACTTCGCGCAAGCCCAGTCCGTGGATCTGCGCGGGAGTCATGGTGGTTGTCGTGAAGTGTTGCACCAGGTAGCGGTAGTACGCCCGGCCCCCCGGCAATGCCGCCACGCCGACGGAAGTTCTGGCGCGGGGAATATAGACCTTGTTGATGAACCTGGCGAAGCGCTTGTAGGCGGGATTGACCTCCTGCACGATGGCGGCCTTTGCCTGCGCCCGAAGCCAGCTCTGCCGGGCCGCCGAGATCGTCTCCGGCATCCTCCTGAAGGGAGCGTAAAAGGGGCTTTTCTCCGGATCAGGCGAGATCTCCCCCGCGATCTCCGCCGGAACCCGTTGCATGATGCTCCGCGGTTGACTCACGCCGCGGCGCAACCCGCGTTGCAACCGCCGGGTGAACGCGTCGAGGTAGTGCCCGATAGTCCGCAAGCGCTTGATCCAGTTGTGGTAATCTGCGGGAGTCTCGAAGCGCAGTTGCTTCGCGGTAGTACCGAGAAGCTGCGGCCCCCATAACTGGTTTATCAGCAACAGGGCGCCATCTTTCTGAGTGTAGCCGGCAATCTCGTCGCGGAGCCGGTACTCGAACAGACGGTAATCGAGTTGTTCCGCGGGCGTCAGATCCGCCGGCTCGATGCGCTTCAAGGCGGCGAGATTTTCCCCTGCTTCGCGCGCTTCCCGCCGTTGCCGGGCAAGACTCGGATCCGGCCACAGGCCATCGTAACGGTGATAGCCCTCGAGCGACGCCTCGAGCGGGTTATTCGCCAGGTGTTGACGCCAGGCACGGGCGATCAGCGCCTGCAGTTGCTGCCCGGCTCCAGGGGCCGCAGCGGTGGCGAAAAACGGAGACACACCAATAAAAATCAGAATAAGAGTCAATACAGCACGCATGGCACCCTGCCCGATTAAAAATGACGGGAATGCCTCTATAGTAACTCCCAGAGTTCTCGCGCTTGCGTGGGGCACGGTAAAAATCCGGGAAAGAGCGGCGGGCCGGATATGCCCGCCGCCTGCCACCCCGGATCGCCCTCACTCCATCCGGGGCGGGTGCCCGCCCTCCCGGCGCTGCCACAGCAGGTACAACAGTGGGATGATAATCAGGGTCAACACGGTCGAGGCGAACGTCCCGGAAATCAGGGCGATGGCCAGCCCACCGAATACCGGATCGCTCACCATGACCGCGGAGCCGAAAATAATCGCCAGGGCGGTCAAAAGAATTGGGCGGAACCGCACGGCACCGGCCTCGATGACCGATTCGCGCAGGCTGTAGCCACGCTTGCGGTAATCGAGAATAAAGTCAATCAGCAATAGAGAATTACGCACCACGATACCCGCCAGAGCAATAAACCCGATCATCGAAGTCGCATTAAAGGGCATGTGGAAAATCCAGTGCCCCGGAAAGATCCCGACCAGGGTCAACGGCATGGCGCCCATGACGATTAACGGCAAAATAAATGACTGGTAGTAAGCCACCAGAAGCAGGTAGATGAAAATTACCGCAACGATAAAGGCCGCCCCCAAATCGCGGAATACATCCAGCGTGAGGCGCATGTCGCCGCCCCACAAGATCTGGTAACGGCTGATGCCGTTCGGCTGGCTATCGGTGAACCCCAGGTTACCCGTGGTTAGCTTGACCCCGCCCGCGAGGCGTTTCCCGTCCAGCCACTTATCCAGCGCCAGAGCGGCATACTCGGGAGAGAACCCCAGGGTATCGCCCATCACATACACCACCGGATGTCCATCCTGAGTCAGAATCGGTTTCTGCACCGTAGCCTGGCGAATCGTGACCAGTCCGCCCAGGGGCACCGCCTTGCCCATCGCGTTGCGGATGGTCAGATCCCGCATCTGCTGAATCCAGGCGCGATCCTCACGGCTCAGGCGCACGATAATATTTTCGGGTTCGACGCTCGGCGTAAATACCGAACCGATGGTCGTCCCCGCAACATACTCATGGACCAGTCCCGCCACTTGGGCCGGGGCAACCCCCGAGAGCATGGCCTTTTCCTGGTTGACACGAATCAGATACTCGGGCCGGGTTGTGGTAATGCTGGTATGCACATCCGTCATCTGGTAGACCTTGCGGAAATCGGTCTCCACGGAGCGCCCGATCCGACGCAGGGTCTGGTAATTCGGGCCATAGATGCGCGCCACCACCTGCGCCCGGGTCGGCGGACCGGGTGGCGTGAGAAACAGCATGATGTGCGTGGAGAGAAAGCGTTTACGCACCGGTGCCAGGGTGCGCCAGAGCGAATCGGCAATGACCGCGGTATGCGGGCGCTCTTCCTTGGGAACCAGGTTAACCACGATCTGCGCGACATTTGCGCCCCGCAGCATCTGGTCGCCACGTACCATGCCGGCAAACGACAGCGGACCGGTGCGTCCCAGGTAGGTTACGTAATCCCGGACATAACGGTTGCGCCCGATCACCTCACCCACGGCCTGGGCGACCCGTTGGGTATTATCGAGCGCGGTTCCGGCCGGCGTTTTAATCTGCAAGGTAAAGGTATTCACGTTACCCTCGGGCAACAACTTCAGGCTCACCCCCAGCAAGCTTTCCGCTCCGTTCACCCCCTGCGGGCGAATGAATTGCCACAGCGGCATCAACATCGAGCCGAGCAACAGCAGCGCCACCACGGCAAACAGAATGTTGCGCTTACTCCGGCTGTCCAGCAACGGCACGAAGACCGCCTTGTACCAGCGCTGGAGCCGATCCGCCTGCTCCGGCTCCTCCTCATCGAGGGCGTGGCGACGCAAGGCATCTTCCTGGGCCGCCTTGCGATGCAACCAGCGCACGGCGACATAGGGCACCACGATATAGGCAAGCAGCAACGAGGCCACCATGGCGATGGGCACATTGATCGGGATCGGACGCATGAACGGCCCCATCATCCCGGTGACGAACAGCATCGGTAAAAACGCCAAAATCACCGCCAGGGTGGCTATATTCGTCGGATTGCCGATCTCGTTGGTGGCCCGCACCACCAGCCCCGAGAAATGCCCCGGTAGACGCGATCGCAGGTGAATGTGGCGATGGATATTTTCGATCACCACGATGCCGGCATCGACCAACAGACCCAGCGACAAGATGAGTGCAAACAGGGTGATCCGGTTGATCGTCTGGCCTATGGCCATGCCGATGCCCAGCACGACGAACAGGGTTAGCGGCACCAACGCGGTCACGATCAGGGCCTCGCGCCACCCGAGGAAGAAAAACAGGATAATCAGCACCACCCCGATCGCAACCAGCAGGTGTTCGAGCAAGGCGTTGACCGCCTCATTGGCCCGGCGGCCGTAGTCACGGGTGATGTGTACCGTAACCCCGGCCGGCAGCGCTTCGCGCTCGAGCAGCGCCAGCTTGCTCTTCACCGCCCGGGCCACCGTCACCGCGTTGGTCCCGGCGCGCTTGCCGAGAGTAATCGTTATGGCGGCCCGGGCCGCGTTCGCGACATGGCCATCCGCGGCCGCACCATAAGCAAACCAAGAGGTCTCATCGAGATTTCGCGGTCCCTTGACGATCCGGGCCACGCTTTTGAGAAAGACCGGCCGCCCGTTATGGGCGCCGATTACGATATCACCCAGATTGCGGATCGAACCGAAGGTTGCGTTGACCCGCAGCGGAATCACTTTCCCGCCGGTTACCAACCGTCCCCCCGGCAATACCACGTTCGAGCCGCGCAGCACATCGAGCAAGCGGTTCAGCGCGATCCCGGCACTCGCCAGCCGCTGGGGATTCACCTCGATCCGCACCGCCTCGGGTTGCCAGCCGATAACCTGGCTCAGGCCCACATTCGGCACCGTATGCAACTGGGCCAGAAACCGCTCGGCGACCCGCCGCAGCCGGGTAGGCGGTACGGTTTTGGAACTGAGGGTAATCGCCATGATCGGCACATCATTGATGCCGATACTCTTGACCAGCGGCATGCGCGTGCCGGGCGGCAAGCGATCGAGATTTCGCTGCAGCTCGTTATAGAGATACACCAGGCTCGAGGTTTCGTTGGCCCCCACCTTGAACTGTACCGTCACCACGCCGACATCGTTGGTCGCATAGCCATAGGTATGCTTGACCCCCTTGATCGAGGCCATCAGCTGCTCGAGTGGGCGCACCACCTGGTTCAGGATCTGCTCCGGCGAATTGCCCGGGCGGGCGACGATAATCTGCGCCGCCGGAACCACGATTTCCGGGTTATACAACCGAGGTGTGGCCGCCACCGCAAGCAGACCGAAGAGGGTAATCGCAAGCATGATCAACGGCGTGATCTTGGTGTGCAGGAACAGCTTCGCCAGCCGCCCCGCCGAATTAAGCTCCCCGGGCATACCCGTATCCTTTTCCGACCGTCGAGGCGACTGCTCCGAGTGGTTCATCGGCCGGCCTCCACCTGGATCCGGTCCCCGTTGGCCAGTGGCCGGGTACTATGAACCACCACCCGATCCCCCGCGGCAAGCCCCGCAAGCACGATAACCCCCGCGGGAACCGCCGGGCCGGTTCTTACCATGCGGAATTGGGCCCGACTCTTACCGGTGACGACAAATACGCCGCGTAACCCGGCCCGTAGCACCACCGCCGCCGCGGGCACCACGATCGCCTCCGTCCGCCCCACCGGCACCCGGACGGTGACATAGGAACCCACGTCGAAGGGCGCCCCGGGCATCAATCCGGCCTTGGCAAGATGCGTATGCGTCACCGGATCGGCCGCCGCGACCAAGCGCTCGAGCACCGCCTCGATCGGCGCGGCGGACTCTCCCTGTACCTCGACCGTCTCACCCAGGCGCATCCGGGCAAACGTTGCTCCGGTTACCGTAAACCGAACCTGGCGATGCGCCGGGTTTTCAAGCATCAGGATCGGCCGTCCCGGCGCCGCAATATCGCCCACATTCGCCAACTTGACCGCAACGATCCCATCGACCGGCGCCCGCACCTGGGCATAACTCAATTGTGATCGGGCCGCGCTAAGCCCCGCCCGGGCCGCGGCGACACCGGCCCGGGCCGCCCGGTGAGCGGCGCGGATCCGGTCGAATTCCTGGGGGGATACCGCACCGGTCTTTACCAATGGAGCGAAACGCCGATAGGTTGATTCCGCCGCGGACCAATTAGCCTGCGCCCGCGCCAGACCGGCGCCCGCCTGGCGGATCCTGGCCCGTACCGAGGTCGAATCAACGCGGAACAAGAGCTGGCCGGCATGAACCTTCTCGCCCACATGCACCGCCATTGTGCGGATATAGCCCATCAGGCGCGAAGCAACCGCCACCCGATTGGCCGATACGACGGTTCCGGGCATCGTGGCATAGGCTTGGACCGGCACGGGGCGCACCGTCCGAACCTGAACCCCGACGGCCTTGCCGCCGGCTTGCCCCACCGGGCGAGCGCCGCCGCAGCCTGCCAAGCTCAACGCCACGAGCCCTATTGCCGACCCGTAAACCATCCCTTTTACATGGAATTTCATCTCATTGCTCTCCCTTCGAAGAAATACCGGCCCAGTGTTGAACCTGAGCCAAATTCAATCGCCCAATCGACAGCCAAATCGCCGCCCGGGCCACCGCCAGCCGATAGTGGGCCTGAACCAGGTCCGCCCGTACCTTGTCCAGGCGCGCCTGCCCGGCGAGCAGTGTCGCGAGCGTGGTAATCCCCCGGCCATAGCGTGCGGCGAGGATTCGCTCGGCCTCTCCCGCCTGGCGCACCGCCAGGGTGCGCACCGTGATCTGTTGCTGCGCCAGGAAGGCATTGCGGTAGGCGTTATCGAGCCGGTGGATCAATCTTTCCCGAAACGCCCGCTGCTCGGCCCGGGCCTGATCCTCAACCGCCAGGGCGCGGCCCACGGCACCGCGGCGGGCCCCCAGATCGAACAGCTGCCAAGACAGGTTGGCCACTGCCGTATAGGAGCGCGCACCGAGCCCCGGAGTTTCCCGGTTCCAGTTCGCCATCAACGCCAGATTGATCCGCGGCCAATAGGCCGCTCCGGCCTGGGAGACCCCGGCCGCGCGCATCGCCCGCCGGGCCTGGATTGCCCGGAATGCCGGATTGGCCGCCAGGGCCTCGCGGTGGAGTTCCGTCAAGGATATCCGGGGCATCGGCGGCAGAAATTCCGCTCCGACATCCAGGCGAGCGTCGGCCGGTTCCCCCATGACGATATGAAAAACTTCCAGTGCCCTGGCCGCGGCGTTGCGGGCCGCGGCGACCCGCAAGCGAGCATCCCCCAGGTGGACCTGCGCGGTCAACAGGTTACTCTTTACGACGATACCGCGGGCATACATTTGCCGACTTATCCCGGCGTAGGCCGCGGCGGCCTTCTCACCCTGGATCGCAACCCGCACAAACGCCCGCGCGGCGCGCACCCCCTCGTAGGCCTGCAATAAACGGAAGATCAGTTGCTGTCTCGCGGCCCGATCCCCGGCCCGAGCGGCCGCCAGGCCGTCCCGGGCCGCGGCGGCCATGGCCGTGAGCCGACCGCCCTCCCAAAGCGGAATCTGCAAGGTGAGCCGGGTATTGAAATTATCGTAAACCCCCGGATAATTCAACGCCCGCGGCTCAATCGCCGGGTTGTTCGGGTTGAACTCGGCAAATCCAAAATCATTAAAGCTCGCCCGCCGCTGCTGCAGCTTGGAGCCGAATACGTTCAAGGCGTTATTGGTGCGCATGCCGGTCACGCCGGCAACCAGTCGCGGCAGGCGATACCCGCGGATCTGCGTGATGGCCGATTGCGCCTCGCGTACCCGCGCCGCCGCCCGGGCCGCGGCGGGACTCCCCTTCAGGGCCCGGATAACGCCGGCGACAAAACTCAGCCGCTGTACCCGGCCCGTCCTCGCCGCGGCAGCCGGGAAAACCGGCGCCGGAACAGGCGTCACGGCCCAGGCCGCCGGGATACCGGCAACCGCCAATACCAGGTAGCCGCCGCCCAGCGCGACCCCCATTCGTCGTATTCTCATTTGCATACCTCTACCAATCCTCTGCGGTTCTCACTCACGCACACAATAGGCATCATGCAGTTGTTCGATCAGCTTCAACGCGGGACCGGGCACCAGCCGGTAATACACCGACTGGGCCTCCCGGCGGGTCTGCACCAACCGTTCATGGCGGAGTACGGCAAGATGTTGGGACAACGCGGATTGACTCAACGGTAAGTGCATCTGCAACTCGCTCACCGTACATTCAGTACCCACCAAATTGCACAACACCATCAGCCGGTGCGGGCTTGCCATCGCCTTCAACAGCGCGCTCGCCTCATCCAGGCGAGTCTCCATGAGGCGCAGCTCCCGCTCTCCGAAACGGCTCATGTTTCCCATTGCTTCAACCGTCTTGCGCCTGCTTTGCCGTATTCACACTACAGGTGAAGGCCGAGCCGGATTTCACCCCCAGCCTGAACATCAGCTTGGCCAGCGGGCAAAAGCCGGTCATCGAGGCCTGAAACATATTCAAACCGACGAACCCGGCCAGAATCAGCCACCATTCACTCACCCATACGCCGAGCACCACGCTCGCCAGCACCATGATCCCGGCGAAGAAAAGTACCCATCGATCCGTATTCACTGCCATACCTCCTGCACCTAAAGGCGCTGATAGATAAAAATTGTCTGCCTCGCAGTGCTCATTCGAGCACCGCACAATGTATATTCTAATATTAGAATAATATAATTTACAAGGCCCAGCAAACCCCGAGGTCATCCCGGGTCGGTACTTCCGAAGCGCACCCGATGCACCCGAAACAACCGTTTTAACCGTAAGGCGGCAATACGCCCCAGGTGCCGCTCGACCAACTCGATATAGACGGCGGCAAACTCGGGTCCGTGGGGCGCAATCCGTCCATGGCGATGCAGGCTTGCCACATGAGCCAACTCGTGCAGAACAATCGGGCGGGTACGCGACCAGCGCGGCAAGGAAAACAGCACGGCCCGGGTTTCCTGATCATAGGCGGCATAGGCATGGCGGGTACCCCGCCCATCCTTGAGCCGCACCGAAGAGAAATGCCCATACACGGCCCGGAATCGGGAATCGGCGAGCACCCCATCGAGAAACGCCCGTACCGCCGGCAAGGTTTCCAGCCGTAGAACCCGGTACTCGGCCTCGAAGGCCACCCGCTCGGCGGCATACAGGCGCGCGCGCTGGCTATCGCGGGGAGGTTTCACCGTCATCCTACAGGAATCGAAAATTTCCGCCCTCCTCCACAAGTGTCATCTGCCGAACCATGGCTATAATAAATTGATGAAAGTCTGCATGGATCGTTGAATGGAGGCAAGCTCATGACCCTGGGTATCGCCTTGTTGATACTCGGCGGTATCCTGATGCTGGCAGAGATTCATACCCTGACCCTCTACCTGCTGGCCGTTTCGATTGCGTGTTTCGCCGCCGGTGCCGTCTCCGTGGCCGGAGTGGGCCTCGCCCCAACGCTCGCAGTACTGGCGGCGGTGACCTTGCTCGGCCTGCCGCTGGCGTACGGGTTGCGTAAAAAACTGAAAAATTCCGCGGCGGATAAAACCACTCGGGATGATGTCGGTAATTTCGTCTCGGTAGTCGGTCTCGAGCGGGGTTCGATCCGCGTTGCCTACCGCGGCACCACCTGGGATGCCCGCCTGGCCCCGAGTGTCACCGCCGACCCGCGCCCCGGGGACACCCTCGTCATCGCCGACAGACAAGGGAACACCCTCATTCTGGAGCCACCTCCACCGACCCCGGCCCCATCCACAGCCTGAACGCACTTACCCAGGAGAATCGCCCATGCCCGTCAGCGTCATTATCGCCATTATCGTCGTGGTCATTGCCATCGCCATCATCAGCCGGGGCCTGCGGGTCGTGCCCCAGCAGCACGCCTGGGTGGTGGAGCGCCTCGGGCGGTTTCAAAAACAACTCGGACCGGGGCTGAACCTTATTATTCCCCTGATCGACAACGTCGCCTATAAGTTCGATCTGCGCGAGACGCCGATGGACGTCAACAAGCAGGTCTGCATTACCCGGGACAACACCCAGATCTCGATAGACGGCGTGCTCTACTTGCAGATTACCGACGCCAGGGCGGCCGCCTACGGTACCTCCAACCCCTTCGCCTCGATCGAGCAATTGGCGCAGACCATCATGCGTTCGGACGTCGGCAAGCGGCAACTGGACGAGGTATTGTCCTCGCGCACCGCGCTGAACGCCTCGATCGTCTCGGAACTCGACGCCGCGGCGACGAACTGGGGGGTGAAGGTTCTACGCTACGAGATCCGCGATATCACCCCACCCGAGGATGTGATCCGGGCCATGGAGTTACAGATCACCGCCGAGCGCCAGAAGCGCGCCACGATCGCCAAATCCGAGGGAGAAAAACAACAGGCCATCAATGTGTCCGAGGGCGAGCGCCAGCAGCAGATCAATCGCGCCGAGGGCGAGCGTCAATCCCAGGTGCTGCGCGCCGAGGGGCAAGCCAAGGCCATACTCACGGTTGCCGAGGCCACCGCCAAGGCCTTGTCGACCATCGGCGCAACCATCAATCAGGACGAGGGGGCACAGAAAGCCATGCAGATGCAGGTTGCCGAAGCCTTCATCGAGAAATGGGGGGGCATTGCCAAGGAGGCGAACGTGATGATCGTCCCAGCCGATATGGGCGACCTGTCCAAGGTCGTGGGAACGGCCTTTCGGATCGTCGATGGCATACGCACCGGCTCCTGACATTTCCCGCAGTGGGTCACGCCACCGGGGATAAAGGGGCATCATCCTTTACGGAGCATCTTTTCAGGACTTTTCGGCACCGCGCCGATAACGCGTCCGCGGCGGCGATTCGACGGAATAAATCCCTGCATGGTCCGCTACCGGGACGGGCCTCCGAGCGGCTGTTTTCCCCGCGAGGAAACCTGGCATAGGATATTTAAGTCCGGACAGTGGGAGAGGAATTCGGTACGGGCAATAACGTGACCCGAGAGCGCGGATCACACCGGCGCGGCAAAGGGTGAATGAGCCCGGGCATCATCCGGGCTCATCCGGGCCACCCGGCGCATGGATGCTCGATTACGAAAAACTCAAAAGTCGCTGACAAGCAAAAGGAAAAGTGGTAGGGTGAGTTGAAGCCTAGCCTGGAATCCAGTACGAGGAGCCGGAAGATCGAATGGAAAAATAGCATGGATGGCATCAGAGAGACATTGCCCCCCGAAGCGGGTGAATTTGCCTGCCAATTCGGAAAGCGGGCAAAGGGGGATGATTTTCCGGCTATAAGCTATAAGTACCGGGTGGATATGATCCCGGATGCTCAATCCGGCGATGCAAGGGGAAAGATCCATTGCATAAAAGGTTTTCGGGATGAATAGAAAAACACCCAACCATCCCGCCGAGGCATGCTCTCCTATGCAATACTTGCGTCTTACCCGGCTTTACAAGGCACTCAGCGAGATCAACCAGGCCATCATGCGGATGCACGACGAGGCCGAGTTGTTCCCCCTCGTTTGCCGTGTCGCGGTGGATCTCGGTGGTGCACGCATGGCCTGGATCGGCATGCGTGAGCCCAAAACCGAGTGCCTTGTCGCGGTGCAGGCCTATGGCATCGGGACGGAATATGCCGAGCACATCGTAACCTCCACGAACGCATCGTCCCCGCAGGGGCACGGGCCATCGGCCACAGCCTTCCGGGAGGGCCGCTCGGTTGTCATCAATCACTTCACACAAGACCCAAGAACCGCTCCCTGGCACGAGCAGGGCCGGCGGTTTGGCTGGGGTAGCAGCGGGGCTTTCCCGATCCAGCGCGGCTCGCAACCTTATGCACAATTGTCCTTGTACCACAGTGACGAGGGATTTTTCGACACCGAGATCGTCGCCCTGTTTGAAGAAATGACGCGGGATATCAGCTTCGCGCTCGATAACTTCGACCGGGAACAGCAACGCCGGAAGGCGCTTGAGACGCTGCAAGCCAGTCAACGCCACTTTCGCGCCTATTTCGATCGTTCCATGGTGGGCATGGCGGCATTGCGCCCGGACCGCACCTGGCTGGAAGTCAACGAATCGTTTTGCAGGATGCTCGGCTATACCCAGGAGGAGATGTATGCCTGCTCCTGGGTGGATCTGCATCATCCCGATGACCTCGCCGAAAGCGAAGTTGCGTTCAATCGCCTGGTGAACGGGAAAGACGAAGAATACAGCCTGGAAAAACGGCTGATCCGCAAGGACGGTAGCCTGGTTTACGTTCGCATCGCACCACGCGCGGTACGCAACGAGGACGGCAGCCTGGCCTACGCGGTTTCGATGATCGAGGATATCACCGAGCGCAAGCGCCAGGAACAGGCCCTGCAGGCCGAGCGCGAAATGACCCGGCGCCTGTTGGAAACCTTGCCGGTAGGGGTGGTGGCCTGTGATGGGGAAGGGCGGCTTTTCCTGTTCAACGAAACCGCCAAGCGCTGGCATATCGTCAATTTTCAGAATCTGCCGCCACAGCAATGGGCCAGGTACTACAATCTGTACGAGGCGGACGGTACCACGCCGCTGGCCACCGAGCGCATCCCGCTGTATCGGGCGCTGCACGGCGAAACGGTCCGCGACGAAGAAATAACGATTATCCCCAAGGGGCACCCGCCTCGTTCCATCTTGTGCAACGCCACGCAGTTGCGCACCGGCGATGGGCGCCTGCTAGGTGCCGTCGTGGCACAGCTCGACATCACCGAACGCAAGCAGGCCGAGGCGCATATCCAGCAGCTTGCCTTTTACGATTCCCTTACCGGGTTGCCCAATCGGCACACCCTGGAACAATATCTGCCCAAAGCCGCCGCTCGTGCTCAGCGTTATCACAAACGCTACGCCGTTGGTTTCATTGATCTGGATAACTTCAAGCCGATCAATGACCGTTGGGGGCATCAGGCCGGGGATAAGCTACTCAAGCAGCTGGCCGGGCGTTTACGCGAAATCTTGCGTGAAACGGACTTTGTCGCCCGTCTGGGCGGCGACGAGTTCGTAGTGGTCTTCGAAAATCTTGACCCCCAAAACCATCTGGCCGAATTACGTACCCTGCTTGAGCGTTTGCATCGGGTGGTGGAGACGCCCTTCGATTTGGGTGATGAACACCAGACTTTGATTGATATGACTATGGGGCTGGCCATCGCTGACAAGGGAGATACCATTGATGCCCTGCTGCGCCAGACCGATGCCGCCATGTATCAGGCCAAGCAGCACAAGGCCGAACGCACTTGCTGGTGGTGGCTGACCGGAACCACCGCGATCCAGGAAGCCCCGCAGGCCGAGATCGACCCCTTCGGCCCCATCGCCCAGGCGCTGTTGACCAACCATGAGTACTTCATCAATCGCTTGATCGAGAGCTTTATGGATGCCTTCTACGGGCATTTCCAGTCCGTTCCCAAAGCCGCGAAAATCCTCTCCAGCCTAGACGAGAACGACCTTGCACGCTGGCGGCGTGACCAGGCTGAACACCTGCGCTTTATCACTTCGCCGCAGACCACGCGTGAAGCCCTGTGCGAGCGCTCGCGCCAGCGTGGCCGGGTCCTGGCACTGATGGGTGTAGACAGTGCTCTGATGGTGAGTAATTTTGAATTCTACCAGCAACAACTGGTGGAAGCCCTGGATCGCTCCACCTTGCACTCCCAGGATCGCTACCGGCTGCTTAGGGTCATCGTCGCCCGCCACGATATTAACCTGCAAGGCCAAATCCGTTCTATAACGATGGTGCATGATGCCTACTACAGTGTCCTGACGGAGCCCTTACCCGAGGAGGCCATGCATAACTGGCACGATCTACTCCAGTCCGAGCTGGATCGCCTGGGGAATCTACCCGGAGTCCTGGCCGTTTTGTTGATGCGCCCCGATGCGCTGGGGCGCTTTATCATCGAGGCCATGGCGGGCGTCAGCGGCAAGATCGCGGCGAAAGTCGTCAGCCGCCCCGATTATCAAATCCTGACCGATCCGCAGCATCCACGTGGCCAGGGAATAGTCGCACGCGCCTGGCGGGATCTGACCATCCATGACGTGGCCGACTACTTGGTGGGAGAAGGCCTCGGCCCCTGGCGCAAGGTTGCCCAAAAACATGGCGCACGTTCCGCCCTGGCCATTCCTATCCGCGACAAGCAGGGCCATGCCGCGGTCGTACTGGAGCTTTTCGGCATCTACCCCTATCAGTTCAGTGGCAACGATTTCCGGCGCTGGGGGGAAAGCCTGCAACACCGGTACGAAGTTCTGTGGGGGCAACGGGAAAGCAGCACGCTGGTGATTCCCGCCGACCAGGCTGCGATGTGGCGAGAGCGTCTTTTCACTGGCGGTCTGCGCCTGTACCTGCAACCCATCGTCGATCTGGAAAGTGGCCGGGTGATCAAGGCCGAGGGGCTGGCCCGTTTGCTATGCGAGGATGGCACGCTGATCCTTCCCGGGCAATTTTTGCCGCTGCTGGGAGCCAATGAACTCTACCAGCTATTCTGGCTAACGCTTGCCCAGGCCATCGATTATCTCGGCGATTGGAGAAAGCGGGGGTTGGACTGGTCCATCAGTATCAACCTGGCACCCTCGAGCCTGCTGGAGCCGAATTTAGCCGCGCATATCGAAGAACGGTTAAAAGCAAACAACTGCCCGGCCGAGCTACTGACCCTGGAGGTGTTGGAGTCGGAAAACATTACCCAGCCACAACAAGAGGCCGCCCTCCGTGCGCTCAAGACCACCGGCGTCGGGCTGGCGCTGGATGACCTGGGATCCGGTTACGCCAGCCTGTTGCGTGTCGTTCGCGATCCACTGGATGTATTAAAGATTGATCAAAATCTGATACGCGAATTGCCTAAAGAACCGCTGTCCACCCTGGTGCTGCTATGGACGCTGATTAACCTGGCACGGAATATCGGACGTGGGCTGGTTACCGAAGGACTGGAGACTCCGGCACTAATCGAAGCAGCGCAGCAACTTGGGGTGCCGCTGGGGCAGGGTTACGACATTGCCCGACCGATGCCGGCAGACGAACTTCCGGGCTGGGCCGAGACGTTCACGCTACCGGTTCTTCCCGGGCGGATCACTACCTTCGCCGGTGCCCTGAGCCGACATTGGGCGTGGCAGCATACCCATGCCACGTCCCTCACCGGGTATGCCGATTGCCCGCTCACCGCCTTTTTTGCAAGCCGCGGCTTAGGGGATTCCGAAGTCGCCCAGTGGCATCGTTGCATCCACACCGGCGGCGAGAAAGGGGAAATTTGTTCCGATCTCCTGCTCGACTGGTTGGCGGTCAAGGTAAGGGAAGAAGGCGTGGGCATAAAGTGATCGTTCGGGCACGGGAGGCGTTGTCCCTTATGGAGCACCCGCGCCGGGAGTGATAATCCGGGGCAATGCACTCCCGGCATCGTTTTGCCCCGGATCAGCCGCGGCGTTTTTATAGAAGGCATACACCAATGGCTGCGAACCCGGGCCGCAAAGATGACCCCATCCGGGCCGGCGCCCGGACCGGCCGGCCGGGACGAGGCCGGATCCGGCGCGGTGACCTTCGTCCCGTACCAACGCCCGGGATCGGCCGACCCGGTGGCCACGATATAGACCCCCGCCGGCGCCGCCGGAAGGATGGCACGAACGGCATCGCCGAATACGACCCGGCACGCCCCCGGATAACGCCGGCGAAAAAATGCGCCCACCCTGTCCGGCACCAACAACCCGGTGCGCGGCTCCGCATAGTCGATGCAAACATAGGCGCTCGCCCGGCAGGCTGCGTGACTCCCCGGGGCCATTGCGGGTAGGATGGGACTTCATTCTGCTACGGAATGGCAATATGGATCCGAAAAACGGTATCACCGCTTTGAGCCGCTCGGCGCCGGTAGTGGTGTTCCGCTCGCCGAGCACCGATCTTGGCGGACTGAATCATCTTTTGGACCGCCTTGGCATACGCTGGCGCGCCGTCATGCTCGACCCAATCGATGCGCCCATGCGGGAACGGTTTACAGAACTGTGCCATCACACCGGCGCCACGACCCTGCCCCAGGTATTTGCCGACGGCCACTTTATCGGCGGAATCGAAACCAGCCTTGAACACTTCACCCCGGAAACGGCAATCCCGCCGGGCGGCACCCCCAGGCTTTCGGTCACGGCAACCGCGGCAACCTATGCGGGCCTGCTACCCTTCGTAGGCCTTGCGGCCTGGATGTGGCTGCGCACCGCCGAACCAGCCGCACGGGTTCTGGCGATCTACGCCGCCCTCATCATCGGCTTCGCCGCCGCCGTGCATTGGGGTCGCGGTATCGCGGGCCAGACCGGCTCCCGGATCTACCTGTGGGCACTGCTTCCGGTGCTGATTGCCTGGATCCTCGCCTCGCTTCCCGTCATGATCGGCCTGCCCCTGCTGGCGCTGGGGCTGGCGGGTGAATGGTATGCGGAAAGACGCTGGTTTGCCACTGGGTTACCCGGCTGGTACCGGGCACTTCGGGCACAGCTTTCAATCATTGCCGCGGTCGCGGTGATTGCGGGCTGGATTTCCCTGCTAATTCACGGTTGATCTTTGGTATTGCGCCACCCATATTCACCTTGATTCACCAAGACAGGAAATCTCTCCATGAACGAGCAACTATCCCGGCCGGAACTCGCTTCCCGGCGTGCCGCGCTTCAGGATCGCCTGGCGGTGATGATCAAAGAAATTCGCAGTAACCTTGAAACTGGGAAAAACCAGGAGTACACCGAGGTCTCCGAGCAGGTACGCGACCTGGGTGACGCGGCCACGGCGGATGTACTGATCGATGCGCGCATATTCGATATTCAGCGCGACGTTGAGGAATTGAAGGATATTCGCAAGGCGCTCAGGCGAATGGAGGAAGGCTCCTATGGGTGGTGCATCGACTGCGGCGAACCGATCGCCCTCGCCCGGCTTCGGGCGCAACCCGCCGCAGCCCGCTGCCTCCCCTGCCAATCTCGCCATGAACGCGAATACGGTGCCCCGGACAGCCCACGCCGAATCTAGCCCCAAGAGCCACACCCCCGCCAGGGAACCACCTTAACAGGCTGTTGAAATGTGCCGAGCTGATCGACTTGATTTCATCGAATGGGTTATTTTGAGAGCGGGTTGATCGAAAATAGATCGAATTTTGCGTATTTCGGCCCGATCCGATCCGGGAAAGAGGGTTTCCCCCGGCCTTGGCCGGCCATCGGAGGCACCTCCCCTGTAGATTTCGCATTCGGGTCAAGTTCCAGCCCACCAAGGTGAGCAGAAATACGTCGTTCACGCGGGCCTTGCCACGGACTTTGACCTGTGAGAGCTATCTGTCCGATGGTCTTCGCCCAGCCAAAGCCTTCCTCGATGCGTTTGCGTACTTTCAAGCGACTGTCGTAGCCGGCGTGCCGAGTGGTTCGTCCATCCAGGGCCGAGCCGCCGGGGCGCTGGGTGTTGCGGGCGATGTGGGGGGTGATGCGCCGGTCTCGACACGCCCCGACAAAGCCTTTCGTGTCGTAGCCCTTGTTCGTGCCCACCGTCTTGCGTCGTCTTCCGGGCAGGCACGCGAGCAGCTTGTGCGCCTCGGGATCGGTGGTAGAGGCGTGGGTTTCGTTGCCGCGCTTCTCGCCGTGAAAGTCGCGCTCCGCGTCGCATCCCTGCCCTGGTGGGGCGCCACCCTGATCGTGCTTGGGACGAAAGCTCTTCTGCGAGAGGCCCAGACCTGAATCAGTGTCCCGCCGACACTGAAGTGCTCGTCGCTGACCAGACCCCCGCTTGCGCGCCAGCGCCACCCCCTCGGTGAACAGCGCCGGGATCACCTCGTGGTCGAGCAGCCGACCCCGGTTCTTGCTGAACGTGGAGTGATCCTACACCGCATCGTCCATGCCCAGCCCGATGAACCAGCGAAACAGCAGGTTGCAGTGCACCTGCGCCATTAGGCGCCGCTCGTGCTCATCCAGCCTTTCCTTCATCGGCGGCTGTGCCTTATTGCGTTTGTAGGTTTCCAACAGGCCGACCAAGCGCTCGGCAAGGTCACGGCATAGGTGCCTTTGCGTTTGCCCTTCAGCCGGCGGAAACGGTAACCCAGCAGGTTCATATCGCCGGGCCTTGGCCGCGTCCAGCCGGTCCAGCATCCGCTCAAGGCATGCACCATGACGCGCCGGAATACCGCGCCAATCATCACGGGTGAAGAACCGCTCAAGCCCGCGATGCCGGAAAGATCGGATCATGTATACCTACAGATTACAGTGCAACGCATAGGAAGGCTACGGACAACCTGTCAGGACTCACGCACGCTTGCCGTGCAGCGGTACTACCTTGCCGCCGGAACAGGTTAATGGTGCCCGGGGCCGGAATCGAACACCATTTATAAACAAACAGTTATCTATGCGTGGCGTAGGTTTGGCGTAGGCGTAAAACTGGCGTAATTGCTCAGCAATTTGAGTTCCGCCACAGGGCCGGCTCATGCAACCTGAGTATACAATCCTTAACTTCGCCTCACTAGATCACACGCGTTTTTTCCTGGCAACTCAGGACGATACAGAACTCAATCCAGCATAAGTCCTACACAAAAAAACCGCGCATCTTACCGGCGTGATCTGGAAAGATGCCGTCTCACGTTTTCGATCTTCCACAACAATACCGGATGCCGTACCAGCCGATCAGCCAGTGCCTCGTCATCGGGAAACAGCAATTCCGGCGACAGTTCACCGGCATGCACACGATCAACATATTCCCGCTCGGCCTCATCGAGCATGACCAGCGGTTCCAACACGGCCCACGCCTGTTCCTTTAACTCGCTTGTAACTGGCTGCTCGTTAGCCTGAAGCATGGGCAAGAGCTGCTCCTCGATACTTCTGTCGGTCACACGCTCAAAGCGATCTCGTCCGTATTGGTAGAGCGGAAGCACCAGTGCAACACCCAGCGCCACGTGAATCCGGCGCAATCGCCGACTTCCCCAGATATCCGCCCCGTATTCGGGCAGTCGAATGGTATCGAACAAATCTCGGGGCATCGCCCGATCCAGGGTGGCCCGCAGTTTTCCGGTAAACAGCTCTTCCAGCGGCACGACCCGAATCTCCGGGCGCGCGATTCCCGGTGGTTGCCAGAGTGGCCGGGTTGTGATTTCCCCGAGGGGTATGCGAAACAGAAAATTCAGATCCACCTCGATACGGTCAGGCGTACCGGCCGAGCTGGTGTAGGAAAGATAGATCTTCCGGCCGGCATGGGCATCGCGTGACTGCTGCACCCGGTATCCCTGCCCTTCTCCGATGATCGCAATGGCCCGTTCCACCTCCGGGCGCTCGGCTTGCATAACCGCCCGGTCTGCCTGTCCGATGTAATTGAAATCCAGATCAACCGAGAGCCGGGCCGGAGAACCAAACATCAGGTTCAACGCGGTACCACCCTTCAGGGCCAGCACACGCGACAGCAGCGGATGACGCCCGACGTCTGCCGCAAATTCGCCCAGGCGGATTACCTTCTCCAGCGTCTCCGGACGGAAGCCGGTCTCTGCCGCCAGCCTTTCAATGTGTTCAGCGCTGAGATTCATCCGGCTCCCTGCCCGTTACAAGTTCATCAGGGACGATCAGGTTCCAACGCCGTACCAGCACACCACCACGCTGATCCCTGGCAAGATAAAGCGGTGCCTTTGGAACCTGTTTGTCGATTACTGTGAGGTCATCATCACTGACATAAAAGGTTGCACGGTAGGTTTCGAGAAACCAGCCAACCGCAGCCCACAAACCTTTCTGCCCAAACGCGTCCAGAAGTTCAAACAACAACGGCAATTCCAGCACAGAGAACCCCGCCGCCGACTCGACAAACTCCGCGAGCCCACCCACCAGATCCGGGCGACGGAAACCGTCGATCAACGTACGTTCAGGTCCGGTCACACGCAGCTCGCGATCAAGCCGGTGGACGGAGCGTATACCCCGGTCAACCGCCTGATGACGCACCAGCGATTGCGGGTGGGACAAAAAGCGCAGTTCAAGACCATCCACATTGAACGGCTGTGATCGCCGGGCGCTGTACGCGGTGCATAGCCGCCATTCGGAATGCGCCGCACCCAGCAGCTCCAACGCCGAGTGATGGGAAAAGACCGCATCGGGCCGCAGCGCCGCCGCCACAAGAAAGCGATCCGGCTGAAATTTCGCGGCATCCACCCCGGGTGGTACCGAGGCATAGACCCCCCGCGCCAGCTTTTTCAGTTTGCCCCGGCCCGCCGCATATTTCAGACGCTCCAGCGTCGCCTTGCGCCCCCCGGATGGCGCCAGGGCCTGAACAGCCTCATCGAGGTTGAAAACGCGATGCGTTTGGAGAAATGTGCTGGTGTCCATGGGTCGGCCAATAACTTGTGACTATTTGCGGGCACAGGGGATATATTCCCCTTTAAACAACATATATGTCAAGTCTTTTGGAGGAAACCACCCTCCATCGTCTATCAGTGAGACCTGGGAACCAGTGTCCCGGTATCCGGATCAACTTTCCTTTTCTCACAGCTCGCTGCGTAGTTTGCCGAAATCCCTCTAAGCAGCATATTGGTGATCTCGATAATAGGGCGATCTTGTTCTTCATCGGAGCCGCTGGGCCTCCAAGTCGGGTGTTTAAGGGCAAACGTCATCAGGCGCTTCCCCCAATCAGCATTTTTTGATAGCCGAGCAAGTTCTGGCAAGGCGCTACGCGCCGACTTCATTAAATCTTCACCAGAATTGACGCCTTTGATTGCTTTTAACAACTTCGGTTTCGCCGACTCTTGAGCACCATATTCAGCAGCGATATCCCACAACACCATACCCAGTTCATCGAAGGTGAAATTGTACAGCTCGAAGTCAGGCTCCGATATGAAAAACAATCCACACATATCATCCTGGGCTGCCGCAGTTCTTACGGCACGCACAAAATCATCTCTGTCACCGTCCAGGATGACGATACTGAAGATTCGAGACTGCTTGTCATTCCGGAGTGACTCACGAAAAGCAACTCCCTTTCCCCGCTTCTCGACCACGTTGCCGCTCAAATTGACAAGTTCTATCCCGTTTGACTTGGCTATAGCGCTGGCAAACGCTCCATATTCCGTGTCCCCTTCAACGTAACAACGCACGCGCACGCCATAATCCAGCCCATATTGCCGAATAAGCTCATTCGCGACGTTTCTCGGCGCATCCAGGACTCGTTCTGAACCATAGAGCATCTTCCTGGCGCCCTTCATCCACTGGCCAAATCCCAGCTCATCTTCTTCCCGCAATTTTTTATCGAAAACATCCTCCAGCGTCCGGCGAATCATCTCCGCCATCGACAGGATCAACACCGAGCCACCTATCTCCCCTTTCAATTTCTGCCGTGCCCGCGAATTCATAAGCCGGAGGAGGACATGTATGACTTTATTATCACCTGAATCCGTGATTTAAACTACCATGAAAACGCATTATCAGCAGTAACTTATGGTGTTTTTTAGCTAAAATAGCGATTCCAAATAAGTCACCCATAGAGTGAGTTATGAGACACTTCATTATTGA
>Ga0256829_1000425_pt1 | contig 43498 bp, 47 predicted proteins | sample 131447metaG_FD_185979 | JGI IMG/M metagenome (GOLD analysis project Ga0256829, IMG submission 185979) | Hydrothermal vent microbial communities from Lau Basin, Pacific Ocean - 131-447 | ecosystem: Environmental > Aquatic > Marine > Hydrothermal vents | place: Pacific Ocean: Lau Basin | collected... | reverse complement strand
TTATAGTGCGTAAGGTCAGTAAAGAATAAAATTTAAAGATATTTTGCTATGAAAAGAACAATCAAATTATTTAAAGAACATGGACTTTTAAGAGTTATAGATGACGAAGTTGATATAGATCTTGAGGTTGCACATATAGCCTATATAGAGACGAAAAAAGATGATTCAAAAGCTTTGCTTTTTACAAATGTAGTTTCCAAAAGACTAAATAAAAAGTTTTCAATGCCTGTTTTGATGAATACTTTTTGTTCATATGAAGCTACAAATTTATTATTTGGCAAAGACCCTGATACCGTAGCTTCGCAGATAGAAGAACTTTTGCATTTGAAACCTCCAGTGGGATTTTATGGAAAAATAGAAATGTTTTCAAAGCTTTTTGGGCTTAGAAAGATATTTCCCAAGAGAGAATCTGAAAAAGGTGAGTGTCAAGAAGTAGAGTTTAAAGGCGAAAATATAGATCTATTTGATATACCGGTTTTAAAAACATGGTCTGAAGATGGCGGTGCTTTTATAACTATGGGGCAAGTTTATACTCGCTCACTTGATGGGAAAAAACAAAACTTAGGTATGTACAGGCTTCAAGTATATGATAAAAATAGGCTTGGTATGCATTGGCAAATACATAAAGACGGTGCTCACTTTTTTCATGAATATAAAAAAGCAGGTAAAAAAATGCCTGTTTCCATAGCCATAGGAGGCAGTCCACTTTATATCTGGTGTGGGCAAGCACCTATGCCAAATGGCATGTTTGAACTTTTGCTGTATGGTCTTATAAAAGAAGAAAATCCAAGACTTGTCAAATCTTTGACAAATGATATATACATACCTAAAGATGTTGATATAGTCATAGAAGGTTTTGTAGATCCTTTAAAAAGTGAGATAGAGGGTCCTTTTGGAGATCATACCGGATATTATACTCTAAAAGAGTCATATCCTGTGATGGATGTAACTTGTATAACCCACAAGAAAGAACCGGTCTATCAAGCTACGGTTGTGGGCAAACCTCCGCTTGAAGATAAATATATGGGATGGGCTACTGAGAGGATATTTTTACCACTTTTAAAGACAACCGCACCTGATTTAATAGATTATAAGATGCCGGAAAATGGTGTATTTCACAATCTTATACTTGCTAAGATGAAAACAATGTACCCAGGACATGCAAAACAGTTTATGCATGCTTTTTGGGGAGTAGGGCAAATGAGTTTCGTAAAACATGCTATCTTTGTAGGAGAAGATGCGCCTGAGCTTAGCAGTTATGATGAACTTAGCGATTATATACTTGATAGAGTCAGTGTCGAAAATATAATTATAAGTGAGGGTGTATGTGATGCTTTAGATCACTCTTCACCTGGAAGTTGTTATGGTGGAAAACTTGGAATTGATTGCACTGAAGACAATGTAAATTATCCTAAAAAAGAGATCATAAGTGATAACGAACTGTATGATAAAATGAGCGGTATATCACCGGAAATTACCCAAATAAAACAATACAAAACATATACGAAAACTCCTATCACTATCATAAAAGTTAAAAAATTACATCCTGTAAGGGAGGTTTATGAGAAACTTTTTAATTTGCAAAAATATACAAAATTATTGATTTTTGTAGATGATGAAAAAAATGATATCGATAATATATATATGCTTGTCTGGAGAATTGTAAATAATATAGATGCAAAAAGAGATATTTTTTTAAAAAAAGAGTTTATAGGAATAGATGCTACAAATAAAAATGAAATAGATGGCTTCAAAAGAGAGTGGCCAGGCGATACAGAGTGTGATTTGAAGGTTATAAATAATTTACAAAAAAGAAAAATAATCAATATTGATGAAGAATTTTTGAGAAAATTTTATATCGTGTAGTGGTCTCTCTAACTTAAATATTTTTTTGTTTGTTTTATTTGAGTCATTTCCGTATCTATTTTTCTCATTTCTGTATTAATCAACTCTTTGGCTCTTTGTATAAGAGCCAAAAGTGTTTGTGATTCTTCAAGTGTTTCAAGCTTGGGGATATTACTTGTGTGCTTTATAATATCACTAATATCTTCATTTATAACAGCTACTTTCAAGCTATCAAGCCACTTTTGATTTGTGCTCATTGACTTCTCTCCAGGCTTCAAGCAATCCTTTGACTACATTATTTACAGTTTCTAGAACTTTTGTGTCATTTTCTATATTTGCGATTGATAATAATTGTATTTGGTAAGAATAAAGACCATTTAAATATTCGGCGACTTCTCCTCCATCATAGTTTAATGAGTTGATAAGTTCTATAAAAATATCAACTGATCTATTTATCCAATATGATTTTTTTTCTAAATTATTATCTTTTATAGCTTTTTTTGTTTGATAATTAAATCTCAAGATTCCCTCATAAAGTAATTCTATAAGTTTATCTTCTGACTCAATAGAGATATTATTTGTATTATATTCGTTATATGCTGTATTTGTTCTCACCATAATTTATCCTTTTGTATTTATAAAGCTTGATATTTGCATTTGCAAAGACTGAGAAGCTTGATTAAAATTTGCTATTATGCTGTCATAAGCGGCAAATTTTTTTGCCAATATATTATATTTATCCGTTAGTCTTTGTGTCTGTTGTGTTTTTTGGTTATTTAAATTTTTTAAATTTGTATCCAAATAACTTTTGTATAGTGGTATTTCACTATTTTGATTCATAAATATTGATTGTAAATTATTATTTAAAGTAACAAATAAACCGTCATTTGGATTATTCGTAGTGCCACCTTCAAAAAAATCTTTTATACTTTGCGGATTAGTACTTAAAACTGATTGAAATGTTGCATTGTCAAGTTGTAAGTGACCCGCACTGTTTTGAGTAATACCAAAATCACTAAGAAACTTTCCATTAACATTAAAACTAAATATTTGATTATTTAAGCTGCTTTGTATATCTCTTATTTGGCTAACCCCTTGAAATATACCTGCTTTTTTTGTTTCGGTATTGTAACTTGTAGTTGTATTTAGGTTGTCTATTAGATTGTTATAGTTTGTAATAAATGAATTTACTTCATCGCTCAAGCTTTGTGTATCCTGAGATATCTTGATAGTAGTTGAGCCGCTACTTAAAAGCTTTATATCAACACCGGTGATTAAATCAGTTATATCATTTGAACTTCTTGAAACAGAAATACCGTTATATGTAAAACTTGCATCTTGGGCACCGCTTCCAACAGTTGTAAGACTTAAGTCACTAGCAGCACTCCCGCCTCCTGTAGATGATACTGTTATAGCATTGCTTGCACCGGTTGCAGTGGATTTGATAACCAATTTATAGGGATTTGTTCCTCCTACATTTAAGATTGAAGCTGAAACCGTACCGTTTGAATTGTTATTTATTGATTGCGCTAAGTCAGATATAGTTGTGGTAGCTTCCACATTAACACTAAAAGATGAACCTCCCTGAAGTGCAAATTTTAAAGTATCATTACTGCTTGTAAAAGTACTTGTTGTTGACGCAAAGGATTTTGATTCTTGTATGTCATTTGTAGCTATATTATTAACATTTAATGTGATAGTTTGATTGTTGACTCCACTTTGAGCAGTAGCGCTCGCTGAAGTTCCATTGGCGGTGACACTTGTTTGTGAATATATAGTATCGTACGATAATGCACTTGTTGAGCCTTTTAAAGTCGCCAATAAAGTAGTCAGCTTATCGAGGGCAGCCTCTTTTGATTTATCTGCGGTTATTTTATTGTCTATTGGCGTTATTATAGAAGCTTCATCTGCTTTTTTCAATTTGTCAATTGTGCTATAGCTAAGAGCTCCCTTGCTACCTAAGCCTAAACTGCTTAATGCACCCAAACTGTCTGCCATCATTTATCCTTTTTTATCAAAAATCATGCCTATGACTTCTTTCATTTTCTCAGCAAGTTTCATAGCATCTTGAGTAGGTATTGTTCTTATAAGTTTGCCTGAACTTCTTTCTGTGACATCTACAAACAACTCATCAATTTTACTGTTAAATCCAAATTTAATATTGATATTTAGCGATTGCATTTGATCATTTAGCTTTTTAATGGTATTTGACAAATGTTGCTGAATCTGCTTGTCATCTTGTTTATTTTGTACTTTACTTGATGTTGATTGCATAGTGTGTTGTACAGTTTTAGTGCTAATATTACTTGTTTGTTCTATATTGTAGTGTTGAGTAGAATCTACATGCTTGCTTACAGCATTAAATATATCCATGATTTAACTCCTTGTATTATTAAATTCTAAGATAAAATCGTCCATATATAAATAAACTTTAGAGTATATCTTATGAAAGTTTTGATAAAATATCGTATAACTTTTCAAAAAGGATAATTTTATATGAAAATTTCGATTTTATGTGACTCGTTATTGTTAAAAAACAGTTTAGAAATTTTTTTAAAAGATTATATAACATCTTACAAAAATTGTGATATTGTTATCAGTGATAAAAAAATACAAACTGATAAATATTTAGTATTGATAAATTCTTCAAAAGAAGCAGATGTGCAGATTCCTTTTTCCAAATCTACTTTATTGATGGACTTAAAAAAGATTTATGAAAATTCTATATTAGGTAAAAATAAAATTATTAAATATGAAGATAGTGAGAAAATGATTTGGAAATTAGAAAGAAAAATAGATAAATTAACTCTTGATTTTAGAGAAAATCTTATAAATACAATAAGGGAATTTTATGAAAAATAGTTTATATACTACAATATGCAGTGGAAAATACAGAGGAAAAAAGCTGTTATTGCCATCATTAAATAGTACAAGAAGTACAAAATCAATCGTAAAAGAGTCATTTTTTAATACAATTCAGTTTGAAATAGTAAATAGTATCTTTGTTGAAGTTTTTGCAGGAAGCGGTTCTGTCGGACTTGAGGCTCTAAGCAGAGGTGCAAAAAAAATTTATTTTATAGAAAAAGATACAGATGCATATAAAATACTTTTGCAAAATATAAAAAGTATTGATGATGAAAAGTGTATCGCTGTACTTGCAGATAGTTTTACAGAATTTCCAAAACTTTTAAAAAAGATAAATAAAAAAGCTTATTTTTATTTTGATCCTCCTTTTTCTATAAGAGATGGAATGGATGAAATTTATCTAAAAACATATAATCTTATTGAAAACATTCCTATTGAAATATGTGAACTTGTATCCATCGAACATATAAGTGATATAGTCCCTCCACAAAATATAGCCGACTATAAAAAAATCAAAAGTAAAAAATTTGGTAAAACAACTATAAGTTACTATAAATATACTTGATTTGGAACACATATTGCTTTAATTCTTATAGAATTTGTTCTAAGGATTAAAGTTGAAAAAAGTACTATTTATACTATTTTTGGTTTTTACTTTTTTAAATGCTGAAAAAATAAAAAATTTGGCAAGTGTAGTTGGAGTAAGAAATAACCAGGTTATCGGCTATGGACTTGTCGTCGGACTAAATGGTACAGGAGATGGCACAACTTCAGCTTTTACGGTTAGATCCTTATCAAACTTGCTTCAAACGGTTAATGTAAAAATAGATCCAAAAGATATAAAATCAAAAAATATAGCAGCTGTTATCGTTACTGCAAAATTACCTCCTTTTACAAGACAAGGTGATAAGCTTGATGTTACAGTTTCATCCATAGGAGATGCGAAATCCTTAGAAGGAGGAACTCTCTTGATTACACCTCTAAAAGGAGTTGACGGTAAAATTTATGCTTTGGCTCAAGGCTCGATAAGCATTGGAGGCAGAAATGGCAGAGGAAGGGGTGAGCTAAATCATGCAACTGCTGGTACTATTTTAAATGGTGGTATAGTTGAAAAAAGTGTAGTTTATGATATATATGATAAAAAGTATTTAAAACTTTCTCTAAAACAGTCAAGTTTTGAAACAGCAATAAATATACAAAAAAGTTTAAATGCTGCTTTTAACGAGAAAGTGGCAGTTGCGATAGATCCTAAAACCATCAAACTAAGAAAGCCAGATAATACAAGTGTTATATCCTTTATGGCAAAAATTTTAAATACCAATGTGAAGTATAAACCTATAGAAAAGATAGTTATTGATGAGAGAACAGGCACCATAGTTGCTGGAGTAAATATCAAAATAGATCCTGTTGTTATCACTCATAAAAATATAACTATAAAGATAGTACCGGTTAAAAATCTTAGCAATTCTAAAAACAATACTCTCATAGGTCAAAATATGGCACTAAATGTACAAAATAGTACACTTAGTGTAAGAAAAAATGATGTTACTATATCAAATTTGGCAAGAGCTTTACAAAAATTGGGAGCTAAGCCAAAAGATGTCATATCTATTATAGAAGGTATTAAAAGAGCCGGGGCTATAAGAGCTGATGTTGAGATAATTTAAAGGAAAAAAATGAATCTAAATATAGACAATTATAGTGTTATGAGAAGTTTAAACAGTGTTCCAAGTATCATTAAAACAGATAATGATGCAAAGCTGAAAGAGCAAACTGATAAATTTGAAGCATTTTTTATAAAAAAAATATTGGATGTTTCAACAAAAAGTGAAAATACACTGTTTCCAAAAAGTGCCGGTGAAGATATATACAAATCTATGTATAATGATACTATGAGTAATAAATTGAGTGGTCATTTTGGATTTAGTGAATTATTGTTTAATTATTTGAAGCATAGAGGTTAATAATTTTTCTATAAAGACGATATAGAGACAGTAATAAACTCTAAAGGATATAAGATGATTTCAAAGATTGATATTGGTGCTGTATCGATTAAAAGCCACAATGTTTCAAATAATAAAAGTAGTGAAATTAAAAATAATATTAAAAATAAAGAAAATGATAAATTAGAGTCAATAAAAAAAAATATTTTAAATGGAAATTATAAAATAGATATTGAAAAAACTGCTGAAAAGATTGCACAGACTCTCGTTTAGATATTTTCTCTTTTAAAAAAAAGAAGGAGTATGAAAATGATACCTCATTATCTAAATAGTGTTGTAAAAAATATAGATGATTTAATAAGATTAACCAAAGATGACATTGAAGATATAAAAAATGCTAAAAATGAGTCAATCTACAATAGAACAAAAATAAAAGATGAGATTATCGGTATCTTTGAAAACAATAAAGCCCTTTTGGATAATGAACTTGTAAAGTTGATTGAGAATGCTCAAGAAAAAGAACTTTCAAATATATTGAGCGAAGAAGAAAAACAAACACTTGATTTGCTTAAATTAAGATTGAAAGAATTACAAAAATTAAATAAAGAATATGCAAAATTTGTTGTAGTAGTCAATGAATTTTATAGTTCATTATTTGATAGAATTTTTCCAACAGAAATGGATGATTATAAAAAAATAAACCCAAGAAGTTTTTCTCTACTTAAGGTGATGGCATAATGAGTTTATTTAGTACATTGGATACCGGATATACAGGATTGGATGTATCTCAGTTGCAAATGGGAACGACAGGTCATAATATCGCAAATGCAAATACACAAGGGTACTCAAGACAAAGGGTTATAACTCAGGCACAAACTCCTTTGCATACTGTACCGGGAGATGTAGGTCGAGGGGTAAAAGTTAAAGCTATCAAAAGGATTCATGACGAATTTGTTTTTGGAAGACTTAGAAATAGTGCAAATTCTTTAGAATATAATCAATTTTCCAAATCTACTCTTGAAGAAATCGCAAGATATTTTCCAGATACAAGTGGAGTAGGACTTCAAAATGATATGAAAAATTATTTTAACTCTTGGAACAGTTTTGCTTCCAATCCTACAAGTTCATCCAAAAAAACAGTTTTAGCCCAGGCAACTGAAACATTTACAAATCATATTCAAGATACAAGAAGCAAGTTAAGAGCTTCACAAAATTCTTTAAATGATCAGTTAAAAGTAAGTATAGATGAAGTAAATAATATAGGTAAAAAAATTGCAGATTTAAATGCTCAAATAAGTAATGTAGAGTCTATAAAATATAATAATGCAAATGATTTAAGAGATCAAAGAGATAAATTAGAGCTTTCATTGTCAAAATTGCTTGGAGTTTCTGTATTTAAGGGGAATATGCAAAGTGATATATCTGTAAATCCGCAATTAAATGATGGTGGTAAAGAGTATTATCTAAATATTGCAGGTGAATCTTTTGTCGATGGTTCTACTTTTCATCCTCTGATGATAGATAATGATGGAAATAAAAGTAAGTATTATTCTATCTATCAAGAGAGTTCAGACGGTTCAAGAGTTAACATGAGTACAAAAATACAAGGTGGTAAAATAGGTGCTATTTTAGATTTGCGTGGAAGGAATATTGATTCTAAAACAGCTTTTCCAACTGATGGTAAGTTGCAAAATTATATTAACAGTTTGGATTCTCTATCCAATGGTTTGATACAAAAAACAAATTCTGTGTATGCATCAAGTGCTGTTAGCTCTATGAGTTCTTCCATGCTAAACCTTGCTAACAGTGCAGCCTTGATAAACAGTGGATATGATTTTAAGCAAGGTAGTTTCAATCTTGTTATGTACGATAACAGTGGTAAAAAATTGGCTGAAAAATCTATCGTTATCAACGATACAACGACCATGGATGACATAGTAACACAAATAAATGCAATAACTGATGACAACCAAGACAATTCCACTCTTGATGATATACACGATTATTTTAAAGCATCTTATCTTAATGGTCAATTATCAATCCAAAAAATAAATACAAAACCATCAAATTATAAAATTTCTATTGAAGATAACGGAACAAATTTTGCAGGAGTTACCGGAATAAATTCTTTTTTAGATGGCACTAATGCTGAAAATATAAGACTTAAAGAAGCTTTTCAAAATGATCCAACCAGTATAAACGCTTATCGCTCTCCAGCTGATGGCAATAACGATGTAGCAAATGCAATGATACAAGTGCAATACCAAAAGATAGGCTTTACATATCCGGATAATACACAAGTAAATGATACTTTAAATGGATTTTACGGGAATCTAACTGCCGGCATTGCAGTTGATGCACAAAACAGCACAAGAAATGTTTCCACATCGCAAGCTATATTTAATGCAGTCAATAATGAACAACAGTCAATAAGTGGAGTCAGTATAGATCAAGAGTTGACAAACCTGCTTAAGTATCAAACCGCATATAGTGCAAATGCAAAGATTATATCAACTATTGATAAAATGTTAAACACTCTTTTATCTATAAAACAGTAATATTTTATATTTATCTCATATAGTAGGTTGAATATGTCTAAAGTTCCGTATGCGAGTATCTTTTTTTTAATTTTTATTATTTTGCTTGTTTATTTTGGCGGTTATTTTTATCACTTCTCGCCATATACTATACATAAAAACGCTATTCTTTTACCTCCAAGTTTACATCATATCTTCGGTACAGATAGATTGGGTAGGGATTTGCTGGCAAGGATTATACAAGGTGGCAAAGTTTCTATGACTATCGGAGTCGGAAGTTCTTTGATAACAAGTTTTATAGGTTTAATTGTAGGCATAAGTGCTGGTTTTTTTCAAAAAAGTACAGATAAAGTTTTCATTGTGGTTATTGATCTGTTTTTAACATTTCCAACTTTTTTCTTGCTTTTGGCACTTGTGAGTTATATCAATGCTTCGATAATGGTTTTGATATTTGTTATTTCCATAACTGGTTGGATGGGAATGGCTAGAATGATAAGGAGTGAAAGTTTTGAAATCGCTTCGAAACCGTATATAAAGATATTAAAGCTTGCTAAGGTTAGTAATATCAAGATAATTTTTAAATATTTTGCTCCGCTTTTAGCACCAATATTTTTTATAAGTTTTACATTTGGTGTCGGTGGAGCTATCTTGGCTGAGAGTGGGCTTAGTTTTTTAGGCATTGGCATAACTCCACCACAAATGAGTTGGGGCAGTATACTAAATGAAGGCAAGGCAGTTATTGATATAGCATGGTGGGTAAGTTTTTTTCCTGGTTTTTTTATATTCTTGGTTATTTTTTCATTAGTTAATATATCTGATTATTTACAGCACAAAACAAATAAACAAGAGAGTTTTGTTGGATAAGATAAAGAGACTACTTGAAAAAGAGGTTTTAAAAAGAAATTCAAAAAATGAACTAACTCTTGATAGACCAGATCCCTTGCTTGTCGCAACCAAATACAAAGATGAATATATCGCTTTGATTTGTGCCCTGTTTGCCTATGGAAATGTCAATCAAATCATTAAATTCTTACATAGCTTGAACTTTAAGCTTTTAAATGAAAACGACGACAAGATAAGAGATGGTTTACAAAATCACTATTACAGATTTCAAAAATCAGAAGATATTATACAATTTTTTATAACTTTAAAAACTTTAAAGCAAAAGTATGTATTGGAGGATATTTTTTATCAAGGTTACAAAATCAAGCAAGATGTAACAGATGGATTAAAAGAGGTTATATCTTTAATTTATGACATAAATACCTACAGATCAAGAGGTTATGAGTTTCTTATAGGTAAAATTCCGGGGAAAAAGATAAGTTCACCATACAAAAGATGGAATATGTATTTAAGATGGATGGTTAGAGAAGATAATATTGATTTAGGCTTATGGAAAAAAATAGATAAAAAAGATTTACTTATACCTTTGGATACGCATACATTTAAAATTTCGCAAAAAATAGGACTTTTAAAAAGAAAAACTTATGACTTTAAAGCTGTTATGGAACTTACAAAAGCATTAAGGTTTTTTGATGCAAATGATCCTGTAAAATACGATTTTGCGATTTACAGAATAGGGCAAGAGAAATTATTAGATTAATCCAAATTTAGTTTAAGAGACCATTACACAGTATAAATACCCATAAAAGTCTAGTTTTAGGTGAGATTTGTGATATAAATTTTGAAGGACTAACTAAAGTTAATTCAAAAAATTTATCTTACAAAGATTGCCTAAAAATAGACTTCCCTTTGGGTATCAACAGGTAGCTTATATACTTCGTTAAACTTCATTGACTTAAATACTTAAGCCTGCAGAAGTTTGCCTCGTCTATAAACTACCTGTTGATATTATGGATATTTATATTGTGTAGTGGTCTCTTTAAAGAACTATTAAATGATTTTTTGGTAAAATTTGGCTAATTTATTAATAGGAAATTCAAGATGAATGAAGTTTTTACCTTTTTAGGATTATTTGGAGAGGGTCATACTTATCTTTTTGCTTCACATGTTATACTTTCTGCCTTGATTGTACTGGTTTTAGCTAAGACTGCTACATCTTCTTTGCAGATAGTTCCTAAAGGTATGCAAAATATTATGGAAGCATATTTGCAAGGCGTTATTGCAATGGGTACGGATGTTATCGGTAAAAGACGAGCTAAAAAGTATTTGCCTCTTGTAGCAACACTCGGGTTATTTATATTTGTTTCAAATATGATGGAGATAATTCCTGGATTTGAGCCACCATCTGGCAATATTAATATGACATTGACTTTAGCAATTATTGTATTTTTGTATTATAACTTTGAAGGTATAAGAAAGAATGGTGTAATTCATTATTTTGCTCACTTTATGGGTCCGGTACCTGTACTTGCACCCTTAATGTTTCCTATTGAGATAGTATCACATCTTTCAAGGATTATATCTTTGTCATTTAGACTTTTTGGCAATATTAAAGGTGATGATCTGTTTGTTGCTGTTTTGCTTATGTTGGCTCCTTGGATTGCACCACTTCCTGGATTTGCACTGATGAGCTTTTCTGCCATACTTCAAACTTTTATTTTTATGATTTTAACTTATGTTTACCTTGCCGGAGCAGTTACTATTGCCGGCGAGTATGAAACCATTTGATGAATAAACATATCTTTGCTTTTATGATTAATTTTTTGCAGGGTGCATCTTGGGCACTTGCAATTATTATAGCTGTTTTTCTTTTTTTTAAAATGCTACCGTTTGGCATAATTACAGCTTTGTTTTCAGCACTGTTTGGTTCGTTTATTGGATTATTTTTTGTTTCATTTTTTGAGCTTATCAATATACAAATGAAAAATCTATCTTTAAAAGAAGAAGAGGTAAGTCTGCTTCAAAAAATATCAGAAAAACTAACTAAATAATCTCTATTTATTGAGATTAAGTATATTTAAGATATAATAATTGATCTTACACATGTTTTTCTCGAAAAGTCTTACTTTTTGTAAGCTTCAAAGGGATTGTGGGGACTTTAATCCCTGCCACCATAACGAGCTTTGCCCCATTATGGTGTGTGTAAGGTTAGATAATAAATTTAATTTTTTTAAAAGGAACTTTACGGGTGAAAAAATCAATTATAATGGTGTTAGCACTTGGAGCCATGTCTATTCTTATAGCTAAGCAAAGTAAGTACTCTTTTGTTTTACAAACTGGTCAAACAAAAAGCTATAGTAAAACAAATTATTTTAAAGCTGTAGATAATTCAAGTCCGGATGCGATACATGATGATGGCTGGTATGCTACAGTGAAAAAAATTGCTCCACAAAAGAGTTATACGAGAAACAATAAGACACAAATAGTAACTGATAATGTGACAAAGTTGCAATGGCAGGATGATATCGGAGCTGCTAAAGTTAGAAAAAATTGGCAAAACGCAAAGAGATATTGCCAAAATCTTACCCTTGGCGGCCATAAAAATTGGAGGCTTCCAACGATACAGGAATTACTTGGTATTACTGATTTGAGCGTATTCAAGCCAGCTGTTAATACTAAAATATTTAAAAATATTGTATCTGATTATTATTGGTCATCAACTCCTTGTGCAGTAAATGCTTCTGATTATTGGGATGTAGATTTTTATGGTGGACACTCATCTCATGATATTAAATATATTTCTAACAATATAAGATGTGTAAGGTCTGAAAAATAAGATGTTATATGGTAATTTTATGATGATTTGTTTGGAAGATATCTCGAGATTTATATATACATTTGTAAGGTAGGTACATAAGTGAAAAAGATTTTTTTGATTTTGATAAGTATAAATATTGTATTGTTTGCTGATTTTATTAGAAATAGTACAGGTGTAGTTACAGATAGTAATACAAAATTACAATGGCAGGATAATTATGGTTTAACTTCTAATGGTATAGAAAAAGCTTCCTGGTTAGGTGCTATTAATTATTGTAAAAATTTAAAGCTTGACGGTGGAGGATGGAAGCTTCCAAATAGAAATGAACTTTTATCTATAGTTGATTATAAAAAGTATGATCCTTCCATAGATAAATATGTTTTTAAGAAAACAGCTTCAGATGACTACTGGACATCAACAACTCATGCATATCGTCCATCTGGTGCATGGATAGTTAATTTTTATGATGGCAATTCTGTTTATGGCGATAAAAGTATCTATTACTATGTTCGTTGCGTACGATCTAAGCGATAAATACATATAATTAGCTATCCTAAGAATGCTCTGTAGCTATTCATAATGACCTTTTAAACAAAATAGTGGTAGAATAACTTATTTACTAAGCCAAATTTAGTTACTATTTTATACTAGATTTGGATATATAAAGGTTTATAATGTTTGAAGTTGTTATAGGTTTGGAAGTACATATTCAGTTAAATACAAAAACCAAGATATTTTGTTCTTGTCCTACATCATTTGGTGAAGAGGCAAATAAAAATGTTTGTCCTGTTTGTTTAGCACTCCCCGGAGCACTCCCCGTTTTAAATATAGAAGCTGTAAAAAAAGCTATCAATTTCGGTAATGCCGTAAATGCAACTGTGCATAAAAAGTCTATATTCAATAGAAAAAACTACTTTTATCCGGATTTACCAAAGGGTTATCAAATAAGTCAATTTGAGATACCGATAGTTGAGGGTGGTGAACTTTTTATTGATTTTGAGGATGGAAGTAGTAAAAGAATAGGTATAACAAGAGCCCATCTTGAAGAAGATGCTGGCAAAAATATACATGAAAGCAGTTATAGCAAAGTTGATTTAAACAGGGCAGGAACTCCTTTGCTCGAGATAGTTAGCGAGCCTGATATGAGAAATACCGATGAAGTTATAAGATACTTAAAAAAATTACACTCTATCGTAAGATATCTTGATATCAGTGATGCTAATATGCAAGAAGGTTCTTTTAGATGTGATGTAAATGTTTCAATAAGACCAAAGGGCGATAATAAACTTTACACAAGAGCAGAGATTAAAAATATGAATTCTTTTAGATTTATTCAAAAAGCTTTAGACTATGAAGTTCAAAGACAAATAGAAGCTTGGGAAGATGGTACTTATGAGATAGATGTTGTACAAGAGACCAGACTTTTTGATGTAACTTCTGGCGAAACTGTAAGCATGAGAGGAAAAGAAGATAGTGATGAGTATAGATATTTTCCAGAACCTGATCTTTTGCCTGTGATTTTAACTGATGAGATGATAGAGGAGGGTAAAAAAATACCTGAACTTCCGGATGAAAAGAAAGAAAGATATATAAAAGAGTATAAAATCAAAGAGTATGATGCTGCTGTTTTAACTTCTTCTATTAATATGGCAAATTTTTTTGAAAATCTTATTGGGTATGGGGCAAGTGCCAAAAATAGTGTTACTTGGCTTAGTGTTGAGCTTCAAGGAAGGCTTAAAAACGGATACACTCTTGAAAACTCTCCTGTTGATTCAAAAAAACTTGCTGATTTGATTATAAGAATTGATGATGGTACTATTAGTGGTAAAGCCGGCAAGGAAGTACTTGATTATCTTATGATACATGATATAAAAGTTGATGAAGTTATAGAAAAATTAGGCTTAAAACAAGTCAGTAATGATTCTGATTTGTATGATATTATAGATACTATTTTAGAAAAAAACAGTGATAAAGTAAATGAATATAAAAATGGGAAAGAGAAGCTTTTGGGATTTTTTGTTGGTCAATGTATGAAAGCAAGCAAAGGAAAAGCAAATCCTTCCAAAATAAATCAACTTTTAAAAAAGAGACTTAGCAGTTGAACAAAATAGCCAAAGCTATAGTTGATTTATCCTTTTTTTTAGAAGAATCTAAAAATTATAATAGAATAAAAAAATTCCTTAAAAGTGTTTTAGAAGACAGTAATCATAAATACAGTAAATATTTTAATTATCTTATGATTTTTTTGATTGTTTCAAGTGTTATTATAATCATAGATGAAGTTAAGCATCCTATTGAAAAATGGTTGATATTTTATGATATTTATATTGTTACAGGTATTTTTATTATTGAATATATTTTGAGATTGTGGGTTTATAGCGATATTCACAAGGTAATTATACAAGAATTTCAAGATTCTGTATTTTTAGAGAGAAAATTTAATATATTTATGGTGATGAAGTCAATAATAATGCAAAAGGTGCAATATATTTCTTCACCACTATCAATAATTGATATATTTGCAATTTTGCCCAGTTTCAGGGAATTGAGAATATTGAGGATTTTTGTACTTTTTAGAGCTTTTAAATTATTTAGATATTCTAGTCAGATTAATCATTTCTCGGAAGTAATTGTTTCTAAAAAATCAGAATTGTTTATGCTTTTATTACTATTTATTTTTGTAGTTTTTTTATCTGGTGTAAGCATATATGTATTTGAAGAGCATAAAAATCCAAATATAAATACGATTTATGATGCATTTTATTGGGCTATTATCACCATAACTACAGTTGGATATGGTGATATTGTTCCAGTTACCAGTGAGGGTCGCAGTGTAGCGGCAATTATAATTTTAATTGGAGTGGGGCTTGTATCTTTTGCTACTTCTATTATGGTTTCTGCTTTTAGAGAAAAATCAGATGAACTCAAAGCTCAGAAGGTCAAAAATATTGTTTACGCTTTTACAAATTATTACTTGATTTGTGGATATAGTCATTTATCTGAAATACTTGCTGCAAAATTGAAAAGAGCAGGCGAGCATTTTATTATATTGGATAATGATGAGAAAAAAGTTGAGCAAGCCGTAAGAGACGGAAATCTTGCATATAAAGCTGATGCAAGCAGCAAAAATGTACTAATTGATTTTGATATCAATAAAAAAGTTTTAGCAGTTATAACGCTAGCTCAAGATGATATACAAAATATTTTTATTTCACTTAGTGTCAGGAGTGTTTCCAAGGATATTATGCTGATTTCAAGAATGAGAAATAAAAATTCATATAAAAAATTAAAATTAGCAGGGGTTGATAAAGTAGTCTCGGCAGCCAATATGACATCTATGCTGGTTTCTACTTTAGTCGATAAGCCAATAGTTACAAATGCGATAAACAGTATATTATCAGGCAAAAGGAATGCAAGATGTGAACAGATTGAAGTTGTGCATGGTTGTATACTTGAAGGACAAAGCATAAAAGATTTGAATATTGAGGCATACAAGCTGATTTTATTGGGCGTTTCAAAAAATACAGGTTTCAAAAAGAGAAAATTTATCTTTAACCCTAATGATGATTTTGTTTTTTTAGAAGGCGATATTTTAATAGTTTTGGGTTATACAATAAGTATAGCCAATTTTAAATCAATTGTAGAAAAAAGTAGTATAAAATATGCAAGAAAAAATAGATAAAATTTTACTTTTTGGTTATAAAAAATATGGAAGTAAAATAGCCAATAATCTTAAACAAAACGGATACTTTGTAATAGTGGTTGATAATGACAAAGATGCTATTGATAAAGCTATTAAACAAGGTTTTGATGCTTATCTTATTGACTTGGAAAATGATGAAGACATAGTAAATATATTGGTTAAGTATGATTTTAGCCATGTTTTTTGTGCTATGGATAAAGATGAAGAAAATATTTATATCACGATTACTATGAGGTCGCTTCAAAATAATATTGATATTGTTTCTATTTGTGAATCAAAAGATAGTGAAAAAAAGTTAGAATTAGCCGGAGTAAAAAGTGTATTAAATACTATGGAAGCTACTGCGCAGAGTATTTATCATTTTCTTAAAAGCCCGGTTATGATAGAAGCAATTGAAAATATTTTATACTTAAATTCTGATATTGATTTTATAGAATTAAAAGTACCAAAAGGATCTTTCTTAGATGGTATATTAGTCAGTGAAATAAATTTTAAAAAACAGTATAATCTTATTCTTATGGGTTTGGTTGATATGGAATTTGATAATAATTTTATCTTTATTACAAAAGGTGTAAACCATAAGATAGATTTTGGTGATATTTTACTGCTTTTTGGTTTTGAGCATGATATTGAAGTTTTTAAAAAGAAATTGATAGAAAGTATATCATAAAATAAAGGAGGAAAGTGATGAAAATAGGCATTATAGGTGCCGGCAAGTGGGGGCAAGCTTTACACTTTGCCTTTTTAGAAGCACATCTTAATTCATTTATATCATCAAGGACAAAAAGAGATATTAAAAATTTTGTTTCATTTGACTTTATTTTGGACATGGAATATATCGTATTTGCATTATCTGCTCAGCATGCAAGGTCATGGCTTAAGAGATATTTTGTATTTAATAACCAAAAAATTTTAGTTGCATCAAAGGGGATTGAAGCTAAAACAGGTAAATTTTTAAATGATGTATTCAGTGAGTTTTTACCAGAATCCAATCTGTCCTTTATATCCGGGCCATCCTTTGCCTCTGAAGTAAAACAAAAATTACCTACTGCTTTGGTTATCAGTTCAACCAATAAAAATTTGGCTCAAATTTATGCAGATTTTTTTCCAGATTTTATCAAAACTTATGTAGATGATGATGTGATAGGTGCTGAAATATCAGGTGCATATAAAAATGTTTTGGCTATTGCGAGTGGAATATGTGATGGTTTAAAACTAGGCAATAATGCAAGAGCAAGTCTTATTGCAAGAGGCTTGATAGAAATGAACAGGTTTGGAAAATATTTTGGAGCAAAAGAAGATACTTTTTTAGGATTAAGCGGAGCTGGAGATCTTTTTTTGACTGCCAGCAGTGAATTATCCAGAAATTACAGAGTAGGTAAATTTTTAGCACTTGAGGAGAATCTTGAGACAATACTTAAAAAGATTGGTGAGGTTGCAGAAGGAGTTGCTACTTCCAAGGCAATATATCATATATCAAAAAAGTATGATATTTATACTCCAATAGCAAATGAAGTACATGAAATACTAAATGGAAAATCTGCATTAAAAAGTTTAAAAGATTTATTGAAAAAATAAATTTACTTTTTTTGATTTATAGGTTTTTTTATATACTAAGAGTAAAATCTCTCTTGTAAAAAAAATAACAGGAGTATAAAATGATTGTAGTTTTAACAAGATTTCCAATCAAGCCGGAGTTTAGTGAAGAGTATTCAAAACATTTAAAAGAAGTGATTAGTACACATAAGGTTGAGGAGCAGCCAGGATATGTGAGATTGGATCTTTTAGCTCCCAAAAATGTTGAACATATATCAAATAATAATAAATTTGTTATAAAGACTGTTTGGGAAGATATGAAAAGTTTTATGGCTTATACGCAAAGTGAAGTATTTAAAGAATCACATAAAAATATGCCGTCAAGAGAGTGGTTTGCAGGTCAGCCAGAAGTAGAAATTTATGAAACTATTGATTAGATTTAATATAAAAAGGGTATAATGTACTCATTTAAATTTTTGTATTAAGCAAATAGTTTTTATAAAAAGGAATCATTATTCGTACGCGTGAGATAAAACTTATATTTTTAAGTTTTTTAGGTTTAATAATTGTCGGTGCCTTAATTTTATCATTACCATTTGCACATAATGGGCATTTGAGTCTTATAAATGCCCTTTTTACTTCTACCTCTGCAGTTTGTGTAACAGGTCTTATAGTAACAAATACCGCTACACAATTTACTTTTTTAGGTCAATTAATCATCATACTATTGATTCAAATCGGTGGATTGGGATATATGACATCTGCAACATTTTTAGCAGTAATTCTTAATAAAAAGTTAAATCATCGTGATAGACTAATATTAAAAGAGTCATTAAATTATGCCGGAATGAATGGTTTGGTTAGATTTTTAAAGATAGTATTTCTTTTTACTTTGATGATAGAAACTACCGGAGCTATAATACTAGCTATAAGATTTAGCTTTGACATGTCTATTGGAAAAGCTATATGGTTTGGTATTTTCCATGCTGTATCAGCTTTTAACAATGCCGGTTTTTCTCTTTTTAGCAACAACTTGGCAAATTACAGTAGTGATATTGTCATAAATCTTGTAATCCCTATACTTATCATATTGGGAGGCATTGGCTATCTTGTATTAATAGAGCTTTATTATTACAAAAAATATAAGATTCTGCGAATTTCAACAAATACTAAAATCGTTCTTATTATGACTGCATTATTATTGATTTTAGGAATGGTTTTATTGTTGTCAGTAGAATGGAACAAAGCATTTGAGCATATGAGTTGGTCAAATAAAATTTTAGCAGCGTGGTTCACATCGGTTAATTATAGAACTGCTGGATTTAATACCATAGACATGTCATCTCTTAGCAATATCTCTCTTTTCTTTTCAACAATTTTTATGATGATAGGTGGAGCACCGGGGGGAACCGCCGGAGGAATAAAAGTAACTGTCGTGGCATTGGCTTTTATTGGAGTATGGTATACGCTAAGAGGCGATACAAATGCACATATTTTTAATCGTTCCATTTCACAATATCAAATAAATAAATCTTATGCCATTATATTAATTGCCTCAACATATGTAGTAGTCTCAACAGTCCTTTTGAGTGAGTTTGAGCATTTACCTTTTATTAAAACACTGTTTGAAGCTTGTTCGGCATTTGGCACAGTCGGCTTGTCAACCGGTAATGGCGGTAATCTTAGTTTTAGTGCTTTGTTTGATGATTGGGGTAAAATGAATATAATTATATTGATGTTTATGGGAAGAGTAGGTGTTTTTGCTTTTACAGTAGCAATTATAGGTAAAATTGATAAAAGTCGTATAAAATATCCAGAAGCAAAGGTGGTGATATGAAAAGTTATGCAGTGATAGGATTAGGTAAGTTTGGATTTCATGTAGCAAGAGGATTGGTTCAGCAGGGTTTGCAGGTGATTGCAGTAGATAAAGATGAGGAGCAGATACATGAAATAAATGAATATGTTGAAGATACTGTTATTCTTGATTCTAGTGATATTAAAGCACTTCGTGAAGCGGGTATTGGCAATGTAGATATCGCAATCATCAGTATAGGTGAGAATATAGAATCAAGTATTTTAACTGTTATGGCCATTAAAGACTTAGGTGTTGAGACAATATATGCAAAAGCACTAACTCCTATCCATGGTCAAATACTCTCAAAACTTGGTGCAACAAAGGTAATATATCCTGAAATGGAGTCTGCTAGAAAACTTGTTAGACGAATAGTAGATAACTTAAACTATGAAACTATTGATTTGTCTGCATCAATGAAAATTGCAAAACTTATAGTGCCGACTTTTTGGATAGGAACTTCAATCTTATCATCAAGTTTTGAGAAAAAATATGAAGTAAAACCTATAGCATACAAACATGACAAAGTATGGCATACATCATTTGAAAATGATGATATTTTAGAGAAAGATGATATTTTAGTTGTTTTAGGAGATAGTGCTCATATAGAAGAGTTAAGTAAAAAAGTTTAATTGCAAGAGTGCTAAGTTTTAAATATTGTACTACCCAATCTCAGCATATTTGAGCCGCATTTTATAGCTGTTTCAAAATCACTGCTCATACCCATGGAGCAGTACTTTGCACCATTTTGTTTTAATTTTTCAAATATATAATAAGTTTTTTCAAAACTTTTTTGTATCTCTTTTTTATCATCCGTATGTGCTCCGATACTCATAATTCCTTTAAGGTTTACAAAAGAGCAGTTTTCTTGAATATTTAAATATGTTTCAATGGCATATTCTGGATATACACCCGCTTTGCTTTCTTCTTTTGCACTATTGACTTGCAATAAAATATCTACCGATATATTTTTTATTTTTGCTCTTTTGTCTATTTCTTTTGCAAGCTCAAGGCTATCGCATGATTGGATAAGAGTAGGGGAGAGATCTAAAAGTGTATTTATTTTATTTTTTTGTAATCGCCCTATAAAATGCCACTGTATTGGTAAATCTTCCAAATCAAGTGCTTTTAGTTTTAAATCTTGAACTTTATTTTCACCAAATGCTCTTTGTCCAATATTGTATAAATCTTTTATGTCATCAGCACTGCTATATTTACTAACAGCAATTATGTTTACAATATTATACTCGTTTGCTTCTATTCTGGCTTTTTCAATTCTTTGCAAAATTTTATCAAAATTTTCTTCATACCTTTTCATTTTTTCTCCTTAGCTAAATACCCTAATAAGGTCGTTATATGTTGAAAATATCATCAATGAAAGTAAAATAGCCCATCCCATATATGTCAATCTGTTTAAAGCTTTTTCACTTGGAGCTTTTTTAAAAAATATTTCATAAAGATTAAACATAATATGTCCACCATCAAGTGCAGGTATAGGAAAAAGATTTAAGATACCCAAATTAACAGATATAAGTGCAGTCAATCCCAAAAGCGTGATCAAACCATTTGCCGCAGCTTGAGAAGTTATTTTCACTATAGATATAACACCACCAATGTCTTTTGCAGGAACAACTCCTTCTATCATTTTTTCTATGCCAAGAATGATAAATTTAGAAGCTTTAATGATTTGTTCATAAGCAAATCTAAATGAACCAAAAAATGAGTATTTCACTTTTATTATTTTTCCATTTGGCAAAATGCCGATAATTTTTCTCTTTACATTGTCCCCAAAAATACTTTTTGTTTCTTTAATTTTTGGAATTATAACTTTTTTTATTAAACGATTATTTCGTTTTATTGTAAGTGTAAGACTTTTGCCTGAGTTTTCAATGATGTCCCTTAGCTCACCCCAAGTCTGTATTTTTTTGTTATTGATTTGAATAATTTTATCATTTTTCTGAAGGTTTGCCTGTTTAGCAGCTGAATCTGGAAAAACTTTACCTATTATTGGTGCAAGCTTGGCAACACCAATATTTGCCATAAAAACATATAAAACAAAAGCAAGTAAAAAATTAGCACCAGGACCCGCTAATAGTATCATTATCCTTTTCCAGGGTGATTTAGCTCCATAACTGTCTGCATCAAAGTTAACTTTTGTTGGATTGGAGTCATCTTGACCTTTCATCTGAACATATCCGCCAAGCGGAATGGCACTTATGCAGTATTGTGTTCCTTTATGAATTTTTTTAAATATTTTTTTCCCAAATCCAATACTAAAGACTTCAACTTTTACTCCAAAAAGTTTAGCTATGCTAAAATGACCTAATTCATGAAAAAAAATTAAAAAAGATAAAATTAATATAGAGATGATAATACCCAAGTTATGCCTTTAGTTTAATTATTTTTGATATATTCGTAAACATATTCTATTCCTGAATATAGGGTTGTAAATACGGCAAGCCAAAGTAAAAATGTAGCATAAGGCCAATTCATAAGCAAAAATCCAATAGCAATCATCTGCGATACTGTTTTTATTTTTCCTATAAAAGAAGCTTTTATGCTTTTATTTTCACTTGCCATCAAAACTCTTAATCCTGTTATGAAAAATTCTCTAACCAATATAATCATAATAGCCCACGCAGATGCTCTGCCTAAGTACATAAGTCCCAAAAATGCTGATAGAGTAAGCATTTTATCAGCCAATGGATCTAAAATAGCTCCTAATTTAGTAACCTGGTTCCAGTTTCTAGCTATATATCCATCAAAAAAATCAGTAATACTGGCTATCACAAAAAGAAGTGCGGAAAAATAATCAAGCCAGCTGACATTTACATTATAAAAAAGTGGGATGCTTCTGTCTACTAAGAAAAAAAACATCAAAGGAGCTAACAAAATCCTTGTGAAAGCTAAAATATTTGGTAAATTGAACAAAATTATACTTCTTTTTATTTGAAGGTCGTTCCGCCATCAATGATGAGCGTTTGCCCCGTAATCCAATCAGCCTTTTCGCTACATAAAAAAAGGCAAGCTCCTGCTAAATCTTCCGGCTTACCCATTCTATTTAAAGGAGATAATTCAGCTGTTTTGGTTTTTACTTCTTCATAGTTTGTAAATGCTTTTAGTGCATCTGTATCTATTGGGCCACCACTGACAGCATTAACTCTTATACCCATCTCTCCAAGCTCGGCCGCACCATATCTAACCATAGCTTCAACAGCTGCTTTATTTGTGCCATGTCCTGAATAGTTTTGTATGTAAACAAGGTTCCCTGTACTGCTTATGGATATGATGCTACCTTTACCATTTTTTTGCATTCTTTTTGCTGCTTCTTGAGATCCGATAACAAAAGCTACAACGGTGGCAGTGTAGATATTGTTAAGCCCTTTTGGCTTCAATCTCATAAATTTGCCATATCCACCAACTACTGAACGACCTGAAATAATAGCATTTGAAATAAAAAAATTTATTTCATCAAAATCCTTATCAATTTCTTTAAAAATATCTCTATACATTTCTGGTTCAAGAATATTTAATTGATAATATCTAACTTTTATATTGTATTTTGATTCTAAATCTTGAGCTATTCTTTTTGCTTCTTCTACATTTGTATGATATGTAAAAGCTATATTTGCTCCTGCATCAGCAAATTCATAAACAATAGCTTTTCCTATTCCTCTAGTACCACCACTAATAACCAGAGTTTTGCCTTCAATACTACTTTGTACGCTCACTTTAAAGTCCTTCTATATCAAAATTCGTCATAGCTTTTTCCAATTTTACCAAGTTTTTGTTACTCGGCATTGTAAGAGGAAGTCTGTATTCTAATGTATCAATAAGTCCAGCAATATACATTGCAGCTTTTATTGGAATTGGATTACTTTCTATAAAAAGGACTTTATTTATGGGATAAAGCATATCGTTTATCTCTTTTGCTTTTTCGAAATTACCTTCTAATGCACTATGCACCAAATCGCTTTTTAATTTTGGAAGTAAATTTGCTGTGACTGAAATGATACCTTTTGCACCATTTGCAAGCATAGGATAATCAATGGCATCATCCCCGCAAAAAAGATATAAGCCAGACCTTTGACTTAACAAGTTGATTGCCCTGTCAACTGAGCCGGTAGCCTCTTTTATAGCAAATATATTTGGCACATCATCATACAATCTAAAAACACTCTCAGGAAGTAAATCAACTCCTGTTCTTCCTGGAACATTGTACAATACTACAGGAATTTCCACTGCATTAGCAATAGTTTTAAAATGTTGATATAAGCCTTCTTGAGTTGGTTTGTTATAATAAGGAGTAACAGATAATAATCCATTGGCTCCTTCTTGTTGTGCAAATTTAGCTAAATCAACAGCTTCATGGGTTGCATTACTTCCTGCACCTGCCAAAACTTTTACATTTGTATTTTTACAAGTATTTACTGCTATTTCAATACACCTTTTATGCTCACTATGTGAAAGTGTTGCACTTTCTCCAGTTGTTCCAACAGGCACAACTACATCAATTCCATTTTTTATCTGTCTTTGTATCAGTTGTTCGTATGTGACTTCGTCTAATTTTCCATCTTTAAATGGTGTTATAAGAGCAGTCATCGCACCTTTGAAATATTTCATTTCTCATCCTTTTTAAGTATTAGAATTGTTGAATTTTTTTTATTAAAATATTTATTTGCTATTTTTTTAATATCGCTCAATGAGAGAGAATTTATATTTTTTTCATATTCTAAAAGAGGTTTTATATCTCCTTTGGCAAAATAACTTCCAAAAAGAGATGCTACTGATGAAGAGCTTTCAAGTGAGTATATAAAGTCTGCTCTTGTATTTATTTTAATCTTTTCAAGTTCTTTTTCTTTTACATCGCCTTTTTTAATCTTTTCTATCTCGTTTAATATATTTTTTTTTACAACTTTTGCATCAATACCAGGATTACAAACAGCTATTATTAAAAAAAGTCCGGGAGCTTTGTTTTCCATATTGTAAGCAAATATTTGGTTTACTTCTCTTTTTTTATCTACAAGCTCTTTTACGAGCCTACTGCTTTTACCTCTACTTAAAAGTTCTCCTATCGCTGATAGTGCTATTTGATCTTTACTTCTAAAATCAGGTATATGATATGCTATGGCAATCATTTGCACTTGTGTATCTTTTCTTATAATAATATTTTTTTCTCCATCTTGGACAGGCTCTTTTTGGTGAGATCTTCTTATATATCCACTATTTTTTATTTTCCCAAAATATTTTTTTGCATATTTAAATACAGTTTTGGGATCTATATCCCCAGATACTACTATTACAGCATTTTTAGGTTGATAATACATTTTATGAAAATGTCTGATATCTTTAATAGTCCAGTTTTTAATATCATCTATAAAACCAATGGGTGTCCAGTGATATGAATTATAAATATAAGCATTATTAAATAATCTAAAATACAAATATCCCATTGGAGAATTATCAGTTCTCCAATATCTCTCTTCTAATACAACTTTTCTTTCTGTTTGAAACTCTTTATTTTTCAAATTCAAATTTGCCATCAGTTCAGCAAAAAGCTTTAAGGCTTTTGCAGCATTTTTGGAACTGCTTGTTATATAATATTGAGTATAGTCAAACCCTGTTGAAGCATTATCAACACCGCCAAATCCTTTGACTATCTTATCAAATTCACCGGCTTTTAAATGTTTTGTTGATTTAAAGTTCATGTGTTCAAGCATATGGGCTATACCGCTTTTGCCCATTATCTCATCTCCGCTTCCTACTTTATAAAAAATATCAGTTGTGATAACATTACTATTTTTATTTATAGGTATAACAACGATTTTTAAGCCATTGTTTAATATTTTTGTATAATATTTGGGTAAAGTGTTTCCCATTAAAACTCCTGTAATTATTATTAAATATATAAAATATTTCATTTAAATATCTCCTTTTTCAAAGATTTAAAAACCTTATAAATTCTATGAATTTATATTTTGTCTTTTAAGCAATTGTAAAACATTTATTATCTTAAGTCAGCACCTATAGCCTCGCTTATATGCGTAAAACCATCTTTTTTTAAAAGCTCTATTATGCCAAGATTGATTTCTTGTAACACTTTTGGACCTTTGAAGATAAAAGAACTGTAGATTTGTACAAGTGATGCTCCCGCTTTTATCCTTTTGTAGGCTTCTTCACTTGAGTCTATACCTCCTACACTAATCAATGTAATTTTACCAAATAATTCCTTTGCGATTTTTTTAAAAAAATTCCGACTTTTTTCCTTTAGGACTTCTCCGCTTATTCCTCCAAAATCTTTTGCATTCGGTAAAAGAGAATATTGAGTTGTCGTATTTGTAGCTATGATGCCTTTGGCTCCACTCTTTAGAGCTGTTGTAGATATATCTAAAGCCATTTCGATAGGCATATCCGGTGCTATTTTTAAAAAAATTGGCTTATTTGTCTTGCTTGTTCCCATTTTAAATACCGATTTTACAAAGTCATTATTTTGTAAATCTCTCAAGCCTTTCGTGTTGGGTGATGAGATATTGATGGTGATATAATCTGCTAAATTTTTAAACCTATCTATTAAAACAGCATAATCATCCAAAGCATTTTCAAGAGGAGTTACTTTGTTTTTACCTATATTTGCTCCAAGAGGAGTTGAAAAAGGATATATTTTTTGTACTCTTTTTGATATTTTTTCCATACCGTCATTGTTAAATCCCATAGCATTTTGCAAAGAATTAAACTGTGGATATCTAAAAAGTCTTGGCTTTGGGTTGCCGTTTTGTGGCTTTGGGGTCAAGGTTCCGTATTCTATGTGAGCAAATCCCAAAGAAGACAGTGCTCGTATCATGGTAGCATTTTTATCAAATCCGGCAGCCAATCCGACAGGATTTATATAATCTATTCCATGTATATTTTGATGTAAAATCTTATCTGTTACAAAATGTTTTTTGGCATAGTTTGAAAGTAAAAAAGGGCATACGAAAGAACTGTTTTTTAAAATAAATTCTGCTAAATTATGCGCACTTTCCGGATCTAATAAAAATAAAATTTTTTTTAAATATTCATACATAATCTGCCTTAATCTAATAATAATACTTGTAATAAAGCTCACATTATAACCAAGATATACTGAATATTATATAATTAAGATATTTTAATGCGAAATTTGGGTTAATATACATTTTATATTTTTTTGTTAACAAATAGTGATATAATATCATATATTAAATCAAAAAGGAGATATTATGTTGAGAGATATGTTTTATACCGGTATTGGTGCAGCCACACTTTTTAAAGAAAGAGTTGATTTGGAAATAAAAAAACTTCAAGATAATGGTAAAATAAAAACTGAGGATGCAAAAAGTTTTTTAGAATCACTGGAAAAAAAAGGTAAAGAAGAGGATGAAAAAGTGAAAGATTTATTTAAAAAAGCTTTAAAAGATGTGATTGGTGAATTGGATTTGGCAACTAAAGAGGATATTGCCAAATTGAAAGAGGAGATTTTATCAAAAGTTTAAAATACTATAATCCAAAAAGAATTTATGCAGTCTTTTCTTTTCTTATTACACTTTACTTGATTATTAGAAAGAAAGACAGCTTTTTATATTTTTTTAAACCGCTTGCTCCAAAAAAATTAACAAAATCTATCATAATGCTTGGAGCTAGTTTTATAAAACTAGCACAAGTTTTAGCAACTAGATCTGATTTTTTCTCGCATGAGTATATTGAAGAGTTAAAGAAGCTGCATGATAAGTTGCCAAGTATGAATAAGTATGAATTTGAGACAGTCTATAAAGCTTCATTCGGAGATAAAAATATTTTTAAAAGTTTTGAAAAAGACCCGATAGCATCAGCTTCAATAGGGCAGGTTCACAGGGCATGTCTTAATGATGGTAAGCAAGTAGCGGTAAAGCTCAGAAGATATAATATTAAAAAACAAGTTAGGGCAGATTTAAAAATTATAAATTTTTTCAATAAATTATTTAAACCTTTGTTTACAACTTATACCAAAAATTCTATTGATGCTGTGATTGATGAATTTTCAAAAATGATATTAGAAGAAGTTTCTTTTAATATTGAGTTACAAAATTTAAAAACATTTTCCAAAATTTATCAAAACAGCGGCATTAAGTTTCCTATTGCTTATGAAGAATTTTGCAATGATAGTGCAATTGTTATGAGTTTTGAAAAAGGTTTTAGATTTGATGATAAAGAAAATTTATTAAAATACAATATTGATTTTAAGCCATTAATTGTCAAGCTTATAAACTTTTATACCGACCAAATGCTTATAGAGGGATATTTTCATGCCGACCCACATCCTGGCAATTTACTGGTTTCAGAAAAAGGAGAATTGATACTACTTGATTTTGGAATGGTAAAAAGGATTCCAAACAGTACAAGAGTTGCCATAATAGAGCTTATAAAAGCCGCAAATGAGCAAGATTATGAACTATATATAAGTGCAAATAAAAGACTCGGAACAATAGCTTATGAGGCACCTACTGCCCAGTTAGCCGAATTTACTTCTAAAATGTTTAATATTTTTTCAAATGATAATCTAAGTAGCGAGTCAATGCAGCAATTAGCTTTTGATGTATTAAGCACTACTAAAAATCTTCCGTTTAAACTTCCAAGTGATGCCATTTATATCTTAAGAGTAAGTGCTATCATAGAAGGTTTGGGGACAACATATATAGAAAATTTTAATGGTATAAAAGATATATTGCCAATACTTAAAAATAATATACCAAAAGCTTTAGGGAAGAAAGAAAGTTTTATTGAGTTTTTCATAGATTCTATAAAAGAAGCTCCTTTTTTTATTCAAAATACACAAAAATCTATGCAAAATATCGCTCAAGGTGAAGTTGGTATAGTCGCATCAAAAGACCAACTTTATTGGATATCAAAAGAGTTAAAAAAGTATGTAAGATCTCAATTTCGCAGTTTAATACTTATAGTGAGCGGATTTTTTATATTGTTTTATGATAAGAATTTAAAACTTATTGCCTTAGTGCTTTTTTTATTAGGAGTTGCTAAAATTTGGTACAAGTAGAGGGTTACTTTTCCCATACTGTTCCATCTGGAGTATCCATAATCTTTATATCCATATCAAGAAGTTTTTTCCGTATTAAGTCAGCTTTATTGTAATTTTTTTCTTTTTTTGCCTCATTTCTTTGTTTTAGCAACTCTTCTATTTTATTTTTTTCTTCTTCTAAAATTCCTAGTTGAAAATATTTGAAACTATCTTTTAGTCCGACGCCAAGAAGTTTTGCTATAAAATTGATATTGGCTGCTATCTCTTTTTGTACTGATTTGTCTTTTGGATTATCATCAAGTTTTTCATTGGAAATATTTATCATCTCATCTATAATGCTTAGTGCTTTTGATATATTCAAATCATCGCTCAAGGCATTGAGTATAGCTTGTTTGAATTTTTTATTCGTGTTTGAAGCTGGTTTGTTATAAATTCTTTTTTTGAGTCTGTATAGTTTATCAAGTCTTTTTTTAGATACCAACAAGTCTTCTTCATTAAAGTTAAAATTAGATCTGTAATGGGTGCAAAGAAGGTAATATCTTAGTATTTCTCCATCATAAACTTTTAAAGCATCTTTTATAAAAAAACTGTTGCCTAAAGATTTGCTCATTTTTTCACCGTTTATGTTAACAAAACTATTATGCATCCAATACTTTGCAAGGCTTTGGTGCGATGCACATCTTGTCTGAGCGGCTTCGTTTTCATGGTGAGGAAACAAAAGATCCACTCCACCTCCGTGTATATCTATCTGAAACGCTCCGTCATTTGCCAAATGTTTTTTTATCATGCATGAGCATTCTATATGCCAGCCGGGTCTTCCTTCCCCAAAAGAGGCAGGGTAACTTGGTTCATTTTCTTTTTGAAATTTCCAAAGGGCAAAATCCTTTTGATCTTTTTTACCAAGGTGACACTCGACTCTGTTTTGAGTTTCATCTTCAACTCTGTGGCTCAAACTAAGATATTGACTGTCTTTTGCAGTATCAAAATAAATCCCGTCATTTAGCCTATAGGCACACCCATTTTTTAAGAGTATATCAGTCATAGCAATGATTTCATCAATACTCTCAGTAGCTTTTGGTTCTATATCAGCATCTAAAACATTTAGTGCTTGCATCTCTTTTTTATATCTTTTTATATAATAAGAAGTTATTTCTTTTAAAGTTTTTCCACTTTTTTTCATTTTATTGATAATCTTATCATCAATATCAGTAAAATTTTTTACAAAAGTTACTTCATATCCAAGTTCTATCAGAGTTCTTCTTAAAAGATCAAATACTATAGAACTTCTGGCATGTCCTAAATGAGCATCATCATATACGGTAGGTCCACATACATATATGGAGACTTTATCTTTTGCTATCGGTTCAAAAAGTAATTTTTGCTTTTTCGAGCTATCAAATATATACATCAACAAATCCCTTAAAAATATATAAAATTATACCCTCTAAAATCAAAAGAATTATCAAGTATATCAATTTTTTATCCCAAATTATACCTAAAAACTCTTTGAGTCCAAACTCTTTTATGGTCAGATAAAATAAAATAAAACCTGAGAGTGAGCTTGCTAGAGCCAAGCCGGCCGCTTTTAAAGGGATTATTAAAGCAAGAGACAATATTATATTTACTCCAAGAGAAATGGATGAAATTTTTGCAGCAATCTTTTGTTTATGCAAAGAGTACAGCCATAGTGAAAATATTTTGGTAAGACCAAAAGGTACTAATCCTATCATATACATACTAAGAACCAATGAAGTTTTTGCAGTATCTATATCGCTAAAGGCACCTCTTTGAAAAATCAGCCAAATAATTTCTTTTGAGAGAATAATACCTCCAATCATGGAAAAACTTAAAAGATACGCTAACAGCCAAAAGCTTTTTTTAATAAGAGCATAAGCTTTGATTTTGTTTTGGTGTTTTAAAAATTTTGCGATTTTTGGAAAAATGGCAACTGAAACCGCTATGGCAAAGAGAGCTAAGGGTAGCTGAAAAATTCTATTTGCATAGTAGAGAAAACTTATACTTCCACTAACTAAAAAAGTTGCAAGATATGTATCTATAAAAGCCGATAGTTGGGCAGTAGAATTGCCTAGAATAGCTGGAAAAAATAATTTGTAAAATCTATTTAACTCATTTTTCAAATTGTATTTTCTAATCTTTAAAGAAGTTGCTCCAACAGTAAAAATCTTAAAAAGACCCAATTTTTTAATAGCAATAAAATGTACAATCAGCTGAAAAACTCCCCCGGCTACAACAGCGTAACTCATATAATATACTATAACCTCTGCACCCATTCCCTTTGAAATCAAAAGAGCTGTTATGATGGAGATATTTAAAAGAGCAGTTGAAAAAGCAGTAGTTGCAAAATGGTTTTTGTATTGCAAAAGAGTTGCTAAAAAGGTTACGGAAAAAATCAATATAAGATAATAAAAATTTATAGCCACGAGAGGGGCGGCTTTTGCTACAATCTCTTTGGAAAAACCCATAGCTATAAGTTTTGTGAAAAAAGTATCAAACAGTGTTACCAATAATGAAAAAAAAGCTAAAACAATAATAAATCTTATAAAAACAGCTACCGCAAAAGCTGATTTATTTTTTGATTTTGCAAAAGATGGTAGAAAACTTTGCGTAAAGGCACCTTCGGCAAAAATTCTTCTAAAAAGATTTGGTAGTTTGAAAGCTATAAAGAACATATCACTGTAAATATTTGCACCAAGCACTGACGCAGTTAACAAATCTCTAATCAAGCCAAATATTCTTGATATCAAGATGCCAAAGCTATTTGTAAAAATTGATTTTAAAAACATGTATTTTAGCTATCCTCTGCATCTTTTTACTCAAATAATACCAAAGATTTACTTAATTTTAATCTATTTTGTATATAATGAAACTTAAAAAAGGTATGAAGTTGGCTTTGTTTGGAAAATCTAAAGAAGAAAAAAGCAGTAGCACACAAAATAAAGAGAAAGATTTTCAAAATATTATTGTTGATACTGAAGATATAAACAAAGAATTAAAAAGTTTATCTTCTATAAAAAACATCCCTCTAAAGCAACTTGATTTTACAATAATCTCATTTAAAAGTGTTTACAAAGCCCATGAAGATGATGAGTGGATGGAGATAAATAAAAATAATATTGACCAATTTAAAGATGATGATTTTTTGTTAAATGAGGATTTGCAAATAAAACAGCAATATAAAGTAGAAATCTTTAAAAAAGATGCTAATGAGTCACCAATTTTAGATATTGTTCTTGGTGGAAATAAATATTTAACTAAAATAGTTGCTACAGTAAAGAAAAATTTAGATGTAAAATACAGCAGTAAACTAAAAGATTGCATAGTAGGACAAATTTATAAAAGACTTATAAAACAATCTATACTTATATCTATTTTTCAAAATGATATGGAGCAGGAGATAAGTAAAATAATATCTAAAATAAGAATAAATAACTTTTTAGAAGAAGATCATGTTTTTACAGTTTGCAACTGTATTGATCCAGTTTGGCCTATCAATGATAATCTTATCTTTCATTATAAAAAGAATTTGAATAAAAAAGATAAACAAGGCAGGGTTGACTACTCAAAAAGAGGGTATATCCAAGCAGTTAAAAAAGGCGATATTGTTATAGAATACATAAAAGCCAAAGTTGGCAAAAACGGTAGAAACTGCAAAAGTGAATATATAAAAGTTAATGAACCTGAAGAGAAATACAGCATTAATTTTGGAGTAAGTGAAAATATACAGAGAAAAGAGGATGAAAACAGGATAATATTTGTTGCAAAAAAAGATGGATATGTAAACTTAAATGGCGATAAATATGATATTGATGATAATATGGAACTTAACGAAATTTCATTTAAAACAACAGGTTCGATTGAGGCCGGTGTAAATACCAATGTTGCTATTAATATCAAGGAAAATGATGTCTTAAAAGATGCTATAGGTGCTGGCATGAGTGTCGAAACAACTGAACTTAAAGTTGAAGGCAATATTGGAAGTGGTGCTGTTGTCAAAGCTAAAAAAGCAGATATTGCAGGACAGACACACAAAACAGCCTGTATTTATGCTGATAATATTGATATAAATGTCCACAGAGGGTATGCACAAGGTGATATCGTAAATATAAACAGATTAGAAGGTGGAAAGATAAATGCTAAAACAGTAAAAATAAATCAAGCAATAGGCGGAGAAGTGATAGCAGAAAAAATCTTCATAAAACAGCTTGTCTCAAATGTCAATCTTACTGCTTCAAAGATTATAGAAATATCTGAATTAAAAGGTAATAATAATAAACTGACTATAGATCCATCCATGGTCACTGGTTTTCAGGAAAAAATTGATAATTTAAATCTTGAATTGAAAAAAATAGAGGGTTTGATAAAAGATATCAAAAAAACAGTCAAACAAAAAAAGATTCTGATAGAGAGAAACAGAGAATCTGCCGAAATGGTAAAATTAAAAATAATAGAATTAAAAAAAGCCAGGCAAAAACCCGCTATAACACTGGTAAAAAAAATAAAAGATTTTCATCAGTTAGTAAGTCTTTATAATGCATTATTGGAAAAATATAAAAAAGAAAATATCGAAAGAGATAATATAAAAAAAGAGATTGATGATATACAGTCAACTATATTGCAAGCTAAGATTATAAATCACTCTGTATGGACAGAATATAATGAGATTAGGTTTGTGCTTCTTTCGCCAAAGATAGAGATATCTCATACTACAAAAGAAGGTGAAATATCAAAGGAGATTACATTGATGAAAATGGGAGAAAATGAGTATAGCATAAGTAGAAAAAGCGAGTTTGACAGCAAATGATTATAGAAATAGAGGGAGAAATAGTAAAAAAAGAGCCAACTTTAATACACTTGAAAACTTATGGCATAACAAGGGTTATACATATTTCTTTAAATTGTAGCTCTAAAATCAACAGTAGCAATATATCATTGCAAATTACTCAAATTATAAAAGAAGACAGTAATAACTTATATGGATTTCTTGATTTGCAGGAAAAACTTATGTTTGACAGAGTTATAAAAATAAGCGGAGTCGGTCCAAGTACAGCTATGGCTATTTGTTCAACCTTTACTCCTTCAGTTTTTGCAAAGGCAATAGCGGGAAATGACATAGGCAGTATAAAAATGGTTCCGGGCATTGGTCCAAAAAGTGCAAAAAGGATATTGGTAGAGTTAAGTGATTTTTCAGTTGATACAATTATCACAAATGAGAATAAAAATTTTAATGAAGCCCTTCAAGCCCTTGAAAGTCTGGGCTTTAAAAAAGAGAAATTAAACAAAATATTGCTTGAATGCAAGTCAAAAGATACTTCATCTCTTGTAAAAGAAGCACTTAAAAAACTAAGTTAATCAAGGATTTAAAAATATGAAAAATTATGCTATTGTTTTTGGTGGTATTAGTTATGAACATGAAATAAGCATTATCAGTGCCATAACTCTTAAAGATGTTATAAAAAAAGATAAAATATTTATTTTTTGTGACAAGAAGAGGGATTTTTATCTTATTTCCAAAGAGAATATGAAAGCTAAATACTTTAGTTCCGGTGAGTATAAAAAAAGTGAACAAATCTATCTGAAATATAGTGGATTTTATAAAAAAGCACTTTTAAAAGATAAAAAAATAGAATTTGATTTAGCTATTAATTTAATACATGGAAAAGATGGTGAAGATGGGTTGTTGTCGTCTTTGTTTGAATTTTTTGATATCAATTACATAGGACCGAGAGTAGAGGCCAGTGTTGTAAGTTTCAATAAAGAATTTACAAAACTCTATGCAAGCAGTAAGAATGTTCCGACTTTGTCATATCAAGTTATCAATAAATTTGACAAACAAAAGCCAAAACCTAAATACCCTGTTGTTATAAAACCGTTAAGATTAGGCAGTTCTATAGGCTTAAGTGTTGCAAACAATAAAGATGAATTTGAATATGCTTTGGATGTAGCCTTTGAGTATGATAATGATGTATTGGTTGAGCAATTTTATGATAACATTAAAGAGTATAATTTAGCAGGTATAAAAGGTAAAGACGGATTTTTATATTCTATTATCGAAGAACCAAAAAAAGAGAGTATTTTGGATTTTGATAAAAAATATCTTGATTTTTCAAGAAGCACAGGGGCAAATAAAGCAGAATTGCCATCAAAAATTATTTCCCAGATTTATAGTGCATTTGAGAGTATTTATGAGCCGCTGTTTGAAGGAGCTATTATAAGGTGTGATTTTTTTATGCTTAATGAAAAAGTTTACTTGAATGAGATAAATCCCGTTCCTGGCAGTTTAGCCAATTATCTTTTTGATGATTTTAATCTTATTCTTGATAAAATTTCATCAAATCTTCCAAAAAAAAGGAAAATTAATATTGATTATAGGTATATAAACTCTATAAATGCAGTAAAATGCAAATAATATGATATAATTTTACATAAAATTATATGTAAAATTATATGTAAAGGTTTTTAAATGTCTGCAGCATACCGCAAGGAAGATATCTATACAGCGACTGAAGTTGTAAGAAATTTCAGTTCAATCTTAAAAAGTGTAGTAAATAAAGAAAAAGATAGAATAGTGATAGTAAAAAATAATAAATTTGAAGCAGTTCTTTTGCATATAGATGAGTATGAAAAACTAAAAGACTCTGTTTTACTGCTTGAAAAAATTTACAACAAAACAAAAAAAAGCACTAAATAATGGCCTTGAAAGGTATTTTATATAAAGAAAGGATATTTGATATATCTTATGAAATATTAAATAAAAATAAAAAATGTGATATTGTATTTTTACATGGCTGGGGGAGTAATAAAGAAATAATGAAGCAAGCTTTTGGTAAAACCTTGCAAGATTTTAGACATATCTATATAGATTTACCGGGTTTTGGCAATAGCTCTAACAGCATGAGTTTGTGTAGTATGGATTATTGCAACATAATCGAACAATTTTTAAAACATGTAAAATTTGATAAAAATATCATCATTGGACACTCTTTTGGTGGGAAGATTTCTACTTTGTTAAATCCAAAACTTTTAGTGCTGTTAAGTAGTGCCGGTATTCTTACTCCAAAGCCTATACATATAAAAGTAAAAATATATATATTTAAACTTTTAAAAAAATTAGGCTTTGAGCATTTTTATAAAATATTTGCCACGAAAGATGTTAAAAATATGGATAAAAACATGTATGAGACTTTAAAAAATGTTGTAAATGAGGATTTTTTTAATAATTTTAATAATTTTTCAAATAATGCACTTATATTTTGGGGAAAAGATGACAAAGCTACACCTTTAAGCTCTGGCAGAAAAATATCAAATTTTATAAAAAGCAGTAAATTTTATGAGCTTGAGGGTGATCACTTTTTTTTTATGAAAAATAGCTTATTTATAGCAGAACAGATTAAGGCAAATAAAACATGTATATGATAATTTTTAAGACAATTTCGCATATTATTTTTACTGTAACACTCGGATGGTATCTTATTGTTAATTTACAGTGGTATAATTATAAAATTGACAGGGTTATATTTAGGCACAAAAAATATCTGTGGCATATACTTTTATTTATTGTACCTGTTATGGCATACTATCTAACCGGTAAATACTTTTGGATATATTTTTATTTTGCTTTGCTGCCTGCTTATTATATATGGCAAAGAGGGCTTGACAAAAAGCTTGTTTTTACAAGCAGAGTTAAAAGATTTTTTCTTTTTTTGATATTAGCTGTTGTTTTTCAAGATATTCTTTGCCTTGTTAGTGGAAGATGCTATATTCTCGGTGTTATACTACCTCTTATCGTTGCTGTAATCGTGAGCAATATTTTTGAGAAGATTTTATTTGAAGGGTTTAAAAAAGAAGCCAAGAAAAAATTAAAAAATATGAATAATTTAAAAATTATTGCCATAACAGCAAGTTATGGCAAAACCAGTATGAAAAATTTTTTATATCAAATATTGGATGACAACTTTAATGTATATATAACTCCAAAAAGCGTAAATACTGAAGCTGGGATCATAAAAGATATCAATACATCATTACCAAAAGATACTGAAATTTATATAGTAGAAGCAGGAGCAAGACAAAAAGGAGATATCAGAAAGATTGTTGATGTTATTCAAAATGATTATGCAATAGTCGGTAAAATTGGGCCTGCTCATATAGAATACTTTAAAACTTTACAAAATATCAGAGATACCAAAATGGAGATTTTACAAAGCAAAAATTTGAAAATTGCTTATGTTCATGAAAGTGCAGCGGTAAAGCCAGAAGAAAATATCATAGTTTTTGGAGAAAATATTAAAAATAGTTTCTCAAGTCTTGATGGGTTAAAATTTGATATTGAAATTGATAATAAACTGGAAAATTTTTATGCAGAAAATATTTTAGGTGAATTTAACGCTGTAAATATAACTGCTGCTGTATTGATGGCACTAAAGCTTGGAATGACTATGGATAGCATAAAAAAAAGAGTTTTGCACCTCAAACAAGTACAACACAGACTTCAAAAAATACAAGCCGGTGGAAAACTTATCATAGATGACAGTTATAATGGCAATTTGGAGGGTATGGTTTCTTCGTATGAATTGGTATCTTTTTACAAAGGCAGAAAAGTTATCGTAACCCCGGGTATTATGGAGAGTACAAAAGATGCAAATATCGCCTTATCTAAGAAAATAGATGAAGTTTTTGATCTTGCTATTATAACAGGAAAAACAAATAGTATGACTTTACTTGATAATTTAAAAAAATGTAAGAAGTTAATTCTTGCAGATAAAAAAGAGTTGCAAAATATTCTTGCAAAAGAGACAAATGATGGTGATTTAATACTATTTTCAAATGATGCACCAACATTTATGTAATTTTTGGTATATACTGTTATAATTATAATAAAAATTTTATACTCTAAGAGGATATCAACATGAAAATTGAAAGTTTATTTGTGGCTTCTTTGGAGCCCAATGCCGGTGGCTTGGTGGTATCTATGGGGCTTATGGGTGTATTAAAAAAGAAGATAGAAAAAGTTGCCTTTTTTAGACCTATTATTTTGGAAGATTCTCCTGAAAAAAATGATGATATCAGATTTATGATAGAACATTATAATTTGAAGATTGACTATGCGCAGAGTTATGCATTTACTTTGGTTGAGGCTGCCGGTCTTATAGCGGATAATAAGCTTAATCTTCTTTTTGAAAAGATAATAGAAAAATTTGCAGCACTTGAGAAAAAATATGATTTTGTTTTATGCGAAGGGATAAGCAAATCACTTTTTACTTCATCTGTTGATTTTGACATAAATCTTGAGATTGCAAAAAATATTGGGAGTCCGGTTGTAGGTGTTTTAAATGGAAAAGATAAAATCTCTAAAGAAATTTGGGAAGAAGCAAAGATTGAAGGCGATACTATAAAAGAAGAGGGATGTCCTCATTTTGCAACATTTATCAACAGACTAGACCAGCAAGCACTTATAGATTTGACAAATAAAGTAAGATTTTTAAGTAGTGATGAAGCTCCGATATATCTTTTTCCGGAAGTCCAAGAATTATCATATCCAACAATAGGTGAAGTGAATGAATATTTGAATGCAAAATGTATTTTTGGAGGTGGCAATGACTTAAAAAGGTTAGTCAGACAAAGTAAAATTGCCGCTATGAATCTGGATCATTTTTTAATGAGACTTGAAGATGGCGACCTTATCATAGTTCCAGGTGATAGGCTTGATATGATATTAGGCTCAATAGCAGCAAATTATTCTAAAGACTTTCCTTCGATTTCCGGCATTGTGCTTACTGGAGGATATATTCCAAATGATATATTTATGAAACTTATAGGCGGTGTAGGAGAGTTTACAATACCAATAATAAGTTCAAAAGAAGATACTTTTAAAACAGCGATGAAGGTCAATAAAACAGAAGCTAAAATTATGCCCGGTAGTTTAAATAAAATTGCAATTATTGAAGGTCTTTTTTCTACTTATATAAATTTAAAAAATCTTGAAGATAAAATAGAAACTATATCTTCTTCTTCTGTAATGACTCCTGCAATGTTTGAATATAAAATGTTTGAAAAAGCAAGAGCAGATATTAAAACTATAGTATTACCAGAAAGTGAAGATGAAAGGATTTTAAGAGCATCTGATATTCTTTTAAGAAGAGGAGTGGTAAACATAATACTTCTTGGAAAACCTGAAGAGATAACTTCTAAATGTTCTTCTTTAGGAATTGAGCTCAATAAAAATATTAAAATAGTTGATCAATCATCAAGTAAGTTAAAAGCAAAATATGCTAAAAAATTTTATGAATTAAGACAGAAAAAAGGTATGACACAAGAAGGTGCTCTTGATATAATGAATAATAAAAATTATTTTGCTACTATGATGATATATATGGGTGATGCTGATGGCTTGGTCTCTGGTGCAAATAATACAACTGCCGATACAGTAAGACCTGCACTCCAAGTAGTAAAAACAAAACCAAATATTTCTATAGTTTCAAGTGTTTTTTTTATGTGTCTAGAAACTAAAGTTTTAGTTTATGGTGATTGTGCTGTTAACCGTGATCCTAATGCCGAGCAATTAGCACAAATTGCTGTGTCTTCTGCCGATACAGCTAGGCTTTTTGGTATTGAGCCTATAGTTGCTATGCTTTCTTATTCTACCGGTAACTCAGGTACCGGAAAAGATGTTGAGAAAGTAAGTGAAGCTACAAAAATAGTAAAAAAATTGAGACCGAATTTATTGGTTGAAGGACCAATTCAGTATGATGCGGCTATTGATAAAGAAGTTGCGAAGAAAAAGCTTCCAAACTCAAAAGTAGCAGGAAGGGCAACTGTGTTTATATTTCCGGATTTAAATACAGGAAATAATACTTATAAAGCAGTACAGAGAAGTTCAAATACTATTGCCGTAGGTCCTGTTCTTCAAGGTTTAAAAAAGCCTGTTAATGATTTAAGCAGAGGTTGTCTGGTAGAAGATATAGTAAATACAGTAGCTATAACGGCCATACAGGCACAAGTAGATGAATAAGGATATCTTATGAAAATTTTAGTTTTAAACGCAGGCAGTTCTTCTATAAAATTTCAACTATTTCAAGTTAAAAGCTGGGATGTTGTATGTATAGGACTTATTGAACAGATTGCACAAGAGCAGGGACATATCGCACTAAAATACAACGGTAAAGATATAGAAAAAGTACTTACTATAAAAGATCATGCTGAGGGCATAAGAATATTACAAGAGTTACTCTCAGAGCTTGGTGTATTGAAAGATTTTGACGAGCTTATTGGAGTGGGGCATAGAGTGGTTCACGGTGGAGAGTATTTTAGTGAGCCTACACTGATAAATAAAGATGTTATAGGTAAAATAAAAGAGGTATCGTCGCTTGCGCCACTTCATAATCCTGTAAATCTTATAGGCATTGAAATTATAGCTAAAAAATATAAAAATATAAAACAAGTAGCTGTTTTTGATACGGCATTTCATCAAAGTTTGCCTAAAAGTGCATACATATATGCTTTGCCTTATAAATTTTACGAAGATCAACAAATAAGAAGATATGGATTCCATGGAACATCTCATCATTATGTTGCCAAAAAAGCTGCAAAATATTTAGGCATAGATAAGAAAAAAGTAAACCTGATAACTTTACACCTGGGAAATGGCGCAAGTGTTACAGCGATAAAGAGTGGGAAAAGTATCGATACATCTATGGGGCTTACTCCCTTGGAAGGTCTTGTTATGGGTACAAGAAGCGGAGATATTGATCCTGCTATTATATTGTATTTATCTAAATGTTTGAATTTGAATATAGATGAAATGGATGACATACTAAATAAAAAAAGTGGTTTAAAAGGGATATGTGGCTTAAACGATATGCGGGAAATAGAACAAAAGGTTGCCAAAAAAGATTTTTATGCAAATCTTGCACTTGAAATATTTTGCTATAGAATAAAAAAATATATAGGTGCTTATACCGCTAGCATAGGAAAAGTGGATGCTATTGTTTTTACGGGCGGTATTGGCGAACATTCTGTTCTTGTAAGAGAGAAAGTTTGTAAAGATTTAGATGAGAGTATTGGAGCAAAGATAGACTTGAAAGAAAATACAAAAAATTCTATTTTTATCAGTGCGAATGATTCTAAAATAAAAATTTTGGTTGTCCCTACTGATGAAGAACTTGAAATCGCAAAACAGACATATAAAATAGTTAGCTAAAAGTGAGAAAATTATGAATAAATGGATGAAAATAGCTTATAATGAAGCAGTGAAGAGTTTAAGCAATATGGATGGTGGTCCTTTTGGAGCAGTTATTGTAAGAAATGAAAAAATTATAGCAACAGGACGAAATGAAGTGCTGTTGAATAATGACCCAACAGCACATGCAGAAGTAAATGCCATAAGGAAAGCTTCAAAAATTTTAAAAAGATTTGATCTTAAAGATTGTACTCTTTATACAACCTGCTTTCCTTGTCCTATGTGTATAGGTGCGATATTTTGGGCGAGGATTCCTATTGTATATTATGGTGCAACTGAAGATGATGCATCCCATGGCGGATTTGATGATAAGATTTTTTACAAAATGATTAAAAAGAAAAATAGATATGCTATCTTACATCAAATAGACCATAAAAAAAATGCGAAACTTTTTGACAAATGGAATAACCTAAAAAATAAAAAGATATATTAGCTTCTGAGCTTATGCACTATAAGGTCAGATATAATATCTCGCGACATAACAATATCTATTGGGTAGTTCACTTGACTCATATTGACAACTCCTTAACATGGAACTTTTTTTGCTTTATATTTTTGTATTATAGTAGAATATCGGAGTAATTATGAAATTTGGAGTTATGTTATTTATGTCTATTGTTGCCTCATTGGTTTTTAGCGGCTGCACTGCAAAAAGTGTTGACCCTACTATAGCTATGAAACCTCCTGCTTATGTGGAACAGTTGCCGTCAAAAGAAAAAGAAGCAGCATTCCCAAACGAAGGAAGTCTTTTTGGAAGAGGCGACAACCCTCTGTTTTCAGATAGGAAAGCTATGAATGTAAATGACTTGGTTACTGTTGTTATAGATGAAACAGTAGCTCAAAGTTCAAGTTCTCAAAAAAGTTTATCAAAAAATAATTCAGATAAGCTTGGTGGAGGTATTTTCACGAATGCTGGCACAAATGCTGCAGTAAATGGTGCAGTAAATAAAATAAACGGTATAACAAATTTAGGTTTTCAAACAGGCTCACAAAATAGTTTTTCAAGTAAAGGAGATAATACAAGAAACGAACAGTTTACAACTACCATCTCAGCTAGAGTCATAAAAATACTAAATAATGGTAATTATTTTATATCAGGAAGTAGAGAAATGCTTATAAATGGTGAAAAGCAAATCATTGAGATAAGCGGAGTCATAAGACCTTACGATATAGATCAGACAAATACCATAAATTCCAAATATATAGCAGATGCAAAAATACTGTATAAAACAGAGGGGCCGATGGATATAAACAATAAAAAAGGATGGGGTACCAAGCTAATCGAAAGTATTTGGCCGTTTTGATTTTTTACAGTAGTCTTATCCAGTAGAAATCATTTCCCAAAAAAAGTCTATATGCTTTTCAAAAAGAGTAGCAACTTGTGATGAGTTTTCTTTATCAATTCTAAGAATAGTTGCTTGCATTCTGTAAAAGAATAGGGGGGATAAAAATTCTTGAGCCATTAGCATAGGATCGCTTGAATGTATCATGCCTTCTTGCATCATAATAAAAAAGGCTTGAGAAAGAATTTTAAGATGACTTTTGTGAAAGTCATTGAAAAAAATTTCTCTTATCTTTTTGCTTTGCATAAGTTCAATCATCATAAACCTAAAAAATTTCTCACTTTTGTTATCATAAGATAATAGTTTAAAAGAAGCAGCAAATTCCCTTAGAAAACTTTTGCCCTTTAATGCAAATTCATTGATAGGTTTTTGTGAAATAAGTAATGATAAAGAAGAGGAGGCGAGTGAAGAAACGATAGTGTCTAAAATATCTTCTTTATTTTTAAAATGATTATATATTGCACTTTCTCTTATACCCACTTTTCCCGAAATCATGCGTATAGAAGTTCCTTTGTAACCTTTTTGTGAAAACAACTCCAATGCAACATCCAAAATCTTATCTTTAGTACTTTTTTCCATTTAAACTCCTAAATTATGGTATTTGTTATTATACAGAACAACTGTTCATTTGTCAAGTAATTTTATATGAACGATTGTTCTGTATAGCAAAAATATATAAGAACGATTGTTCATATAAGAAAATATATTGATTAATATATAAGTATATTTGTATCAAAAATAAATATAAAATAGATGGTATTATTGCTGTAAATTAGGCAATAGAGATAGTATATAAATACATAAGATGTCATTGCCGTAAAAATATTTAAGTTTAAAACTATTTACTCTTAGCTTAATAAATTTTGCGAACAACTGTTTTTATAAATATGTATTATTATACATAAAATTTTATGTATAATAATACA
>Ga0256829_1000424_pt1 | contig 43502 bp, 37 predicted proteins | sample 131447metaG_FD_185979 | JGI IMG/M metagenome (GOLD analysis project Ga0256829, IMG submission 185979) | Hydrothermal vent microbial communities from Lau Basin, Pacific Ocean - 131-447 | ecosystem: Environmental > Aquatic > Marine > Hydrothermal vents | place: Pacific Ocean: Lau Basin | collected... | reverse complement strand
TTTATATGTACGACAGGAGACGCTAGTGCAGAAACTATTAAAAAATATATCAACAACCAAGGCTGATTCGGGACGGCTTCCTCCCTCAGCTAAAGCTGGAGGGTTTCCAGCCGGGGGATTTCGATGATGTTATGGAAAACATGCAGCATCGGTTTCAGAATGAACAGGATGTTTTAGATCGTTTTCCGAATGCATCATATGTGATATATAAATCGGTATAAAAATAACCACCCAAAGGGGTTCATTCGAACCCCTTTTCATTTGTGTATTTTTAAAGGTATCTATATAGATAATATATAATGTACCATAAGGTACAAATAAATTATCTGAGGAGATAACATGAATACAATACTCGTAATGTTTTCACTATTCAACTATATACTAATCAGCATCGCAGGTATGGCGTTGGCGTGGTATATGGTTAAATTTATCTGGAACAACATGAATGCCGAAGAAAAACCGTGGGTATATGCATATCTGGGTGGTTTTGCCGTAACAACAGTGGTTTCATTCATCGCGATGAGTCACCCGTCATTACAATTACTGTTGATTGTGATATCACTAGTAATGATGTATGTAACAAGTAAAATTGTCCAATTGATGTTCCGCATGACCGATGATAAAACTCTGAAGTTTGCTTTAAAGGCAATGTTGCTGATACCATGGCTGATCCATTTGGCGGAAACCAAATATCATGAGAATCAGGCTCTGAAATTTGAGATTCTCAATTCTCAAGTTGCAAAAGAAACTGAAGTCGTCGAGCCAGATAATGTTGAAGAAGTTGCCGCAAAAGAAACTGAAGTTGCCGCAAAAGAAACTGAAGTTGCGAAAGAGGGTACGACACCTCCTAATGTCTAAAAAAAGGGCTCTTCATTGAGCCCTTTCTATTTGATGGGGTGAGCAATATGCGAATTTTTTCAAAGTTTCGGGATTTCGATGATTCTATAGCTGGGGCAGCTGGGTTCGACAAATCTGTAATATATAATCGAAAAACAAAAATTGAACAATTTTCAGAATTCAAACCGAAAATGTATTTTTTCCAATATGGGTTCGATCGTCTTAGTTTAAATGCACGTAAATTTCTAATTTGTGGAAAAGAATATACACTAATTAAAATAGGCGGTCGGAAGAAGGGTTACTTTGTATCAGCAATATTCGATAATCTGGAAGAGTCTATTAATTACATCAAAACATTAGATAGCAATCTTCCTTCATATATCATTAATTCCCATTACGGGTTTAATATCACTAGATTATTTGACAAGTGTTTCACAGATAAACAAATACAAGAGTTGCATATAAAGTATAATTCACCTATTTTAGCTATATACGAAGAGGATGGTCATTTATCTAATAATATTATTGAAATAGATGCTAAATTAGATGGTTTTGGATTTGCTAAAATTATCGATCCATATACAATGTTTCAAGAGATTGAGATGTATTTAGCAAATGTTTTATGTAACCGTGAAAACGGCAATGTACAAATTTCCGATAAAGATTTAGTAAAACAAAAGGGGTTTACGGATGTTAGTTTTCGGAAACTTCCAACACCTAAAGGTGTTAAAAAACGGCCGAAAGAGTTGTAATATAAGGAGGGGTATATGTCAACATATAGTAATAAACACATTTTACGTAAATTGTCTCCGAAAGACAGAGAAGAAATAGCTCAATTCGTTGCTAATAATATTGAAACGCCAAATATTAAGAAACTGACAGCCGAACATTTCAATATCACACTTAACAGAGTTAATTCAATATGTAAAGGTCGCGAAGATTGCAATGTTCAAAAAGCCGCCTCGAAATCGGAAAGCTATATCGAGACAGTTCGTTTACACAAACAGGGTTTATCCACTTATAAAATTGCTAAAAAATTAGGAATTTCTCGATCAACTGTTCGGGACAGAACTGTTAAAAGAACAATAGAAACGGAAGACGAACGAAATGATGTCCGTGGGTTCCACCCTGCGTTGACAGTGTTTCTTCCGAAAAAGGAGAAAGAATTATGCCTCAAATAATTTTAAAATTCAAACTTCCAAAGGAACAATACGAGGCAGAGCTTGCTAGTCGAGCTCCTGATTTATCGTTCGCCCTTATTGAAATTTATAATATGCTGAGAAATGAAGTTAAATATGCCGAACACACCAAAGAAGCCGATAAAGCTTGGGAGGAAGCATTCGCTAATTTCAATGCAATTGTAACCGAGAATAATGTGGACCGACTAATATTCAAATAAATCATGTATTATTAATAAAGTTATATAGATAATATATAATGGATATTACATATATCTATATAAATTATTGCGGAGGTTCAAATGTTCAAAAGATTGCTTAAAAAGAATTTAACATTAGATAAAAAAACGGAGCAGCAAATCAGACAATGTAAAAGTTGTTTGTATATGGATATACCCCATGAAGATGCCCATTGTTACATGTTTAAAACAATGGTGGTCGGTTGTGGTCAATATACAAAGGAGGAATCCAATGTTTAAATATGTTCCTATCGTTTTGATATTGTTGATAACTGGTTGCTCAACTTATCGGGAGCCTGGCTATAGTAATTATACTCAATCATCCCAATATGCTGGACCGTATAGTTCGTATCAACGCGAAAGCGATTACGATCGAAATCAAACTGTCGCGGAACGGCAACGTGAATACGATAGGCATCAGGATCGTGTTCAAGAACGTGTGTTCCGATCCAATGCAGAAATGCGCAGAAATGTTGTAACTGGTTTGGCTATTATTGGGGCTGGTTACGGTGTCTATGCTATTGAGCGTAATCATCGGGAGATGGTTACAAATAGAGCTCAACAAGCAGCAAGAGCAGCTGCGCTAGCTGCTTATAACGATTAAACCCACAGAGGGATTCTTTTGAATCCCTCTTTATTTTTCTTGATCGGGAGAATTTTTCAGTATCGAAATCATAAAGTTCCCTGTTGATAAATACCGGTGGAATATAGAAAATCTCAAGAAGAAGGAAATCATGCACAAATTAATTGATGAAAAAACGAAAGAAGAATTTTATTTGGATAGTGAATTACTTGCTATGGTTAGGTTATTGTCTGAAAAAATAATTTCTACAACCGATGCTATAAATGATATGCATAAACAAATAGAAACATTGAAACGTGTTAATTCTAATTTGAATGATCAGTTAGATGCATCTTCGTTAGTAGGACAGAACTAAATAGATAATATTAAATAAAGAGGGGCGATTGACAATGTCAGATATAAGTTTCGATGACTTACGAGTCCGATTGAAATCAAATCAATTGAAAATTCATAATATATACAACGCTGATCTCAATCTGCCGTCTGTACTGTCGTCCAAATATTATAGGACGCATACATATGATAACCCGGATAAGGATCAAGTATTACCAACTGTATTCATAGATATCGAAGTATACACTAGAAATGCACCAAATCAAAGGTTTGATTTTATTACAGGGGATTGCCCATTAAGTGCAATTACATTATACTCCACATCTTCAAAATCTTTCGTATCATTTTTACTATTAAATGACATTAATAAAGAATCATTTGGTATAACACCTAATATGAAAAGAGATGATATTATTAAAATAGTTAATGATGTCCAAGATTCTTTTAAAAAGAAATTAATCGAATCGAAACACATGTTAGATGATGAAATATTAATAGTCCATATATGTATTGATGAATTTGATATGATTAAGAAATGTTGGGAGTATATAAGGAAAGAAGGACCTGTTATTATTAGTGGCTGGAATTGCGATGGGTTTGATTTACCGTATTTTTATAATAGAATTTGTTGGAATTGGGACAAGGAAACGGCAAAGTCTATTATGTCTGAATTTAATAGTGTTGAATTACGTAATGGTTTATTGAAGATAGCAGAATATTCAATTATGGATTTAGCATATGCATATAAACCTAGGGCAGAAGGTGGGATGAATTATGGGGAAACTCTCGCGTCATATACCCTTAATTCAGTATCTAATCACGAATTAGGTTTAACAAAACACGATTTCGATGGCGATTTAGATGGGTTGTATGAAACTAATCCGGCTGAATATTTATTTTATAATATCGTGGATGTTGCACTATGTTCGCGATTAAATGAAAAACTACAACATCTCGATCTTCATAATGGTATTAGAAGACGTGTTAAGTCAGCATTTACCCATGCTATGATTGGGTCGTCCGCTTTGTTTGAAACGTTTATCTATTCGCAGTTATCTGATAAAAACGAAATGGTTCGGTGTGGTATTATTAATGAGGATCAGTATAAAATAGATAAAGATGTATTAAGTTCTCTACCAAAATTAGCTACTAAGAAGGGAGAGATTAAGCCAGATACTATAACTGCTAGAGATTTGGTTAAATATACCCGCAAATTCGATGGCGCATATGTGACAGTATCATCACCAAGAGTTATTAAAGGAAACAAGCTAATTATCGATTTGGACGCAGCATCTCTTTATCCTTCAATGATTATGCAACATAACATATCATTTGATAGTTACAGGGCTCGAGTATTACCATGGCCATGTATTAAACTTTTAACATTTATGGAAAAGAATCCAACCCAATTATTGAGTAATGGGGTTGTTAATAATTTAAAAAATTCATTCGAAAGTTATGTTAAGCGTGAATCGATATCACCACAAGGCAAATCTCTACGAGATTTATTTTATATCACAATGTATATGCTAAAACAAATACAAGATTCCAGAATACCAATCCATGATATATATAAAGGTATTACAGATGAAGCACGAACTATATTAGTTAAATATTTACTCCCATTAACAGATATAATAAATAATGCTAGTGAACATAGACAAAATTATAATCATTTTATATATGATTATGTTTTTGGTGAAGATGATCTTCATATTAAAAATCATCCATTTGTATATATATTAAAAAACGCAAATTCATCAAGTAAATATATAGATAAAGTAACCCCACAAGAAGCTATCGAATATTTATCTCAGTATAGTCTGACATTATCGGGGGTGGCATGTTCGAAACATGATGAATTTCTTGGAATGTTTACTGGAATATTGTCTAATTTAAAAGAATTAAGAACAGCGTACCGAAAAAGAGCCGCAGAATTTCAAAAAGGGACGAAAGAATATCAATTATTCAATAATAGACAGGCCTCTATTAAAGTCCTTATGAACAGTGTTTATGGAGTTTATGGATTAAGTTCTTATAGATATTCAAATCACTGGCTCGCTCAAGCAATTACAACACAAGGTAGATTAACTGTAAAATTAGCTCAGTTTGAAGCAGAGCGGACAATGCAATTAAAATTCAAGGAGGATCAGTAATGAGTGAGGTGATTAACCCTTTTGAAATGACGTCTGAGCAGTTGAAAGAAGCTCAAGCTAAAAAAGAACAAGTCGATAAACTAAAAGATAAGGTAGATTTACCATGGGATGATTCTGAAACTATCGAAAAAGAAAATAGTGAAGGACAAATGGTAGAGGAACCAAACCCAGTTATAGCAGAAAATGATAAAATCGGAATTGAACATTCAACAGGTCCAATTACAGAACAGTTACCCCCGCCTCAAACGAACTCTCCGGATGGGCAGCCAATATTTCAACATCATCAACAACCAGCTACTATGAAAGCCGCATTAATGGGGGCTGTCGAGCAGGTTATAAATCACGACCAGATCATTCAAAATCAACAAACAAATCAAAATATAAATACTAATGTTGGACAGCAAATGAATCAGCAACCATCTCCATTTGTAGAGCAGCCCCAACCTGATAATAATGGGGAGTTTGATAATTATACGAATGATTACAATAACAGAAAGTATAAAATATTTGATCTATATTGGTTCTGGGGTAGTAATATACCATTGTCTATAAGTTATAATATTGATTTTGATAATTTAAGATTTTCGTTCTATACAGGTTTTGAAAATGCAAATGGTGATACTGCCGTCGAATTAAATGCACTATCAAAACAATGTACATTTAATGTATTTTCAGAAGTAGCAGAAGAAATGTTAAATATTTTCGATTTACCGGAATGGAAAATTAAAAACAAAGAGCGTATATTCAAAAGATCAGATAGTTGGTCGCCTTGTCCATCTGGATTTATAAAACAAAATGGATGTATTAAAGTAGTTGGAATATGCGATGGATTGCAATATGAATACAACTTTAATCTACCTTGGGAAATTAATGCCCTAAGAAGATCATTAGAATTCGCTGTTAAAGAATCCCGTATACTTAAAATATCAAAATTTCAATAAAAATTTGCAAACGACCTCCCCCTCAGCGTAATGCTGAGGGGGAGGAGAGTTGCTTTATTTAATAACAGAAGCAGAATTGACTTGACCGCTAAATAAGGACGAAGATGGATCAATCGTATCTAATTTATTGGAAATGTCATTATATGTAAATCCATTATCACTCATTAGGGATGTGAATTTATTCATTGCTAGATCATTTTCCCGAGTAGCAGGCCAACCATCGAATGAAAAAGTTACAGATAATTGTGCGGTATCATTTGTTGAGATATCGCTAGTTAAAGTATCATAAGGTAATGTTTCTGGGAACACCCCTTCAAAATAAAATAACTGTTCAATATCATCAGACAGAATAACGCCACTATCATTCATTGTAGGTTTACATAATGCTGCAAATGCTGAACCTTTATATTCACTTGGAATAAATGTTGGTAATGGACTTACACCCGAGCGCGAATCTATAGCATTGGTCCAAGCCTGCAAAATATTCATAATAGGCAGACCTTGATATTCTCGAAACGCTACTGTAAAAGTTCGGGATAATTCCTGACCAGCAACAAATGAAGATGCGAATCCACCCATGCCTGGTACATCTGCCTTAGTAACAGTTTTTGTAGGAGGGGTGAAAGATTCCGCTGTTGTATGTAACCAACTTTTGGAATCGGCTTGCATTGCATCACCAAGTAATTCCCTGGGAGGTTCCATTAGTAAATACCAATAACCACTAACATATGGTTGGTTGTGACGTTTATGTCCACCAGAGTATCTATTAAGAGCGGTCGGTCTGTCTAATGATCCCATAGGCCCATTCATTTTATTTTGTAAATCAATTAAGTGCTTATACGCGGTCATTTATTATTCTCCTTATACCACAATAATTGAAACTGTGATTTGTTCAATTGACCGAATAGGCTTCACAGTTAATGTAATTTGCAGTTCGGATCTTAATTCATCAAAGTTAACAGCCACACTGTAATTAGTAACAGCAGTTAATCTCTCGGATGAAGAGTAACCAACCACGAATGGATTCATGAATCCTTCAATTCGACCTCTAGCTTGACCAATCCAATATGGAGTAGCTTTATGCTGTAATATATCTTTTAGAAGTTTTGGTATTTCCTTCTTGATATAATGTATAAATTTAACAGCATGTGCTCTCTTCATAATAGATAGACGTTTCCAAGTTGTCAATTGCTGGATAAAATACTTACCTTGCGTTTCAACAATCGTTGGATTCATCTCATTATCAATAAGATCACTAAGCTGAGTATTGTTAGCCCTATATGCAAGAGTAATTGGCTCCTGAATAGCACCCTTTTCAATACCAGCAACAGGTTCTGCAATCCAATCGCGAGCATCTACTAATAGATGACGGTCAATGGCATGATAGACAGGTGTGATATTAATATTTCTACCTGTAAATACATCGAATATTTCGCGATACTGAACATATAACATTGCATTATATGAATTCCAAGTAACGGAATTTTGACGCAAACTAAGGTCGGACGCGGATGATGTTGAGGAAACTCCAGTATCCCCTAATAGCATTACATCACTACGATTATCAGCTAATGACAATGCACTAGCTTGCACCGCAGCAGTATTACCACCAGCCAGGATATAATCAAATTCATACCATGGATATTTAGACTGGTTAATAAGTTCAATGGTGCCATCTGTGCTTGTCAAAGTACCGGCATAAGCTTGAGCAAGTACTCCTTGAATCAAACTGTTGCTAATGTTCAGTCGTCCTTGTGTGTCAAATTGAACACCATCATCACCAGCTCCCAAACCAATACCATTCATTCCAGCTAACCCGGAACTAGGTACGGTACCAGCTGTTAATAAGGAAACAGTATATTCCCTCAATGCTGCTGCATTCGAATCCAGAATATAATCAGAAATATTTGCACCTTCAATAACATTAATATATTTACTATTATTATTCACAACAGTTGGCAAATATAATTCATAACCAGAATTAATATCACGAACAACAGAGTTATTAATAGTATTAACTAATGATACTGTCCAAGGGCCTTCTATTAAGGTCTCAGTTCCATCGCTATTTTGTTTATAAATATATAAATCTACAAATAAATTAGGATATAATACATTGCCATTGCTATCAGTATACATTTTTTCATAGGATAAATTACGTACACCGCGAACAATAATATCATTGTAATAAGCACCGGTACCTAATGCATACAAATGGAATAATATACCTGTAGCTGTAGTACTTAGACTATTTTTAGTTGTAATACCACCAGCCGTATTAAATTTATACGCACCTTCCGCAACAGGCGAAGTAGTGCCTTTATATGGATTATTCAAAGTGAGTGTTTTCAAATCAGTACTGATAGAAATAATCTGTTCTGCCAATACTTCATTTGTATGGTCGTTAGCGGAAATTATCCAATCACCAACAGAAGCGGTAGATGCTGTAGTAGTTGTCACAGTAACAGAGCCGTTTGTAAATGTATATGTTGTTTCTGTCAATTGCGAAATATCACCAGCAGCAGATGTTGTAACAGAGAGAGGCTGAAAATATTTAACGGTTAAAGCAGTAGCTGTAGTACTGCCAGTCCAAGCGCCACTTAGTGTAAGAGAGCTTTGAGTAGAATCAACAGAAATTACTTGTTTTGCTAACGTTAAATCTGTAACATTTGAAGGTACAACCCAATCGCCAACCGCTAATTGAGATGGGGTTAGAGCTTTTTCGGTTACAGTGGTAGAAGCAGCATGGGCCGCAATTGTTGTATTATTTGCACCACGAGTAATACCGGTAATTGTTGTTGCTGTAGTACCAGTATACGTAATCTGCTCGCTACCCAATAAAATCGTACCCGCAGAACTGAATCCAGTTGTAGACGTTACTGAGAGCTGAGAAGCCGCGTAAATTGCATCAGATGCATTATGAACCGCTGCAGTTGTGGCATTTGCGCCACGAGTACACCCTGTAAAAGATGTTGCAGTAGTACCAGTGTATGTAATTTGTTCAGTTCCAATTAAAATCGTACCGGCAGTTGGAAAACCAGTAGTGGAGGTTGCTGGAATGGTAGTTTGTGTAGCATCCACAGCATTTAAAGCGGTAACAGCTTCTGTACCAGCATAGGATGCCGCCGTTGTACCATTGGCGCCACGAGTACATCCTGTAAAGGTTGTTGCAGTTACACCAGTATATGTAATCTGCTCTGTACCAATTTTAATAGTGCCAGCGGTGTTGAATCCAGTAGTCGAACCAACTGTAATAGTTGTAACAGAGCTAGTATGCGCACCTGTAACAGTAGTACTCGGGGTGGCACCAACTGTGGTGTTATCAGCCGCTGTCGTCGTAGTAGTTGCACTTGCTGTTATAGTATTAGAACCATTCGTAAAAATGTATGTTTCCGTAGTCGTGGAAGTAGTTGTATTTTTAGAAATTGTAGCATGTGCAATATGCGCGTTATTTGTAGAGGTGGAGTCATCGAGCTTAACAGCCCTTACCACATATAGTTTATTAGACCTTTGCAAAAATTTAGCCGCTAGATAATGAGGTTGTCCAGTACGAACATAATCCGGTTTGCCAAATAATTCATAAAATTGATCGAGACTTGTAACCTCTACAACTCTATTGTGCGGACCACGGTCACTTAAAATAGTGATATATGCGGAACGACCAGATGCTGTAACAGGAAGCACTAATGCACGATCTTCAATTGTAACATCGATTCCAGGAAGAGCCATTGCTTTCACTCCTTAATAATTTTTTAAAATATAATGATCCATTCAATTGTTAGGGTGGATTCAAATTCAACATATTTTGGCATAAATGTGATATGCGCGAACGGGATCAATGTCGTACCCGAAGATGCAAACAACATCGCTTCATCTATTTTTGCCGCATTACCAGTAGTTAAGGTAGCCCCTAACTCATTGGTAATCGGCTCACTAGCAGCAACCACACAAGTACACTTAACAGCTGAATAATTGTTATTTGATAATGGATCTGTTTGAAAAACGATGGATCCACCACCAGAAGTTATAGACTTAGCAGCTTTAGTTTGGGTAGTCGAGCCATTATTATAATCCAATGCAGATGCATTAAATTGTAGTGCTGAATTTAATTTTGTATCTGCTACTGTTGGGGTTACTAAAGTAGGGCCAGCTGATGTTCCACCTGAACCAATACCAAAATGGGTCACAGTAAAAGCACTAACATCAATAGTACCAGCAACTGTTAAATTAGTGGTTCGTCCGGAAGTAAGCCCAAATACTCTTTGAGCTACATATTCCCGACCAATGCCAACTGTAACGTTAGTTAACCATCCTTCCGGATGATCCTTATCAATACTAACAACATTGCCGTCTTGAATTATTCGAACTAATCCAACATAAGGAGCTTTACTTTTCTTTTCTTTAATAAGATCCATGTTACCAGCTATAAAATCTTTAAACTGGCATGAATCTTGTACCTTTACTACTTGCATAGTGCCCTCACAATTATGTTGTATATACGGTTGTTGTGTTTGTGTTTGGATTATAATAAGTATATGGCCCACTATTATCTGTTATAGTATATGCCATATTTTTAGTACTGTACCCATTCATGCTACTTGTGACAGATGCAATCACTTCATTATCATATATGGGTGGGAATGTTTGTTTATATGAGGATTTATCCGAAATCGATTCATATGACACCTTTTCGCAATGAAATGCAAATGAAGAAGTATATGCAACCAATCCATTATCAAATAAACTATTACTAGTAATATTATGAAGCTGTGTTGAGTATATATCGCAATGATATGGTTTTAAAAACTTCAATAATATATAAAAAGGTGTTGTTGTTAATTCTTTAGAAAACCCGGGTAAAGTTAATAATAAATAATCAACGTAGGATGTATCTAAAGCTGATGTTGTAATATTTTTAAACACTAAAAATGAATTGTAAATTTCGCTTAAAATAGTCTGACCTTCTAATGACATATTAGAAGCGGATGTTAATCGAGTATCAATATATTCAATAAGGGAAGAACCAAGCGTGGACGATATTGATGCGCGATACTGATCAAATGTAGTTGTTGAACTAGTAACCGGACCGTTGAATATATTAATTTTATTTTTAAAAAACGTCCAAATATCAGTAGTAATTGTATCAGTCGAAGTATTATTAACATACCCATCATATTCATCAATAATTGTTTGAATATTTATTTTACCCCTAGGGAGGGTGTTATTTAGTTTAACTGGTATCTCGTAAGTATTATATACTAATGTCGGATCTAAAATGTCGTGTGTTGTAAACGGCAAAGTGTTCGTTCCGGAATTAGCTATTTTTCTTAAAACGTAAAACCATAGCTGAAAAGATTTATCAAATGTTGTTAAATATGCTGAATCTTTAAATGTTAATTGTAAAGATTCAGACCCGAATGATCCTCTGACTAATGCTGCAACTACACCAATTATTAATCGCATATCTTCCTGAACGGTACCATCCACATATATGCAATTGGTTTTGTATGGTAGTTCTATTTCATCAGCAGCGTACATATTATTTAATGTCGCTTCATCTATAAACCAATGATCATATTGTTGTAAAAATGAAAGTGGCTTCGGTTTCACAGTATGAGTAGATGCTAATGAACTTTTAGAAATTAACTTTGGCAATACTTCCCAAGTACCATTTACATTATTCAACCATAATTCATATACCGAGATAGCATCATTCGATGCAAAATTAGTCATTAGATTATCAACTAATTGAACAGTACCTTTAAACCTATGAAAATTACCCATGAAAGTTGCAAATTGCCGTCTATGGGTTGTCGATAATTGAGATATAATGTCAGTAGTCAATCCAACGGATCTTAAAAAAGGTGTGACAAAATTATCAGGCAGAACTTGATCCTCATAGGCGGATTTGAAATCAGCTGGAATCACATCATACGAATCTTTTAAAAAAGACTCAATTAAGAAATCAACAAATACTTTATATGGTCCTGATTTTTCATATGGCCCGTAATTTTTAATGTACGTTAGGAAGAATGTTTTTACATCGTCATATACCGCCAACTATTCCTCCTTTTTTATCCACTAAACTTATTAAGTAATACAACTATATCACTCAAAGCGGTAGTTGAATTATATTGATAATCCAATACATTTTGAACCACACTTTGAATAGGAGTGACAATACTTGTGACATTAGTAGACAAATTTAAATACACACCAGAAGCATACCCTCCATATTTGATAGCGCCATATGGTGTTTTAAAGTTAAAATAATGTTGAAATTTATTTGATGATGTTAATGTATAGAGTTGATAGTTATTATAGGTATCCACTCGTTCTATATTATCTGTATATATTTCATAAAAGGAATGGAAATTAGAAGAATAAGAATCCAATACCTTTTGAATGGCATCCCTTTCCTTCATTAACTGCAAATAAGCATTCATTCTTATATATTTTTCATCATATTGTGAGTAAACATTATGTGCGCTGATTTTTAAAGATTCTAAATAATCAGCATTGTACGCGTATTCAAGTTCTAATTTATATAATTGAATACCGACATCTTTCTCTCTTAGAGAAGCTGTAATTGATTTGACCCTAAATACATGATTAGAGGTATATGGTGGATATGCAAATACAACTAAATCATGTATAGATGGATATTCAATAGTATATACAGATATCGAACCCGATGCTTGGAATATAAATTTTCCATCACTATCTTCAAAGTTATCTGTTATTTGATCTAATTCTAAAGCTGGGGTATATTCATATATCTGATAATATCTATCTGTAGCAGCTAGTGTAGATTTTGTGTCTGAATTATTTTGGATCGTTTTATCGACATTATAATATCTAACGTAAACACTTTTTCTACTTTGATTTTTATATTTATTTACATGATTTAAAAATTCACTATAATAATCAGATTGGTGGACTGGATCTGTAATTAAATTAAGCATATCCGCCCCCTAACTATTTAAATATGAATTAAGTTTAGTGTATTTTCAAAAAAGTTATATAGATAATATATAATGACGTGTTACGTCTAAATTAATTCAAAATAAAGGAGTTATTAAATGAAATTCAATGACGAGTTGACAAAATATATGGACTTTGACGGAAACTTTTTTCTGCTAAGTTCGCAAGTGTGTGTGTTTTCCGATACTTCCCTTAGCTTGCATTTGAGCAAGTATCTAAGGGGTATTATCGATAAAGTAAGCAATGTATGCGACGTAACTATCACAAAGGATACTGCCGTTATTAAACCAAACTACGGTGGCTCAAACGACGGCTCAATTATATTGAGCTCGAATATGAAAATTGGAAATGGTTATAGAAAGGTGGAACATCCGATTATATATAAATATAGTCGGATTGAAGAACCGCCAATCGCCGATTTCAAGCATAATAATTGCACTAGAAGCAGCAAGAACGCCCGACCTTGGTTTGCATCATTTGCATCCATAAGCGGGTCATTCCTGTTTTCGAATGGGGATAAACATCACAGAACTTTGATAGTGGGTGGGATTATTGATAAAACTGGTAAATTTTTGAAATGTACATCATTCCCACTAAATACAATGAAACCGATATCAACTGTAATCGATGCTTATCCGGATATCTTCGGATGCGCTGATAATTACGACTTGGTTACGGTTAGTTCAAATGAATGCGTGTTAGGGAGCAACGTCATAGTCCCTATCCCGGAAACATTCGATGTCGTCGAACCTGGGGATTACGCCGTGTATAAATTCGTAATGCCTGCCAAGGTAAACGGTAGCGGCGAATGTCACCTCATTGGAAAGATTGTATAACACCACGAAACCCCGTCTTTATAGGCGGGGTTTTAATTGCTAGAACTAGTAGAAATGGAAACTGTACGCCCTAATACTTTTATTTGCAACTCTAACAAATATTCGGTATGTGTTTCTTTCGGAATATTAGTCACTGCTTGTTTTTCAACAACAAATGTCTGACCAAATTCACTTCTTACCAAATTCTTTAATATCTTCAACTCATTTTTTAATAATATTTTTCTATATGACGTATCTTTTGTATGCAATACATCATAAATAGCAGTACCAAACGTTGGATCGAATGGATACTGTCCTTTTCTAATTTTCAACCAATTTTTAATATACTCTAAAATAAGATCTGTTAAATTTGTAATCTCTTGGAAGTCGCCAAATTCACTTAACGTGGATTTAAAATCATAAACCCCAGATAATTGATGTGTTGAGTGTTTGTTTATAATATAATCGTTTAAAATTAATTTAATATCACTTGGTAAATCATTATATTGTAATTCGGTCTTACCGTATATTAATGTAAATGGTAGTTGCTGTAAAAGAGAGGGAGGCAAGGTCGCCAATTGAATGACCATTGAACCCTCCCTCGTTTTTTATTAGTTATTAAGTTTTTTGTGTTTCTTGCTCAAGTTTAATTTTTTTATCAAATAAATCATAAAATACGCGGTATGGAAGGGATATTATATCCTGGATACTTCCGTGATAATTAAATAACCGCTGAAATTGTAGGTAATTGTCTAAAAACAACGAATAGGATTCTTTTTGTCCTACGCCTACGTCATATATCAAGAAATCTTTTAAACAACATCGTTTCGATATCTATATCGAAACTTATTCCATGTTTGCATTTTTCATTAGAACACTCACATTTGTATGTAAATATTGGGTTGTATTTTTCAAAATGTTCGTTATAATGCTTAGACATATCCTCTTGTGCTGTATATGGTATAAATCTATCTATACAGGTTCTAATATCGGATGTATCTGTTAATTCATCTACACCATCTGAATCGTCAACAATTTCGATTTTTCTAATCATCAAAATCAATTCATCAACCTTTGATAATATTGAATCGAATCGTTCAAAATTTGACTGCATTGTATCTAGTGAGATATCTTTTAATAAATCAAGATGATCTTTAATAGATGGTATTGCGAAATATATCTTTATTCTAAGTTCATCTGAGAGATTATGGGTATATTCATATGTATAATTAGTGAATAGTTCATCATGGTCCCAAATGCTAACGGTATCTTCCGTCATTAAATTGGAAACGTCTATGTTTTTACTAAAAGTAGTATCACATTCTTCACATTTAATATTTGCGTTTTTAATTGTTTTATATGTAGCAGTGTATATTGCCCATAATAACATCTTCCGATCTGGATGTGATATGTGAGATATAAAATCTTCATATGTTGGTTTACTTGGAAGATCTGTAAATTCAGTATGATTATAAATCAATACCGAAATTTCTCTATCATATACATCAGGACTAGTTATCATCGTGCGAATATTAATATCGTCACCAACGGTTAATCCTGTCACCATAACTTTTTGTTTAACGACGGGACAAACAGCCATTGCACTATTAATTTTTTGAAATTGTTCAAGTTTTTCAAACTTATTCGGCATTCACTTCCTCGATGGGTATAAAGAAAGGGCCGACCATTTCAGGCCGGCCCTTTTTAATAACTACTATTACAGTAAGTAATTAGTAGCGTTTAGCAGATTTACAACACCAACTGCTTCTGGGCGTGCAAGCTCAAGAGCAGTACGAGATTTAACAAAGTCACGCTTGACACTGTTTGTGATCTCGGATACAATATACAGAGGATTGTAAAGTAGATCAATAATAGCAGAACGGGAAAGATCGTCGCCCGGTGCTTTATACACTACATAGATCTTATCATCTGGAATCGCACCACTGGTAATAACAGTCTGGCTCTGGAAAGAAATAGCATTAGCCATCTTACCACCAACACCATGCTTACCATCTGCGAAGTTAAAATACTGGGCCTGCATACTCTGCAGCAAAGCACCTGCACGATAACCAGTAAGCAGATACTGAGGATCTGCGCGATGATTACGACGAATAGCAGCGCTAACGGATGAAATTGAAGGCAGTACAGACTTGAAGATACTTTGAACATCTTCAGGTTGGACACCCTTAGAACCACCGCTCTTAAATAGTGCGAGGTCGACAGATGCTGACGCTCCAAGAGAAGCCATATCGGTTTCAGCGGCCTGTAAGAAATAGCTAATATCGAAATCCTTATTCAACATGATCTGCTGCTTAATTGCAGAAGATAGTGTGCGGACGATGTCGATATTATAAATATCACGGAAGTCCTGGATGGTTTCAGTCTGAAGATCAATTTCGAAGTCATCCTTAACATCAATATTAACATCCCAGCCTTCGTCAACTAACTTAACTTTAACTCGACCGATATCACCAGTAATCGGGCTGAAGATAACATTAGTCTTAACGTGATTAGTCGTATATGTAGCGCCACCAGTACCACCGGTATGGGTTACAGAATACTGCATCGTGCCATTATCATAAACGACATCGCCCATGATAGTGTATGTTACAGCAGCACCGGCTGTATCATTATGAACAACGGTCTTACGGAAATGACCACGAGCATCTGGACGAATACCAACAGCTACATCATAGGTAGAACCACCACCAGCAGTATCAGTAACGTTAATAGCAGTAACAACTAAATAACGCTTATTAACACGGTTAGTAGAAGTGGTCATACCATTAGCATTACCAGCGGATAATGTAAACAGGTCATTAGAAACATTTGGTAAAACATTAATAGTTTCAGCAGCACCGCGTGCAAGTACATTTTCACGAGGGATATTATTAGTAGTAACGGTTGCATCCGGATTCTTAACAGAGGAAGTTACGGTAATGCGAGGAATCGTAATCATACCCTTAGAAACAGGCATAACATTGACCGCCTGTGAAAGAACAGGTTCGCTGTAAATATCGATTAGAATTGGAAAGTATGCAACAGAAAAGCCAATGGCAGAGGAGGATGCGCCAACATTCGCACTATTCTCTAGAATGCATTCACGTTCGCGTTCACAAACCTTACGCATAGTAGATGCGATTTCAGGATCAAGATTCTCCGTCAAAGAATCGATATAAGAATAAAAAGATGCGTCTGTAGATAGCATCTGCATTGCGTCTCTAGGGCTAGAAACCATTTCATGGTTAGACTCTAGAAACGAGGCATAATTTTCAAAAATTACGTCAGTATAATTCATTTTTAATGAACTCCTTAATTTAATATTATAAAATAAAATTTACGAATCTTAGAAACTAAAATTCGGTTTATAGTTAGCAAACGATTCGTAAATCATATCACTAATAAATTCATCGATGATTCTGGTATTATTAGGAAGTTCTATGCCTTCCATAATTAATGCAGATTCTTCAATCACTTCGTTTGCATCACCCTTACCAATTAACTGGCTTTCATTTACGATTGCTAACACCCGTGCTGATGAATGGGATGGATTAGAAACTACATCATAAGTAATAGCCCGCATTGGATTATAAGGGATTACAACATTCTCCATTGTTGGATGTTTACCTAAACGACCTAACATCCTCAATGAAAAACCTATAGAGCACTTATCAACGGTAATAAGATCTCTTAAATCCGGACCTTTGAAACCACTAAGGGTTTCCATTTCACCTATGATATCTTCACCTTCTTTATATATCTTACGAAGAACCGCGCCGCAATTCTTTAATTCAACACATGCAGATCGACGCATTGACAATTCTGGATCTGTTGTTGTTGGGGCAGGGTGATCTATTTCTTGAAATAAAGATTTGGATTCAGCCATAGGTTTCAGTTGTCTGAGGATTTCATTACCAACATTGGTTGGATACATCCTCTTATTTTGATTAACTTCGTTTAAGGTCTGAAGGCGAGTTTTGAAATATGTTTTCTTAGAAGACCCAACTGCAGATTCATGTAAAATCTTAATATCACTAGGGTCAACAACAGAACAACTTTCAATTAAAATATTACAGCTCTGCACGTAGGACCTCCTCTGTTTTATTTTCTTTATTCTTTTTATGGTGTTTAACTTTTTTCATTATTATATCTACGGATTTTGCTATTTCAATACCCATTTTTTCGACATCTTGTACTGAAAATAAATCATAAAATTTAATAATCACGTTAATTGTATAAAAAATACTATCTAAATCGTTAGATATTTCATTCCCTAATTTAGATGTATTTTTAAAATCAACTAGTCGCTTATTTAAATTTTTTAATTTATTATATAGGGTAAATTTTCGAATCTTCTCATCAATACCTTGCTCAGGTGGGGGTTGACCTTGCCCAGATGATTGTTGACCATGTGTATCGGATTGAGAGTTTGAATCAAATAACCCTTCATAAATGGAGGCGGTTAACATTTCAATCATTAGAAACCACCTCCACCTTGATCTTGACCACCCCCTTTAAGTTTCTTTTCTAACTTATAGGTTTCACCTTGTGCTACAATTTCTTTCCAATTAACATAAGGAACGAATTGTTCGAGTAAAGCGATAGGATCTGTTGGTAATTGCATCGTATCATTAATATTTGCATATATGGTACTGAATGAATTCATTACAGTTTCCATAACTTGCATGATCAACACCATTGGTGGGGTTAATTGAACTGAGATATATCTAGAAATAGGCTCATTACCAAGAGTTGTCGAGGCGTTATCCAAAATAGACATCATCGCATTATTAACTTCGTTTTGGATACCCATTATTTCGTTTGCAAAAGAAATATTTGCATGAACTAATTGATCCCGTAATTCATAAGAATCAAGATATCCCAAATACGAAGCCGGAACACCACTAGCAGCAACGATTTCTTTTAATTGAAATTCTAGATCTGTAGTATCCGTCGATGGATCGCCTAAATTATCAACAGATACATCCACGTATGTTTTACCATTTTTACTAATAGTAATTAGATCTTTAAAATCTGTTATTAGTTTGGATACGTCTCTTGTGGTCATATCTGTTGCTGTTATACGCTGATTACGAAGTTCTTCTTTTAATCTCCGAACGACGGTTGAAGCGTTTTCCCTTGCCCCAATGTCTAATGTCCATTTACGAATGGATGCTGCTTTTGATAATCTCGACATTAAATTGGTTAATTGCATTACCATGTATTGCTTCGATGAATATGCAATCGTATCTATAACAGATGTGCCACCTGTATATGAAATTTGATGTATCCTAGATGGTTCTATAAATCTCACATTTATTTTCTTATTATTTAGTTCGCTATTACCGGTTGCAACCAGTAATTTTTTAACTGCCCATTTTAAATCAGGTCGAAGTTTATCAATATCATCGGAGGATATAATATCTTCTAATTTTGTTTTTTTAGAGGTTGTTTTGATTTTTAAAACTTTTTTGAGCAGTGTACTTACAAATAAATCTGTATCTACGACCATTCCTTTTGCTTTAGTTTTCTTAGCTTGAAATCCACCAGAAAACTGTATACTTTTCATAAATTCTTGAACCGTATTAGTTGTAGATGCATTTGTATTTTTCTTGTCTTTTACCGTAATCTGAATATATCCAATAGTTAGCCCATATTCTGTTTCAATTGGTGTTATTTTATCGGGGGAATGGTATCTCACCATAAACCGATTCATTTCATTATCAACAGTCCCTGATTTTTCTTCATATATAACTTTTAGATCGTTAGTATACGAATCATTAATATCCCCATCTTCTTGAATAAATAAAAAAGTATCCACTAATCGATCTAGCTCATTTTCTTGAATTTGATATCTTTTATTCTTAGCATCTGCTGCAATGCGATTCATCATACTTTCTGTTATAGGCATTAGCCCATGAGAATCCGATTTTCCTTTTTTATTGGGTTCTTCTGTTTGTAATTTAACAGTATCCAAATCAATGACTTCTATATAGCCATCCCCGTATATTAAACTATCCCTAGTAATTCTTTTTAAATGCTTTACCATATCATGTGATTTAATAAACTCGTCAACAAATTTTCTAGCTTCTGCTAATTTTGTTTCGTCGACATTTGGAATATTTTGAATAGTGTAAATTTTATTACTAATAGCATTTCTTAAAAACGTATTATTTAAATATACCGTTATAACTCTTTTAGCGATCTGAACGGTGTTATATATAGCTTCGTATGTCAAGTATCTTTCTTTTTTGTCAGCTGGAATCTCTAAATCTTTAAAAATTTCAGACAAAGAATTAGGATTAAATTCTCCTTTATCAGCATCCCCAGCTGCTGCTAAAATAGTATTTATAGCGTTATTATCAATTGTTTCGGAGTCGACATATGTTGAATATGGTACTGATGATATTGTATTATTTAAGCTATCTAATGATTTTTTGAAATCATTATCTTTAATAAAGCTATCAAATAACGACACGTGCCCTCCTTTTTTCTATCGCTCAACATGTTCAAATTTATTATCTAGGCGAGAAAATTCATTAAATTGATCTATATATCGCACATCTAATAGATTACGAATAGTTAATAAAATACCTTCAGTTGAGAAATATTTCGATAATACTTTAGTTTTATAATGTTTAGAAAGTAGATTATATACATATTCAACATGTGAACTCAATATGTCATTATATGATTGTTGAACTTTTGGTTTTAAAAAATCATCTTGGTGTAATGTAATTAAATTGTCTACTTCAATTCTTTTAATATGATATACAGATGATATAATATCATACATTGCTTGAATATCTTGCTCGTATGTTTGAGCTTGATTAATATTAAGCATGATCGCCTCGTTGGGTTGAATAGCGCAGACGAGGGCGGATACCCTCGTCTGTCTCATTTTTCATGTGTTTATTCTGTTTCTTCAGGAGCTTCGTTAATCATTTTTTGGATAGCGGCAGAAGCTAATTCATTATTTTCGGTCATTACAGTTTCCCGTAGCTCCGAATCCAATTCCTCTAAAAGAGCAAAGCATGCTGAACTAATAGCATCGCTAGTAGCGCTACGAACTAATTGGTCTGTAGTTGGTTTCATAATTATTAAACCTCGTAATTTATTATTAAAGTATTAAACCTTCGATTGGATCGTCGTCCACATCTAGACTTTCAATATTACTAATTTCAGTAGTACAATCTAAATTCTGCAACTCGTTTAACATCGAAACAGAACTTGTATTAGATCTCATTGTTTCTTGTTGCAATATCGAATAGTCGTCATATATACCAAGCGTTTGCTTGCTAAATATATGTATTTTTTTTGCTCCACGATCACCATCTTTGGCTTTCGTAATCTTTACTTCGAATGGCACTAGTCTACCTAAACCACTTATTCCAGTATTAAACCCACTCAGAATAGTAGGATCACCCTTCATGTCTTGTTTAAGTTGATCAGAAATAATATCAATATCAGGCCTCTGTCTAATCATATAAATATAATCAGCATATCGAACCTTTTTGTAACTATCGCCAATTACAGAATTGCTTAATTCCTGTTGAACATTCTCAGAGGATCGAGCGTTCTGGGTAATAGTAACTATTGGTATTGCAAAGTTTCTAGCTGCTGTACGCATTTCTTGTAATATTTCTCCATGTAAATTATAGTCATCTTTATATGAATCATAATTAGATGCCGAACTTTTCATCACATCTAGGTAATCAATGAACAGTCCTTTGACCTTATGACCAGTTGTCTTTAATTTATCCATGAATTGTATACAATCTCGCATACTAAAGCTGTTTTCATTACAATGTTTTATAATGAATGATACTTTGCTTCCTGTTATCTTTACTAATGCCTCCGTTAATATCTTCTGAAGAAGATTTATTCCGGGATCTGTCGACCCTGTATTAATTTTATCTATTTGGTTGTGGTTTTGAAAATAAGTACTTAAGGTTGTGAATAAGTCTTTAACCCGTACAGTATCATACCCACCAAATACAGAGATTATTCGTCGAAGCAACTTATGAATATCATCTTCTAACGTAATAAATACAATTGCATCACCAGCATCAAATTGATCATGGTTATATTTTATAATATTTCTAGCTAAATTAATCATAAAGATACTTTTTGCATGGTTAGACGGGCCAGCGATAATATGAACAGATGACGATTCTAATCCACTTACATGTTCATCAAAAATAGAATAATTAGTCATATAATGATTATAAGACTTAGTTAAGAAAGAAGAGATTTCTCTAATAGCTACTTTAACAGAAAGTTCATCCTTAAATGTTAAAAAGTCCGCCGCAGATTCCTGGGTTGCAACAGATGTTAATGAAGATAAACTATTATAAGCATCACAAATAACATTATGATAATCAGATGCTAACGACAATATAGGAAAATCCTCTAATTGAGATTTACTACATATACTATCAATTCCAACTAAAACATTATCAATTGTCATTAACTCATTAAATATTTGAATTGATTTACAAATTGATTCTATCGAATCGTTAAATTCCGCATTATTCGAGATCGGGTTTTGTGAAATATGATTTAATACCCCCAGGGTAGTTGGATCAATACTTGTAAATTCATGAACTACATTGTTATAAGTAATAATTTTAGAGGATATATCTGTTTTTAGATGAATAATTTGTAAAGTAACATTGATTAATGATTGCAATTGAAATTTTTGATTATGGTTGGATTTTTTAATTTGCTTATTTATATGTTTTAAGAAATCCGTTATTAAGACGGCAATATCTGATTGTTTGTCAATTTCCATGATCGCCAATGTGTCTTTACTATCAAAATCACCTTGGTATAACGATACATTAATTATTTTCTTAATGAACTCGACCGATGCCATCTTAAAAAAGATCGAATCCTTCAACCCAATATTTGCGGGCTGATTTGCGATTATCCCCGTGGTCGGCATAACCGCTTGTTGAATTTGCTGCATCAGCACTCCCTTTATTTAATATTATCTATGTGAAATAGTCCAAAATTAAGTTGCAAAGCTATCCAAATATGCGTTTAATTGAAATGAATAAAAAGAACATATCGCAGCCCTACTTAGTGTTTTAGATGTCTTATTATTAGAAATATAAGTATTTAACCAAGTCAAAGTGTTATGGTTTTGAATTGGGAAAGCGCTCGTGTAATTCAAATTAGAACTTAATTTAGAATAAAAAGAAGATAAGGCAGAATCCGAAGAAAACATAGCATGATTTAAAGATATTTGAACGATGCTCATGAATGATTCAATTCTAGTACTTTCCGTATTATTGGAGTCAATAAAATTCAATATAACCGAATCAATATCAGAATAAAAACTTAATATTTTACTAGAATTAGAATAAATAGTAGATAACACACTGTTTATAATATTCGTCATTTCAACAAATATCGCTAATTTTAGTAAGCTAGCATTAGTTGTGGTTTTTAAATCTATACCTAGTCCATACGTATGTATATAATTAGAAATATCGGACGTAGCATGTGATGATTTATTAAACAATAGAGATGTTGGTAGTTTAAATTCCGACACAAATTTTTCGATATCATTATCTATATCTGTTAATAACGGTTGATGGAACATTTTAATTATTTCTAAATACTCATCAGGGTTCGTAGCTAAGTGTGCTGATTGTTTTAATATTTCATCAAAGTAATCACTGCGGTTTTCAAAATAATCATCATATATGAATTTTGTATAAGCTCTTTCACTAGTTGGTAAAATTGCTTCGAATGATCCATATATTTGAGTGTATAAATTATTTGTATTTTCAGATATTAAATAATTAATATAATTAGATAATATATTATCAATAACCGTGGATATATTAGTTGTTAAATATGTCTTTAACTCTGTAAACAATATGGATGATACTGATTTAGTAATAGATGAAAATATCTTAAATTTAGCATCCACCGATAATTCAGTAGAACCAGACAATGTTCCGTATAACATATTACTAACATTAGAATAAAATATATTTGAATTGGAGCCTAATAGATTTGATAAATCATTCAACATCAATGTGAGGTAATCAGACATTGTATCGTTTGACACTAACTGAATATTAAGTCGCGATTTAAATGTAGCTGAATTAGATGAACTAGTATCCGAAAATAAATATGAACTATTCATAATATCAGTATTAAAATTGTGCAACATATCATAAATATACATACTAGATAAGAAAAATTGATCGGATGGTGTATTTTTATCTATTCCAGTCGTCAATATTAATTTAGACAAAGTATCCATTGTTAGGGTTGTATAATTTGGTATATATTCAAATGGATATAATGACACATTTAAACTATCAATATTAGTAATATCAATGTCTTTATGTAATACAGTATCAATGTATGATAAAAATATAGATGATATCGAATCTGTTTGGGGTTCTAGTCTCGATAGAGCTATATCCTGAAATATTTTAATTGAATCATATGAATAATGTTGTGAACTAGAATTAATATATGCCTTAATAGTAGCATTGTGATTAGATTGTTGAATAGGGGTTTTATAATAAAAATAATTCGCGTTACTATGCTCATTTACTATTTTATCAATTACAGATGAATATGCGTCGGAAATTTTATTAATATAAGTAGAAGGTGTTAAATTTCGTATCAATAAATCGGTTGAAAAATTTAAAATGCTTTGTGTTGAGGATGGAAATAGAATAATAACCTCCTTTACTAAAACCCAGTATTATCTTGCGTATATGTTGACATAATAATCATAGCTTGCTTAGTTCTTCTTTGTTGTGTTTTTTGATTGGCTTGTTCAGTCCTGGCTTTATCTGCGAATTGTCTTGCATTTGAATTAGGATATGCTGTCAGAGGAGATACTTGTACAGAATCAGATCCATTTATATTATCCAAACCATCCGCATTCATCGGTTTAAACGATTCTAATATATTGCCTATAGTTGTCATCGGACTATCTAATATCGCGCCGGTGGAATCAAATGCTTGGCCTTTTATAGGGGCGGTCATATCCGTTGCAACCTTAACCCCATTATCATGATTAGTTTCATGTTTATTTAATGTCGAACTTTCAAATTCCTCTAAATACGACGCCAATCCAGTAGCAGCTGGTTTAATAGATACATTAATATCTAATGATAATGGTTGTCTATATTTATTATACGCAACATCAGCTCCACCTCTACGGATGGATATGTTATCAATAATAGCAAGAGGCATGTCCGAAATACCATAAGCTTTAACAGTAACATATGAAACGCCACCATATGTTAATCCATCCTTTGTAGTTGGAGAAGCTAGTAGTAATAAGTAAATTAAAGGATCTATAATAAAGGTTTGTATTGCTGTTGGATACCCATATGGACTGATTAATCGAACATTAAAATTTAAAGATGGATTATATGATGAATTCGAAAACGTTTTTGGCATAGACAGCATTGAATATTGCAAAGTATTTCTAATAAATAGATTTGCTATTTTGCCGGCAGCATTGAACATTCCATCAGCTAACTCATTATTATTTGTTAATGTGGCCGCAAGTGTTTTAGCTGGGTCCACTAATTTATTCTGAACCGCATCTTGCAATGCCTTCGATAATCCAGATCTACTTTGACCAGATGACCCACCTTTTAAAATTGATTGCTTTGCTATATTAACTAATGAAGATGATGAAGGGCCGGCTATCTTTGAAACTATACCATTAATTTGCTCTTCTAATAAATTAGTGGAATATTCATTTGATATTTCTTCTTGGAAAGTAGACTCGCCGGTTATCCATAGTCGTATCGCTGTATGGGGTTCTAATCCATACGCAATGCACTTATTTTGAAATATTTTACTTGGATCGTTATATATATGAAACCCGGAAACCGGCGATTTTCCATCATCCCCATAGTTATAGATTTGAAATACTGGCGTTGTTGTATTTTCTTTAAAAAAATCTAATTTAAATTTAGCAGGCAACAGATCGACAACATTTAACCCCTGCCTAAACCATGATGTCACTTTATTCCCTTGGTCTATCTCCTCTCTTAATTTCAGGGTATTACCAATATCAACTAAACTAAAATTATTAGACATCGGAAAAAACCTCCTGTGACAAACCAGCAAATCGTATAGATTGATTGGAAATAGATAACGGTATAGTAGTGAACATCCTATTAATAATTTCATCCAACATTGATTTATTATCAAAGGACTCGTTAGGAGCTGTCATTGATATAGTCGGGGATGACTGTTGCTGCGATTGTGTGGATGCTGATAAAAGAGCTGCTATAGTACTTAAAGTATCGTTCATATGTTTTTGCGATTGGATCATCGTATTATTAAGTTCTGTTATCATCTTTTCTATATCTGGTAAATGAGATTTAAGTTCGCTTATCCCATTATGTATGGCTGTTTTACTATTAGATTCAATACTAGCAATATCTACGTGTTTCACGGTATCTTGTATAGTTGTTGCTGTATTCGTATAAATGTCGGAGGCTTTACTCCTCCCAGTTTCATAAGCAGTAGATACTGTTTGTTCGGCTTTATTATACATAGATGGAATAGTAGATATAATGGATTTAGCACTATTCAATGCTCTATTAGCTTGTGATGTAACACTATCCGATATATTTTTAATCATATTCATTGGATAGAAATCAGCACCATTTTCATGCCTAAAAATAGAAGCTAATAATCCGGGCATAGATGATGTTATATCTAATGGCTCGTTAGCTGAAACCCCTAATTGCGATGCAACCGACTTAATATATGACTGCGTATCGTTTTCATTGGATGGTGCCCATCTTGAAATGATGTCATGAACACTGTTTAAATGATGTTTATTAAAGTATGTTTTTAAATTTTTAGCAGCTGCTTTTATACCATTTTCAGGAGTATCGAAAATTGCAAAACCAGAAGAATCGCTTCCGATCATCCCTTTCCAAGGAATATTTGATCTTAAATTACCAGGATTGTTGTTACGCACACCTCTTGGTGTGGAACTATTGTTAATAATAGGGCGATGTGGTGCTGAAATCGGATGGAAATAATCCTTTACATTATCGGCAATACTACTTGTTTTATTTTTAACAAAATCAATAGCATTGCTTGCATATGATTTAGCAGTATCGAAAATAGGATGTTTGATTTGCGATGCATTAGAATGAGGTTTATTTATAGGTTTAGAAATAGAAGTGGATTTATGGCTAATATTATCTAACAGGTGAGGCTCTTTACTTATCATTCTATTAAATTGATCTTGCATAGCCTTTGCCGCATCAATATTACCAGCATCTTTTAAAGCTTTAATTGTTGCGGCTGTTTCCATATATCTCGATTTTTTCTGTAACAACAATCCTTCTTTAGAAGTTGGATCTTCCTCTAGTAGTTTGGAAGCTTTTATGCTATCTTTCTTCGATTGCTCTGATAAGGTAGTACTAGAATCATCTGAAAAAAACATATCGTATATATCATATGCTATCATGCCAACATTCGCAGCGGTTAAAGCAGCAGAAGCGACTTGACCAGCCCCTGGAACAACGTTTACAGCAAGGGCGGCTCCTTCTCTCGCCGCAAAACGGCTACCAATCTTAGCAATCTTAGAAGCAATTGACGACTTTGATATTTTAGAAATCAATGTCTCTATACCTTTAACAGCAGAACCTAATATCGGTATATTTTTAATAAATCCAAGAACAGATGTAAATACATTTTTAACTAACCCAGTCAAATGTTTCCATAAAAATGAAACGGAATCTTTCAATACACTTTTAATGTTTTTCCATAGAAACCCGATTAAAGAAGTAATTGAAGATTTTATGATTGTCAATATAGTTCCGCCAAAAATAGTACCAGCGATAATAGTACCAATACCAGCAATCGAGGACGAAATAATATTTGTTAATTTGCCAATTCCGGAACCAAGCAGTCCAAGTAAAAATGAATCTTTTTTTCGACGATGATGCTTAGAATTTACCACATCATTATTTTCACCACCCACCAAATCATTATTTAATTTGCTGAGTAATTTTGTTTGATTATCTAATATATTAATAATACTTGATGACTTAGAATCTTTTGATTGTAATCTCGCGTCTATTGATTGGAGATCATTTGGGGTTTGATCTGTGGCTGGGTTATACGGCAAAGCACTTAATGTAGCGGAGGATAATTGCTCTTTACTTGATTTAACCGCTAGATTACCTCCTCTTAACAATCTGGTTTGCTCCGGTAACTCAACTTCAATAACTTCCTGCCACTTTGGCTTACTTACTTTGGCAACCTCAGATGTTGTACCAGTGTAATTATCGGTTACACTGCTCCCAAACTGAATTGGTTGTTTTTGAGAAAAATCTAAAAACCTGGTTTCATCTATAACTGGTTTTGATTTATTCTTTATTAGTAAATGTTTAGTACCCAATAAACCAGCCAATAACCCGAGTGGTCCTAATGCAACACCCGCTGCAACACTTGCTATTTTACCAGCACTATTGATGATATTATTATCGGGGGACGTTACATAGTCAGAGGCAGCCGATGTAAAATTATTCTTAGCGGTTTTTGTATAATCGTTTTGATTAGATTCTTTTGCCGCCTGCAAATCTTGATTTTTACCGATCCCAACTAATCTCGAAAATAAACCTCTTTCTCGTCTACGTATATTGTATGCTTGCTTTACCCGTTCTTCTGATATTTTTTTTGATTCTACTTTTGTTACATATTGACCAAGTATTGGATCGTATACTTTAGATTCTAGAATATCTCTTTGATTAACACGCCTAGTTGTTTGTCCAGTCGTAGCTGTTAAAATATCTTCCAATATAGCTTGAATATTTTCTTGAACACCTAATTGTTTATTTAAAATGGTAACCGTTTCGTGAGATAAATCTGGTAAGGATGTTGCTAGAAAATGATATGCGGATTTCTCCTCATTGATACCAAATCCGGCTTTTGCGGCTAAATCAGCACCTGTTGTTAATCTAGATGGAAACACCTTACTTAAAAATTGTTTAAATGAATCTATTGGCGATATCAATACATCGCTCACTTTTGATAATAATCGACCAACTTCGATAATGGGAGCTATATATTTTGTGGTTTCCAATTTATCAACAATTCGTTGAGTTATCGAATCCGACATGAGGTTAACTTCATCAAATTTATTTATGGTTTGTTTATTTCGAATTGAAACTAATTCTTGACCACTAAATCTAGCAATTGTATATAATCCACTTAGCAATGCCGTTTGCTTTTCAGAATCAGTCATTGTTGGATTGATGATTCTATTAACGGGTTTAGAGAATGCCAAAGTAGTTGAAATGGGGGCTCCCACAGATTTAGATCTTTTAGATAAAAATCTGAATTCAGAACCCCGCCCAGCTGCAAATTGCAGTTCCTTTAATCTATTAGTATTCGCTGTAAATAATGCTTTAGTATATTTAGTTTGAGCGGCTAATTCTGATATATGTAATGTAGTCTGTTTCTTCAACTCATTTATATATAAAAATAAAGAGTTTTCTGTCGTCTGTTGTAATGATTTAGAAGAATCCACAATTGATTTAGCAGAGGCCTCTGTAGCCGTTTTAGTAACAGATGCTATGGTATTGGTGCCGTTAGTTAACGAAGTAACTAGCTCGGTTGTTTGGATGCCTTGATTTATAGCTATATTTTTTAACGCAGAAACAGTATCAACAGATCCTCGTAATGGTTTGATAGAAGTATTAAAATGACTACTAGTATTCATAGAATTTGTTCTAATAGACATGCTTGGATTAACAGTATGTGATACGTTTGTATTCCCCAATAGTTCTAATGTTTGTAACTGGGATTGTTGAAAATTCTGCGACATAAATATCTCCTAAAACAAATCGGATATAACCCGTGATAGTGACTCATCGTTAGAATCCGGTTCATATGGATTAATAATTTTGCGATGTTCCCGCATTGCATTGATTTCATCAATAGTGTTTGTTTTATCTAGTACTACTCCACCAATTTGTTTTATAACATTACTGGTGTCTTTTTCCATCTTTTTAGCTACAAGAGGATTCAACTTAGGAGTAATCTCAAATTCCATCATCTTCCGGGCATAGGCAGCTAATGACATCGACATAAAAAGATCGTCATGAAACCCAGATTGAGCAGCAACAGAACCATTGGCCTTGCGTTCTATAACTGCCAGCTGATCTATTATTGCATGGGAATGTAGCAGATGTGGGGATGGCATTAATAGATCGAAAAGAAATGAAATCATCATTGGTTTTGTTTTTGTGTTTGTTTGTATCCCATGTTCACCAGTATCTTTAGAATTGCAAAAATATTTGGTATAATCATGCTCTTCGTCTTCATCTAATCTTTCTAAAACAGCACAACCCATACTATTATTTTCTATTGCTAAGATAATATGATCTCCGACACATTCCTCTAACCATTGTACTATTTGTTTAATATCATTAGCATATTTTCCGGTTGATCCAATTCTTTCATTATATTCCGCAACTTGCTCAAAATCGGAATACCTCACAACCTCTAATGAACAGAAGTCGCCAGTTATAGATTTAGCAGTATCTGCACTTATTATATAATAATCACCAGGATCTAAAGTATCTACGAATATTTTTAAGCTACCAGTACTGGATAATGGTACGGTGTTTACAGGTGAGATCGGTTGCAGTTGAGATAAAAATTCATCCTTAAATATAGATGTTGACCCACCGACAAACATTAAGTCTAATTCTTGATTTATTTTTCTAACATCAAAATTCAATTCTCTACATTGTTCTTGATACCATGATTGAGAATAGATCTCACTCCAATGGTATCTTATTTTTACAAAACTATTAGTAGCTGGATCGTTAAGTATATCTTGAACATTTGGTATTAATTTATTATCATCTGTAAATATTTGATCGCCATCCAATGCATTACTCCACATTTGATGAAACCATTGCCCATGACCTCTTGTACCATTTGGGGTGGATGTGAGAAACATAAAGTACGGATAACCATTATCAATAGCTTGTTCTCGAGCCTTAGAAAGTACTGGTTGCGCTGCTGAGAAAATATCCCCCATTTTAGGGATGAATGCGCATTCGTCCAAATATAATATTGGTGCTGTTAAAGAACGACCAACCGTATCTGGTGATTGTGTTGTTGAATAGAAAAATGTTTTAATGACAGAACCATTTTCGAATTCAATATAACTTTTTCTATCTCCACTATACTTCATTGGTGAAGCTAAGAAAGGAGGTAGTTGGTCATGTACAAATTTAATTTTGTTTAAATTCTCATAAGCTGCGGATTTGTTCATATTAACAATAAGAATTTGAACTCCTGGGAAAAAATTAGCAACCCAGTCTAGTATCATAGCTGCTGTAGAAGATTTTCCTAACTGTCTACTTGCCATAAATATTGCTTTATGAACATTTAATATTGTTTTAATAGATCTGACTGTTTTAAAATGTAAATTACCAGGGGTTATTTTAATTCTTCCGCCAACTTGGGAAAGATAACAATAATTATAAATAAAATAAAAAATACTTCTTTTACACTTTAAGAATTCTAACGCATCGTTGTGCATAATAACCCCTAAGACAAGGGGGAGACAATACGTCTCCCCCTTTAATATATTTATTGTGTAGTATATGTTATATTAATATTATTAACATCCCAATACCACATTGGTGGTGTGTAATTAACTCGCTGTGGTTTAGTCATCGCTGTTAATATATTCAAATCAGGTTTAACATTGATTTCATTAGATGGTATTTGAACCGAATTAGAATCTGTAAATGTTACATTTGCATCGTCAACATATGACAATTTCTTACACAGAACAATTATCGTAGCATCAGATATTCTAATTTTAACACCGGTATATTTACTAAGTAATTCATTAGCAATTGTTTGTTTAAGTGTAAATAAATCAGAATTCAAATCAGCACCAGTCGAAACCAAAATCGAATTATTTAATAACAACTCCACTTTTATTTTCAATGGAAATAATAAATCAAAGGTATATGATGAACCGTTATATACTATGGTTTTCATATCCGAGGATGGAACTGAAAATGTATTCAGAAACCTTAATTGAATATCATCAGATAGCGATCTGTTTGACGGTATATTTAAAGATAATATATTTGTAGTTATTTGAGTATCTATAAATAGACTATCCGTATCATATGAAGATTTCTCAATATATGGCACATCAACTTCACTAATGCTTATAGGTGTTATAACAACGGATGCGAGAGCCGATGATGCTGTTGTATTATATATACCTCTAATAACTCCAGTTAAGGAAGTAGCAGTTACAGAAGAATAATATAAATATTCCTGAGATATTTTAGCATAACCAGAGGTAGGCCAACCAGTCGTAGATATTACAGGGATGGTTGTATCTGTATTGGTGATCGCAGATGTTAGTGCTGTATTTGGTGACAAATCATTCACAAACTCTTTAATAAATAAATTTCCACTTAACGAATACAATTGCGATAAAGAAAAAGAAAAAGTATATGTATTCGTAGTTGTCGAATTATACAACGTTATTGTTGCAGTTGTATCGGAATCCAATATTCCGAAATAAAGAGCAGGATTAGCTACTGCGTTTGTAGTTGTTGTTTTTTCATAAACCCCGACTGAAGAATTATGCGTTGTTGCAGTTGTTGAGTTTGATCCTCTAGTACAACCAGTAAACGATGTTAATGTTTTACCAGTATATGAAATTTCTTCATTATCAATATAAAATATACCGGTAGTTGGAAAATAAGACGTATCACTAACTGGAATAGTCGTATCTGTTGTTGTTATATTCGAAGTTAAAGAAGTTGCTATAACACCTAATATAAATTCAGCAGTTGTTAACGATGTAGTTAATTCATATACTGTAGCGGATGTCAGATGGGTAGCAGCAGTTGTTGCATTTACCCCCCTAGTACACCCGGTAATAGTATTATTTACCAAATCCTTACCAGTATAGGTAATCTGTTCAGAATCAATTAAAATAGTACCGGAATTAGCAAGAATAGATATATTTGATAACGGTATAGTTACATCGGTGGAAGTAATAGAAGAAGATAATATAGTTGTAATAGTTGTTTTTGTCAACCCACTATTTGGTATATGTAATACTGTATTTGTTTGAAGAGTTATGGCTGGGGTTGTTAACTGGATTGTTATAGAAGACGGCGCGGTCACATATTGTGTCAAATCTTCGTATGATGATATCGATATTATTGTAAACGGTGATATATTATTATGATGGTATTTTAAATTCAATTGTATATACGGCAAGTTCGTGATTATGGCTTTATTATTCGCATCAACAGCTTTTATAGATGTATAATTAAATGTATGATTTGGGGATAAATAATACCCATAATAAGATCTGAATAAAGTATCATATTTATAATAAAATGGCGATACCATATTTACACTATTTATAGTAACAGTTGGATGATACACTACAGATACATTTGTAACTGGTTGCGTATATACGATTGTCTCAAAATCTTTTAACGATGTAGAAATTGTTGTTAATTTATAAGGTTTTTTGTATTTATCATATAGTGGTAAATACGCATAAATAGTATTAGACGACAATAATGTTTTCTTAAATGATACATAATACTCATCATATACGCTTTTAAGGTAATTATTATAATCTAACTCGGAAATAAGATGATCATAACTTTGAATATATGTTTCTAAACTAGATCTTAATTTATCACCTGTTAATATATCCACACCACCGATAGAAGTGTTAATAACTGGTGTTAACAGCGATTTCAAACTAACTATTGTTGTAATTGGGTTAGTTAAAGAAGAATACGTATCTATAACATATGCGGATGATGCAAATGGATAGGATGTTGCCATTATCATATTATTAGAATCATATGTTGATATATTTCCGCTCTCACCAGCTGTTATATCTAATGTTAATTCTAGGGTAGAATTCGATTGAATATATTTGCCAATTGTTCCAGAACCTAGTTGAATGTTTATAGTATTATTTGATTTTATAGAATAAAATACAACTTTAGATGCCCCATCATACTTTGTCTTATTAATATCGACAGAATATGTTTCAACCAATCCAGTATTTGAATCAGATATAATAGCAGATATACCAGCTAACATTTCACCTGCTTTTAAAGTAATTGGTATGTTGTAAAATGTAGTTGGTTTATAATATGGAATAGTTCTAGATATTATTTTGCGATAAATTTGGGTTGTGTTAATAATTGCAACTTTTGGATCCTGTGTAGATATTCCTATATTCTTCTGTCCGGTCGGTGATAAAATTTCAGCATCATATGCTACTATCGACCCATTTATGATTTTAGCTTTCAGATTATACAATGCATCGCATGTATAACTATTATTAAAAGCAGTAATACCTACAGATAAAGTATCTCCTACTACAGCAGTACTGGCTCCAAATGTAATTACTCGGGATATTAAATTGGAATTTATAGAGGGTAATGCGTCCAGATTTATTTTAAATACACCATCTGTAACAGTAGATGGGGTCGCTAATGATCTGGTCATCCCATATAATTCAGAATGGTATTCCAAATTAGTATCATCCAAAGAGGTTACTGGGAAAGCTTCGTTATATAATGAATCGTAATATTGTTTAATATCATATTGTGTATTACCTAATACATTCAATATATATCCAACAAACCCTGTCTTAACTAATTTAAAATTATTCGATTTATATGTACTTAATAATTTAGAATAATAATAATCTATATAATCTGTTATTGAGTTGAGGGTTGGCATAGACATATTATCTCCAAAGTAATTAGAACCCGTCCAATTAGACGGGTTCTATAATTTCTCTTGATTAAGAACAGGGTACATGGGAATCTTTACGCCCCCGGGTTCTTTACTTAAAAATCTAGTTAAACAACGGTGTATAAGTCATTATATCTGTTCTTTAATATTTGATCTATTTCATCTAATATCGTATCCCCAGCTATATTCTGACTATATGTTTGGGTTAACGATTTAGGATGGACCGTTTCATAATAAGAACATGTATAATTTATAGATTCAATTACCAAATCATTAGATGTTCTAACGCCTATTGTTTCTTTAACAGGAACCCCCAATGGGAAAACCCCAACTGCTTTACCAACCATACTTGGTATAAATCCAGTTGGAGTAGAATGTACCCCATTTGATGCGCCAACATTAGCGTTGTATTTTAAAACATATATAGTAGTAGCATAATCCAATGCACCATATTTAGGATTACCTGGTGTAATATAATCTGAATTCGGAGGGAAATCCCCCCATAATTGATTGTATAAATACTCTACCCATAAATTGTGCATCGAATTAATATTCATATCAGAATCATCCAAATAACTAATACTCATTTCGCCAGTCGCTATTTTAGTAGTAGCATATGGCATACTAATCGAAGCCTGAGTATTAATAGATTCTGTATTAATTGTTATATTGGGTGGGGTGAAATCCAATGAGAAAAACGTTGCATCCGTACATACTTTTTGAACGGAAGCATTTACATCGGCGGATAACCCAGACAAGTCCGGTGGTAGGATTATGCAAAATACATAACCATTAATATCTGGCGATACAGATTTCAATATCTTGTTAAATTCATTTAACATACCAGTCGCGCTATTCTTAGAATTTGAGTCTTTTAAATAAATATACTGATTGGTTATCGCATGACTCACAATATTAGCGGTATGTTGACCAAACCTTTCGAGTTTACCTAGGAAAGAAGTAGGATCTACATCAGGAATGATTCTCTCTTTTATATTAAAATCGAGCATAGACATAATTAGCTATCTCTAGAACATATTGTTTTTGAAACGTAAAACGCTATAACATATGTTATTAATTCACGGAAATTAGTTTTATAAACAGGTCCCCATTTATGAAACGGTAACGCATTAGGAAAACTAACCTTAAATATGTCTTCTAAAATTCTATCCTCGAGTTCTTTTAATTTACTCACATAAATATTATGTTTTGAAGATACTATTTTACGTTTGACAATTTGATAATATTCTTTAGAACATGCTTTAGATAAATCATCTTGAATTCTACTAACAAACATAGAAACAGCATCTTCATATAGATTGTCTCTTTGAATTGTATAAAAATTAGATATAATAATATCTATATTCGCTTTCTTAATATTAATATTACTTCTTTCAATCGCATGGTAGAACCGTTTATCATATACCGGATCAATCGTATGTCTCATTACTTGGAGAATTTCAGCAGTTAAATCATCCAATGAATGAGATGTTGTGAAGTCGAACATGTCTTTCTCAGAATCTGCTTTATTTTGACGTATTCTATTATTATTACGGTGAGCTTCATAATATAACACTGCTATACCGGTTTTTGCGCTTCTTTCTTTAGTATTAAGATTTACGACTTGCCCACTTCTAAATATCTGTCCTATTCTAGAAAATGCTTGATCGGAAATCCGTTTAGTAAGTTCTGAATTATTCTTAGTATCCGCAAAATATTTCTTCATCATCGCTGGTACGAAATGTTTTTCAATCATTTCTAACGGATCAGAATACTTAGTAACCGTAAATTGTTTAGATGCCATATTAGCTATAACATATGCCATAATTTCTGGGTTGCATTCTTTAGGAAAAGATTTTCTTAAATGCTGATTCCAATTCATTATAAGCAATAACTCTATAGCATGTTCGCCGATTTTTTTAATATCATAACGAGCAGCATATGCAATAAGTAATGATAAAATAACAACATATGGTCTTGTTTTAACTCTAGCTGTCAATGGTGTTTTCCACGCATCGGCAACTGCTACCCTAATTTCATTCACATCCAACTGTAATATAGGTAAAATTTGTTCCTGTATTTTATCTTCGGGAACAATAAAAGTTAAACAATACCCTTTAGTACTAGCATTACTATTTGCAATATTGGTTACTTCTTTAACAATATTACGCAAAGTCAGTTCTAATTTACGATTAAACCCACGAACACTCGAAGCTCTTTCTGACATTTTTATTATCAGAGTATCTATTTCATTGATCTTCATGTGTGGCTCCTAGGTTTTAGTTAAAATGAGACGGCTAGTAATACTGCTAAATTATGAACAGCTTCCTCGTATACTTCGTAAGATCTTTTTAACTTATCAACATTAAAAAATTCAGTATATTGTTCTGATTCCAAGCAGTCGTTATAATATAAATTAACATATATAGAGTTGTGAATGTGTTTTAATAAACCTTCTACTACAACTGTTTTATATGCCAAATCAACAGCATTGTCATGGTTTGCGGAAAAATCCCTAACTAGCGATTCTGCCATTGGGACGACCTTGCTTTCGTATTTTTCCTTACGTTGTTCGGTTGTTAATTTATAAAGATTATTCCTCATGTAATTAGTGACCACATTTTCAACTATTGTTGCATTTTCATCATCACTATTATTCACCAATTCTCGTTCATTAATATGGTTGAGTATCGGGGCAATATTCAATACTTTATAAAATTCAACCTGGGCCTTAATCATCTCTGTAATTGCTTCAGTAACCTCGTTCGAAATATCATCGGTAGATCCCATTTTAGTTGTAATATATTCGTAGAATAAAGCATCACATTTAATTTTAGTATCCATTTGAGATTCATCAAATTCAAGGATGAACTCCCTTTCACGATTCTGCTTACTAATAAATTCAGCATTCTTCTTAGATTCGTTAATTTCATTACGGCGATTACGAATTTTTTCTAATGCAGTTCGAGCAGCATCGGCAGCATCGTCTTGAATAATTGATAGATCATAATCTAAAGACATAATTATTTCTCCAGTAATTAATAGGCTTTTAAAAACTCATCTTGAGCTTTATTATAGCTTGAAATATTTGATAGTGTAATTCTTTGAACATTATTAGAAAACATCCACTTATAATAAATTTGTTTCCCATCCAATACTATTAAATTGCGAACACCCAATCTTTCAGATATAACCTTAACTATTTTAAAATCGGCAGTATTTGAAATAGAAAATTCATTGTCATTATTGATATTATCATTATGGATTAGTTCTTTAAATTTATGCGCGGATAATACCGCATAAATAGGCCTCAGCATTTCAATAGGAACGACCAAGCAATAGTTCGGAAAGGACATCACACCTTGCCGTTTTACTTCTACTTCTGCACTTAGTTCACCTGTATATTCGCAAAAATAACTATAAAATATATGTATAGCTAAAAATTTAATAATAGATGATATAGAGGTTGTTACATTTGTAAAGAATGTGGAAGCATCTTTATTACCCGTTAAAAAAGCAAATCTATTAGAGGATACTTGAAATTTATTATTATTCAAATAATCCAATACTTTATATTGAGCAAATTTATCAATAATAATATTATTAATTTTTTGCTCATAGTTATTAATAGATTTAATTGGATCTATAGATGATCCTGTTTTATTAGCAGTTTCAGAATGATTAAATTTACTAATTTCATCTATAAGTTGAGCGACAATATTCGATAAAGATGAAGCGGATACCCCTATTTCTGTTAAAAGTTGAATAAAATCAGCTAATTGAGTAGTATCCCCTCTAATTGAAAAACTGGTATTGTCCAATCTAGTTATAATAGAGGCTGAATCTATTTTAGAATTACTTTTACAAGATTTTTCTAAAAGAGTAAATAACAGATCACTATTTTTTATACTTTGGGATTGAATAGCATTTATCATCCCCATAAATAAACCATTTACTAAATTATTGGTTTCGTCAATAATTTCTTGGGTTATATCTATAATCATTCCAGATACGTTTATTTCATCGCTTGATACAATTGAATGTGTTAACGACTGTAATAAATGTAAAACATGATTAGATAATAATGAAGAGAATAAAGCGTTTGTATTAGATAAAACTTGTTGTTGAGAACCTAATGTTGAAACGGCGGATGCGCTTAATGTTGTATCCACTGATGTTTTAATTCCTGTTTGCTGGTCCCAAGTATCCACATCTAATACTTTTTTAAATGCAAATAACCCACGTCCTAACGGATCACCTAACTGTTGTAAATATTTACCAACATTTTTACTTTTAAAAGTTTTAACCCTAGCGACTTCCGCTGGATCTTTTTCTCTAGCAGCATTTAATTTATCAATCGTTTCCAAGAAATTTGGATCCATTAATTGGCTATAAGAGTCGGGTGGAATTGTTCTTAAAGCATGTTCAATTCTTTCTAAATTCGATACTGATAATAACGGCAACCTCTGACCTAGCGCTGCAAAAATAACCCAATATAACACATCATTAGCTATATCTATTGTCTTGGATGCTGCTATCATAGGAATAGTTAGTAAATTTTCCAATGTTAACGTCGTCACAATTGGATTTAATTCTTTAAATCGCGGTTCTGTTTTAACCATGTGAACCAACATATTTCTAAATTTATCAATATATTCCTGTTTAGTCAAATCTACAGAAACGTCCTCATTGATTTGAGATAGCCCAACATCAATTGTACTATTATCTAATTTTAAAGTAGCAACTGGTACTTTTGGTTTTTCAAATCTATCGAGATTTGAAATATCTTTAGGCTCACGTCTAGGATTAGATAATTGTGTTGTTACTTTTATAGCATTTGTTATTTTAATTTGAGATAAATACTGATTCATCATGAACTGTCTTAGCTCATTTGTTATCTTTGAATCTATAGATTTAGATGCTAAAAAAGGATATACAAACGTCAGTTCATCCGTACTCATTAAGGAGCCTGCATCGTGTTGCTTAATTAAATTGAGTTGGGACATATATGCTCCTGGATTACAAAATCTCTGTTACTTATACATCGAAATGATCTATATTAGGATCTAATAATTGTTTTTCGACTACAGTTCCATTATCTTTGCTTTCAATTTGTTGTATTAACAATCTAATTTGTTCTATAGTTAAATCATACTTATATTCTCTTTGCATTTCTTTGTAAAATGATAGTTCTAGCAAATTAGAAAAAATAGATGATATTAATATGTTTGGTTCATACGCTAATAATTGTTGAATCTTTATTTTCAAGTTGGTAGGTAGTTCGTCTGGATCTACCCAAATTTTTACATGATCCCTAGTATCTTCTACATACCATATTGATTTATGGAGGTCTTCTATGGTGCTTTGTTTTAAAGAACACCTCCATACATATTTAAACGCATCAGATAAAGATGCTGGCATATATCTTTTAAATTCGATACATTCCAAACCACTAGGGTGATTGTTGTAATGAGGTGGGTGATTGACAGTATCTACTTTATTTTTTTCCGGCATTACATTGATCCTTAAATTGACAAAAGAAACATTTTGTATTATCTACATATGGGTGATCATCCGGTGGTAACTGTTTTAGCTCTAAATATTTCAATAACTCTTCTAACTTATTTACTAAATAGTTTTCATGACTTTTAATATCAAATGATTGTGTACTAATTGCTAAAGGTGCAATAAACCAGAAATCACTTATACCACTTTCTTTTTTAGCCAATTTACGAATACTGGTTGCATATTTAATAGCATCCCTCATTGTATCAGATTCAGCAGAAATTAATTCATGACATATATAAATCATTTGGATATATTTAATATTAGAGTAATCATTTAATGTTGGTCGAATACCACCGCGTGTTGGTTCTTGTTTTTTCATTTCTTCTAAATGATTTTGAAGGAGCCATCTATAAAATATTGCTTGATGCAAGTCGCCTAACCTTGGTTTATTACTAGTCAATATTTTTTTATAATCGGTATAAGAGCAGCTTTTAATTTCAACTAATGTTTCGTCATTAATTAATGCATCCAATCTCATTGAAATTCGTTTGGATGGGACTTTTAAACACACTTCGCATTCTGTAAATATTTTACCTAATGATAAATCTTGAATATAATTATGAGTAGCAGTACCTAATGCAGCTCGGAACCCTAATGGTAGCCAGCTATTTGCATAATTTGTAGGTTGAAAACCTAACATTCTAAATAAAGTGGTTTTCATACAATTATGAGCTATATCATAACCTCCAATATTAACAGAATTAGAAGCATATGATTTATTTCTAGAAATAGAATCCTGCCTTACAAGTTCTTTAAACGCTCGGGTTTCAAATAAGGGGGAGGATACAAAGGGCATAGTATCTTGCTGTGGGGATTGCGGAACTTCTCTTTGTGTTCCATTCGCATTAACCTGTTCCATAACATCATCTGAATGTTTTCCGACAGGTGATATTTTCGATGTATCCATTCCTTGTATAAGTTGATCAAATTGGCTGTTCAAGGTCTTTGCCTCCAATTTTAATTAAAATGCTGTTAAGCCGGATATTCCTAATGGTTGTTTAGCTTTTCTACCAGATGTTGGTTTATTTTGTTTTCGATCTTGCTGTTCAGCCTGATTAATAATTGCAGTTGCATTTGGGTTGGGTTTGACGTCTGGAAGACTGATCAAAATAACATTTTTATATTCTTTTGGTATTCCCCTCATTGCATTTTTAATGGGGTTAGCATGTCTTCCACCAGCAACTAATTTAATATTCTTACTTAATTGATCTCTCCAGAATTGAACTGAAGTAGAATCGTTTTTAAAAGCTTCTTCTAGAATTTGTTCAAATAATTCAACATATTCAATAATCGCTTCGTTTATACTTTGACATTCTGGGGTCATATCCATAGTGGATAACGTAGTTTGTAAAGATGTTAAATTACTGGCAGATGAAATTAATTGTTTACCAACAATTTGCATACAATTAAATAGTGAGCCGTACAATTCCGCGATTGCATTTGTACTGTATGACAGAACACATGCTAATATTTTGTCGGCTTCAATAGCAGAGGCATCTGTTTTTGGTTCAGACCTATCTCTTAATAATAAATTATAAACAACATGATTTCTAACCATCTCTGGTGTAGTTGATGATAATGTACTTGTTATACATTTCTTCATATCTGTTGTCATTATAGTATTAATCGTTTTCAACCGTTTTGTAATTGGAAAGTTAAGAGCCATAACTTTACGAATTTTAGATATTATTACATCTAATCCGGATATTCTAAATTGAGTAAATGGTGTGAACATTAATACAAATATAAGGGCAATAACACCCATGCCGGCTGGACCTAAACTTAAAAAACCAGCGGTAGTGTGTAATAATAAATGGAATATTTTAGTGAGTAACCCTAAATACATACTAATCAATATAGCAGCAGCAGAACCAGCCCCTATAATTACATATTTGGCATTATCTGGGATGTGTTTCCATATATCCTCTATTTTATTTAAAACCTTAAAAATACTAGATATTATTCTATCCATAATGGATCCAACTGTTGATTCAGATATTTCGGACATATCGGAATCAAAACTATTTAACACCGTATCCAATTCTTCTTGTAAAGAGTCGCACTCATATAAGAGATTGTCCATAGTTATAGATTCTTCAGAATTCATAGCATATACTGATTTAAGATAATTTACCTGTTCCGAAATCGGAAGAGTCATTATATCCCTATAAAGATCTGTATCTATATCTTTAACATCCCCCATAAAAGAATTAAATTGTTCTTTAAATAATTCTACATTATCGGGATTTAGTTCGCCAATATCAAATAAATGATATTGACAATACCTAGTTAATGTCGCCTGGTCCAAAATCAACCTCCTCCGATTCTACAAGCTGACTGTAGAATAATAATTTGTTTTGCGTATTTTCTATCTCTTCTAATAGTTCTGAAATAGTGTACTTTAGATCTGAAATTTCGTTTTCCTGATCTACTATTATTCGTTGAGCTGTTGCCCTTTCCTTGAACAAGTCAACAATCATTTTATTGAACTCGGAAATTGTTTTGGATATTTTTCGATTTTCTAGGGACACAGGACTCTCCTTACTCGATTATTTCTCCTGTCTCTGGATTATATTCTATACCAGTTTCAGTATCTACTGCTGTAGAAGGTTGAACGTCCTTAGATTTCTCAGGTATGGTTTCTCTAAATAATCCTTTAATTATTCGCCCTTCAATAGATAATTCCAATGCTTTATCAAATATCTTTTTGAACTCCGGTTCGTTGTAATATTTTTCAATAAGATTCCTTTCCGTGAATTTTTCACTTTTAACAATAACCTTATTTTGATCATCATATATATTAATAACTTTGGAACGCCCATCTACACTTACAGACAATGGATATGGTAATTTTTTAGGATCTTTTTTGGTTCTTTTCTTTTCCGTTGCAGTCATATCCCTCATAAATAAATACTCGCTAAGTAACGGAATAACCCCATATTTCTTGTCAAATACACATGTAACAGATACTGAACTTGCTGCTAATTTGTTTTTAACCGTGGTTATTTCTAGTTCCCATCCATCCACACCAAACCCATCATTAGGATTTAAAATTGT
>Ga0256829_1000423_pt1 | contig 43505 bp, 41 predicted proteins | sample 131447metaG_FD_185979 | JGI IMG/M metagenome (GOLD analysis project Ga0256829, IMG submission 185979) | Hydrothermal vent microbial communities from Lau Basin, Pacific Ocean - 131-447 | ecosystem: Environmental > Aquatic > Marine > Hydrothermal vents | place: Pacific Ocean: Lau Basin | collected... | reverse complement strand
CATAGGAATTATCGAGGGTTTTACAGAGTTTTTACCAGTCTCTTCTACAGGACATATGATAGTAGCTTCACAGTTTTTAGGCATATGCCAAAACTCTGTTACTAAAGCTTATGAGGTCATTATTCAGTTTGCAGCTATACTGGCAGTTATGCTTGTCTATAGAGAAAAGATTACATTTAAAAAAATAGATTTGTGGCTTAAACTGTTTGTATCTTTTCTTCCTTTGGCTATAGTTGGTTTTATTTTTAAAGAGCAGATAAAGACACTTTTTAATGTGGAGACCGTTGCCTGGATGTTCATCATCGGTGGGTTTGTCTTTTTGATAGTCGAGTATTTTTATAAACCAAAAAAACACACGGTAAAAGAGGTAGAAAAAGTAAGCTATATTCAAGCATTGTGGGTTGGCTTTGCACAGATTTTTTCACTAGTTCCAGGGACAAGCAGAGCAGGAGCCACCATAATCGGTGGTATGTTGTGTGGACTAGATAGAAAAACATCTTCAGACTTCTCCTTTTTGTTAGCTATACCAGTGATGGGTGCAGTAACTGCATATGATTTACTCAAGCACTACAAAGAGTTTGCTCACGCAAATTGGGAAGCCTTTGGCGTAGGGTTTATAGTTGCTTTTGTTGTTGCATATATCACGGTAAAACTTTTTTTAGTCTTTATTCAAAAATTCTCTTTTGTGCCTTTTGGGATATATAGGATACTATTTGGAGTTTTATTGTTGATGATACTTTAGTCTATTGGATTTATAGAGTCTCTTATGTGAGACTCTATTAAGTTCAAAACATTTTGGACATAGATTTTAAGGATAACTATGAAATTTTCGGAGTTTAATTTTCACCACGATATTGCTAAAGGGGTGAAAATAGCAGGGTTTAAAGAACCAAGCCCTATACAAGAAGAGGCGATACCAATCATCACTTCAGGTTCAGACCTTGTGGGACAAGCCCATACAGGTACAGGAAAAACAGCAGCCTTTGGGCTACCCATGATGGACAAATTGGCCAATGGTGAGATAGAACGTGCATTGGTCATTACTCCAACTCGTGAACTAGCTACTCAAGTAGCTGATGAGCTTTACCACTTAGGACGTTTTGCAGGTATTCGCACACTAACGGTTTATGGTGGTGTAGGATATGGACGTCAAATTGCACTTATCCATAAAGGTGTACAGATAGTTGTGGCAACACCAGGAAGGCTAAAAGACCTTTACAAAAAAGGAAAAATTGACGTCTTTAACCCAGAGATAGTAGTGCTAGACGAAGCAGATGAAATGCTAGATATGGGATTTTTAGAAGAGATTAAAGAGATATTTGAGTATATTCCTCAAAATAGGCAGACATTACTTTTTTCAGCAACTATGCCAGAGCCTATTAAAGAGTTGGCGAATGATATTTTGTATCAACCACAGTTTATATCTGCCGTAGGAGATGAAGAGACAACAAATAACATCATTGACCAGCGTTATTATATGATAAACGAAAGCCAAAGAGATGAAGCACTTATTAAACTACTCGAAACAGAAGAGACCAACAAGTGTATAGTTTTTTGTCGTATGAAACGTGAGGTAGATAGATTGACTGAACATCTACAGGCACTAGGTTTTAGTGCAGGTGGGCTACACGGTGACTTAGAACAAAGAGACAGAGAGATAATAATAAAGTCTTACAGAAGGTCAGAAATAAAAATAATGGTAGCAACTGATGTGGCTGCACGTGGACTTGATGTAAAAGATGTTACTCATGTTTTTAACTTTCATATTCCTTTTGACCCACAGTCCTACGTACACCGCATAGGACGTACTGGACGAGCAGGAAAAAGTGGACAGGCTATTACACTAGTGACGACCGAAGAGTTTAGAGAGCTTCAGCGTATTCAGAAAGAAGTTGGAGCACAGATGCGTTTAGCTACGCTACAAGGTGGCGATGGCTTAGATGATACAGGACGAGAATATCTAGCAGAACAAATACGTGGTATATCTATACATAATGATGCTACAGATATGATAGAATATATGTCAAGTATGGATAAGGATATGCTCTTAGAAAAACTTATGTCACGTCTTATAGAGCAAGAGAAGCAACATATTGGGTCACAAATTGGCTTTGACCAAGAGACTGTAGATAGTATGATACAGAACTACGTAGGCGAAAAAAAAGCTACTCGAAATAACAATCGTCGTAGAAAACAGAGATAATTCTATATTTTTAACTAGTAACAAGCAAAACTATTTTAAAATTTGGGTTATAAAACTTTTATAAAAAGGTGAGGTATATGGAAATTAATTTAGTAGGCGAAGGTCTAAAGTTTATGGTTTTAGGAATGGCGATTGTCTTTGTCTTCCTTTTAGTACTGGTTCAAGTAGTTAAGTTTCAAGCTTTTCTTATAAATAAATTCTTTCCAGAAAAAGCACCTGAAGTAGCTCCAACAGCTTCAAATGCTACACAAGAAGCACATCACGTAGCTGCTATCGTCGCAGCAGTGAGTGAATTTCGTAAAAATCAATAACAAGGCAAAAGTAAATGGCTAAAAAATACATTGATGTAATGGACACAACCTTTAGAGATGGATTTCAATCTGTCTTTGGTGGACGTGTGCTTATGGACGACTTTTTTCCTGCGGTAGAAGCAGCAAAAAACGCAGGGATTAACCACTTTGAGTTTGGTGGTGGAGCAAGATTTCAATCACTTTTCTTTTATTTGCAAGAAAATGCATTTGACATGATGGACGGTTTTAGAGAAATAGTAGGAAAAGAAGCAAACCTTCAAGTACTTTCACGCGGTATTAACACTGTGATGCTAGATACAGGTTCTCGTGAGATGATAGACCTATTTGCAAAAATGTTTGCAAAACACGGAACAACTACTGTACGTAACTTCGATGCACTTAATGATGTAAATAACTTAGCATTCTCTGCTGAGATGATTAAAAAGCATGGCATGAGTCATGAAGCAGTTGTAACGATGATGGATTTACCACCAGGATGTAAAGGTGCACACGATGTGGCATTTTATGAAAAAACATTGAGAAATATTTTAGATTCTGGCATAGCTTTTGATAGTATCTGTTTTAAAGATGCATCAGGAACAGCTAATCCACATAAAATTTATGAAACTATCTCAATGGCAAGAAAACTTCTTGGTGACTCTGTACATTTAAGACTTCATACACATGAAACAGCAGGTGTATCTGTAGCTGCATATTTGGCAGCACTTGAAGCAGGAGCAAACGGTATAGACATGGCAGCATCACCAGTTAGTGGTGGTACATCTCAACCAGATATATTGACCATGCTTCATGCAACTAAGGGAACTAACTATAATCTTGGTGATTTAAAACTTGAAAAAGTACTTAAGTATGAAGAGAGATTAAAAGAGTGCCTGCATGAATATATGGTTCCACCTGAAGCAACACAGGTTTCTCCTCTTATTCCGTTCTCTCCTATGCCTGGCGGTGCTTTGACTGCCAATACACAGATGATGAGAGACTCTGGAGATTTAGAGAAATTTGATGAAGTTATAGCAGCCATGAAAGAAGTAGTTGAGCGTGGTGGTTATGGAACATCTGTAACACCAGTTAGCCAATTTTACTGGCAACAAGCCTATGCAAACGTTATGTTTGGCCCATGGAAACAGATAGCACCAGGTTATGGTCGTATGGTTTTAGGGTACTTTGGTAAAACTCCAGTAGAAGCCGATAGAGAAATAATGGAATTAGCATCTCAAAAGCTTAAACTAGATCCTACTTCAGAAAATCCTTTAGACTATGCAGATAGAGACGAATTAAAATCTATCGCACACTGGACTAAGGTACTTGAAGAAGAAGGATTAGAAGCTAGTGATGAAAATATTTTCATAGCTGGAGCTTGTGATCAAAAAGGTATTGCGTTCTTGAAGGGTGAAGCACCTCTCATGGTAAGAAAAGGTAAAAATAATTGTAGTGGAGATAGCGAAATGGCAGGAAATTATACAGTAGTAGTAGATGGTAAACAATATAGTGTTCAAGTAGCAGAGGGTGAAGGTGACATTCAGATAGCACCTGCAACCATAGCCGCTACATCAGCGTCAGCACCAACAGCACCATCTGGAGCAGGAAGTCTTGAGATTAACTCTCAAACACCAGGAAATGTATGGAAAATCCTTAAAAATCCAGGTGATGTTGTAGCAGAAGGCGATATTATAATGATTCTTGAAGCTATGAAAATGGAAATAGATATTGCTGCACCTCAAGCAGGTAAAATAGTATCTATTAATGTAAATGTAAATGATACAGTCGCAGATGCCCAACTTTTAGCCACAATGGAGTAAGCATGAAACTAAAACAACTTTTACTCTCTTTACTGTTTGTCTTTGCATTATTTACCAATGTAGCAACGGCAAATGAATCTGAAGGTATGACTAAGTTTAAAACTCAGTCTGAATTAATAGCAGAAGAGAAAGCAACTTATAAAGAAAAAACAATTGCAGGACTTATCGTTTCTTTCTTTCACACTACAGGATTAGATGCTATTGTAAATCCAGTAGAGGGACTAAAAAATGGTCAGGGTGCCGAGATGTCTATTTTTGCTCAAAGTTGGGGACGTGTGATTATGTTCCTTATTATCTTTGTGCTATTTTATCTAGCTATTGGAAAGGGATTTGAGCCACTTCTTCTTTTACCTATAGCTTTTGGAGGACTACTTGCCAATATCCCTATTGCTGATATGAGTGCACCAGGACACATGCTTGGTATTATATACAGTATGGGTATTCAAAATGAGTTCTTCCCACTTCTCATATTTATGGGAGTTGGTGCCATGACTGACTTTGGTCCACTACTTGCTAACCCAAAGACGGCACTACTCGGTGGTGCAGCACAGTTTGGTATCTTTGGATCGCTTGTAGGTGCTGCTGCACTTTCTCAATATACAGGCATGGTTGATTTTACCATGAAGCAGTGTTCCGCTATTAGTATTATAGGTGGGGCTGATGGGCCTACTTCTATCTTTATCGCTTCTGCATTGGCTCCTGAAATGCTAGGGGCTATTGCGGTTGCTGCGTACTCATATATGGCATTGGTGCCTGTTATACAGCCACCGATAATGAGAGCACTAACAACAAAAGAAGAGCGTCAAATCGTAATGAAAACAACTAGAAAAGTAAATAAGCTTGAAAAACTTATTTTTCCTTTGGTCGTCATAATGATGATTGCACTTGTTTTACCTGATGCTGCACCGCTTATGGGTTCATTTGCATTTGGTAACTTTGCAAAAGAATCAGGAGTAGTTGATAGACTTTCAAATGAGATGCAAAACTCATTGATTAATGTTGTAACAATTTTTCTGGGTTTTGGTGTTGGTATGACACTTCAAGCCGACAAGTTCCTTGTAGCTGAAACATTGGGTATTATGGTTATTGGATTACTTGCATTTTCAGCAGGTACTGCTGCAGGTGTGCTTATGGCAAAACTTATGAATAAATTTTCAAAAGAGCCTATTAATCCACTTATTGGTGCAGCAGGTGTTTCTGCGGTGCCTATGGCAGCAAGAGTTGCGTCTAAGGTTGGTTCTGAAGAGAAACCAGGAAACATCTTGCTTATGCATGCTATGGGTCCTAATGTAGCTGGTGTTATCGGTTCGGCCGTTGCAGCAGGTGTATTGCTATCTATCTTTAAATAGTATGGTAAAGGGAAGTGAATTTTTCACTTCCCTTTTTTATGTCTTTAGGGCATAAATCAAAAAACATTTGTTTTTTGATTTATGCTTTAGCATTGAACTAAATTTCTATTTTTAGAAATAAATTAATTATCTACAAAGAGGATATCATGAGTACCAAAACTCCCAACGGACTTGACAAACTGGGTTTAAAAGACATCGGTGATGTATATTATAATTTAAGTTATGATGAGTTGCAAACACACGAAGTAAAAAGTGGAGAGTGTAAAATCTCAACATCAGGCACAGCTATGTGTGATACGGGGATTTTTACAGGGCGAAGTCCTAAAGATAAATATTTTGTAGATCAAGCTCCTTCAAATAAAAATATCGCTTGGGGTAATGTAAACAAAAAGATTAAAAAAGAGATTTATGATGAACTTCTTGATTTGACATTGACACAACTTTCTGGTAAAAATATCTATGTAACAGATGTATATACAGGTGCAAGTGCTGCATCTAAACGTTCTGTGCGTTTTATATCTGAAGTTGCATGGCAGGCACACTTTGTTAAAAATATGTTTATCCGTCCAACAGAATCTGAACTTGAAAGATTTGAACCAGATTTTACTGTTTATAATGCTTGTAAAACCGTAGATGATAAATATAAAGAGCATGGCATGAACTCGGATGTTTATGTGGTTTTTAATGTGGAAGATAATGTTTCCATAATCGGTGGGACTTGGTACGGTGGTGAGATGAAAAAAGGTATCTTCTCTATGATGAACTACTGGTTGCCACTAGAGGGTAAACTCTCTATGCACTGTTCTGCAAATGTAGGTAAAGATGAAGATGTATGTCTCTTCTTTGGACTTTCAGGTACAGGAAAAACAACACTATCAACCGACCCAAAACGCGCATTAATTGGTGATGACGAACATGGCTGGGACGACCATGGTGTCTTTAACTTCGAGGGTGGGTGTTATGCAAAAGTTATCAACCTAGATGCAAAAAGTGAACCAGAAATATATGGTGCCATCATTAAAGATGCACTTTTAGAAAATGTTGTAGCAGATGAAAATGGTGAAGTAGACTATGAAAATGGTAGCAAAACTGAAAATACACGTGTCTCTTACCCCATAGAGCATATAGAAAACCACAAAAAAGACCTTCAAGCTGGACACCCAAATAATATAATCTTCTTGTCAGCAGATGCTTTTGGTGTGCTTCCCCCAGTATCTAAACTTACAAAAGAACAAGCTATGTACTACTTCCTTTCTGGATATACTGCAAAAGTAGCAGGTACAGAGCGTGGTATCACTGAACCTGTAGCTACATTTTCGGCATGTTTTGGTGAGGCATTTTTACCACTACACCCTACAAAATATGCAGAACTTCTTGGTAAAAAAATAGATGAACATGGTGTTAATGTTTATCTTGTAAATACAGGCTGGACAGGTGGCCCGTATGGTACAGGTAAACGCATGAGCATTAAAGACACTAGAGCATGTATTGATGGTATTTTAAATGGCTCCATAAATGATGCAGAGTTTGATACGCTTCCACTTTTTAACCTTCAAATTCCTAAAACATTAGAAGGTGTAAAAGACAATGCTGTCTTAAACCCACGAGGCACATGGAAAAATGCAGATGAATATGATGCAAGTTTAGCAAAACTTGCACTTATGTTTCAAGAAAACTTTCACAGATATGATGACAACGGTGGAGAGTTCGACTTCGCAAGTGCTGGCCCACAACTTTAATTTTTATGCTTTCTAAGTAGTGAAGTTTTTACTTTGCTACTCTTGTAACACATTCAACCATCTATATTTACCATTATTATCGAGATGACTAGATTGTAATAGTATTTTGTTATTATGAATATATTTTTGAATTGGAGTAAAATATGGAGACTATAGAAAACACTAAAAAAGCCTTTGGCTTATGGAGTGCCGTATTTTTAGGTATCGGCTCTATGGTAGGGGCTGGTATCTTTGTACTCTTGGGAGAAGCTGGTGCTATTGCAGGAAACTTAGTGTGGATTTCCTTTATTTTTGGAGGACTTATCGCATTGCTTAGTGGGTATTCCTTAGCTAAACTCGCCTCTGCTTATCCCTCTCGTGGGGGTATTGTTGAGTATTTGGTTCAATGTTATGGAGAGGGAGTCTTTTCAGGTTCTCTCTCCATATTATTTTATCTCTCTGCTATGGTAGCTATTGCTATGGTCGCAAAAACTTTTGGAACGTACTCTTCCATGATGATAGTTGGAGTCAATACTCCACTTTGGGCAAATAGCTTTGCCATAGGAATATTGATTATTTTTATGTTCATAAACCTTGCAGGAAGTTCCATTATTGCAAAGAGTGAAAATATTATTGTTATTATAAAACTCTCTATTATTGTACTCTTTACCATCGTTGTATTTTTTTACATTAAACCCGAACTACTCTCACTTAAAGATGCTCCACCTGTTCTAAATGTTTTCTCTTCTATTGCTCTTACCTTTTTTGCATTTGAAGGCTTTAGGGTCATTACCAATACAGCAGAAGATATGGAAAATCCAACTAAAACAATGCTTAAAGCGATGATGATAGCGATTTTACTGGTTATGGCTCTTTATGTAGCCGTTACCTTTGCTGTTTTTGGGAATTTACCTCTTCCTGAGATTATCAAAGCCCAAGATTATGCCCTAGCCGAGGCTGCCAAACCTGCTTTTGGACAAGTTGGTTTTACGATTATGGCAATGGCAGCGTTAATCTCAACAGCCTCTTCAATCAATGCTAATCTCTATGCAGTTACTAATGTTACCTATCAGATGGCAAAAAATGGAGAGCTTCCAAAATTTTATCAACGAAATGTTTGGCACAGTAGCGAGGGGCTAATTATTAGTACAGCTATCTTAATTTGTTTTGTTCTCTTTTTTGATTTAACAGAGATTGCAGCCATTGGGTCTATCTCAATTCTTTTTATTCATGCCTTGGTACACATTGGACACTTTTTAAAAATCCATGAGACCAAAGCTTCTAAAATTTTGGTATCACTCTCTATTTTAACCATTGCGATTGCCATTATTTTAGCACTTAACTATACCTCTAAACATATTCCTAATGTGGGTTATTTTATTGCAGGTGGATTTGTTTTGGCATTTTTAATTGAGATTGGACTTAGAGTTGTGACAAAAAGGGTGATAACCCCTCAAAGTAAAAGATAAATCTTAAATTTTTATTTGGTAATATTTGGTAAAAATATGATTTTTTAAGCTAACTTTATTATATATCAAGATATATTGATACATAACTTAATAAAGGATTATCATGTGGAAAGAATCAGTAGATTACTTTACTGTAGATTTGCTCGGACTTACAGGACGTATCAATGAAACGGTAAATTTTTTCATCTATGACAGTATTAAAATACTTTTTTTACTTGTCACTATTATTTTTGTGGTTTCTTACCTAAGAACACATTTTAACACAGAGTATGTCAGGGCACACCTACAGGGTAAATCTGAACTCTATGGTAATGTACTTGCTGCACTGTTTGGGATAATTACCCCATTTTGTTCCTGTTCTGCTATCCCTCTTTTTTTAGGGTTTATTCAAGCTAGGATACCACTAGGGGTAACATTTTCATTTTTGATTAGTAGTCCTATGAATAATGAAATAGCCATTGCACTGCTTTTTGGCTTGTTTGGCTGGAAGATTACTGCTATATACATCGGGTTTGGATTGCTAGTGGCTATTGTGGGTGGATTTGTCATCGGAAAAATGGGGCTTGAGAAATATATACTTCTTGACGTGAAGCCTATGGAGGGTGAACTCGAAGATGTAAAGATAGACCTTACTCAAAAAATGCGTGTAAACGAAGCATGGAAATATACCCTAGACATAGTCAAGCAAATTTGGCTTTATGTACTTATAGGTGTTGGGGTAGGAGCATTTATCCATGGTTATGTTCCCGCAGACTTCATCACCAAGTATGCAGGTGGAGATAACTGGTATGGTGTACCTCTAGCGGTAGTTATGGGTATACCTATGTACTCCAATGCAGCAGGTGTTATGCCTCTAGTTGAAGTGCTTACACAAAAGGGTATGCTTCTAGGAACAGCTCTTAGCTTTATGATGGCGATTACGGCTTTGAGTTTACCAGAAGCGATGATATTGAAAAAGATATTACATATTAGACTTATAGGTATCTTTTTTGGTATTGTAGGCTTTGGGATTATCTGTATAGGGTACCTCTTCAATTATATTTTAAAATAAAGGAATAAAAATGAATACAAATAGAATAGTGAGAATAGTAGTAGGTTTAGCATTGATTGCTTATGGTTTATATAGTGGAAATGTATGGTTTTACCTAGGTGTTATTCCACTGATTACAGGTGTGATTAACTGGTGTCCACTTGAAATGAAAATGGGAACGTGTGACCCAGCTTCGGGCTGTTGTGCTATGCCTAAGCAAACAAAAGAGGAGAGTAGTTGTTGTACGCCTCTTAAAGAAATTGACCCCAAAACGATTAATAGCTTTTCAGCTACCAATAAACCACAAATAGCAGATGGTGTCACACAAATACTTATCTTAGGTACAGGCTGTGCTAAATGTGTGGCTCTTGCAAAAGTTGTTAATGAAGCCGTAGAGACACTTGATGGTACGTTTGAAATAGAAAAGGTAGAAGATATTGAGAAAATAATGAGTTACAATGTTGTGAGTACTCCTGGACTGGTGATTAATGGTGAGGTTAAATCAACAGGTAAGCTTTTAAGTATTCAAGAGGTTATAGCATTGATTAATGGGATAAAATAAAATTCGTAGAGTTTTCTCTTAAGATGCAAGCGATATAAAAAATAAAAATATTAAAAGATAAAGGACAAATGATGAACAGAAGAGATTTTTTAACAACAACAGGTCTAGTGACAGCAACAACGGTAATGAGTGCTTGTGGTAGTAGCAACAGTGCTATTGCTGAAACAACACAAACAAAGCCTACAGGTGCCGTAAGTTTGTATTATGAGTTTAAAGTAGCTGGTCCAGAGTTAGCTTCACTTTTGAGCAATGTAAAAGCACAGGCAACAGCACTTGATGCTAAAGCAGGATTTTTAAGCCTTTCACTCAAGCAAATGCTTGGAGATTCAACGATGGTAAATAACTTTCTCCCAGATTTGAAAGGTATTTTAAAATCTGCCTATATTGATGCTGCAATGAAAGGAAGAAGACCATTTGTATATACACTTTTTATTAGATTTGATAGTTATGATAATCTTGTTGCTTCAGGTGCAAAAGAGTGGTTTGTGAAGACTATTGAGCCACAACTCTTTGCCTATGACCCTTCAACAACACCCCCAACAAAAACTAAATTAGCTTTGGACTATTATCAAGGGATTTATAAAACCATTGCAGGTGGTGATGCAAACGGTGTTTATACAACACAAGCAGATATTATTAATTTCTTGAAAAATCAAAAAGATATAGCAAATACTCAATACCAAACAATCCCTACAGATGGGACAACAAGTGGAGCAAGTATCAGTGTGGAAAATCATGTAAGTATTGATGCTAGTAATACCCAAACTGTAAACTCTAAAGCAACGGCACTTTTAACCGTAGCACAAGAAACTTATCAGCCTAGCTCTAATCCTAGCGATGGTACAGCAGGAATGTTGAGTAATAGTAACTACCAAAAAGCCTTATCAACAGAGATACTACAAAACGCCTATATAAGTCAAAGTGACAATTCAAGAGATTATCTCTTTCATGGTGTATGGAAATCAGTCGCCGACCATGAAAATTCTCATATGGACGAACGTTTTATGAAAGCAGCTAATCCTGTGGGAGCTTATGTCGTTGCTGGTCCATGGGAGCCATTTTATCAGACAATGATTGTGCATAATAACCCTGCATAGTCATTTGATATTTTATAGGAGAAGCCATGAATATAGAAACTTTACTCATAGACTCTGTTCAAAACTATGGTTTATTTGCCATCTTAGCTTCATTTGGCATAGGTGTTTTAACAGCCTTAGCACCTTGTAGCATCGTGACTCTTCCTCTACTTGTAGGGAGTGCTGTTACTTTAAGTAGTGATTTAGATGAGAGACAAAGAAAGAGATTTATATATAAATATTCAGCCCTTTTTGTTTTTGGCTTAGTTATCAGTTTTTCAATTTTGATGCTTATCGTTTCAAAAATAGGAATAATGCTAAGTGTCGCACCATTTTGGGCCTATGGACTAGCAAGTTTCTCTACCTTTATGGTGGTAGCCTACGCTTTGGGGTGGATTGGCACTATAGATAAAACACAAGTGACTACAAAGTTTTTACAATACAAGCTATTTGGTGCAGTTATCATTGGTCTTATCTTTGGACTGGTAAGCTCTCCCTGTGCCTCTGCTCCCTTAGTGGCTATTATCACCGTAGCCGAACAGACTGGCTGGATATACTCCTATCTTTTGGTTTTGGCTTTTGCTTTAGGACATGCAAGTTTGTTATTAATCGCTGGTATCTCTATAGGATTTGCACAAAGCATCGCTTCAAGCAGAGTGTTAAATGCAATAAGCAGATATATCAATGGCATATTTATGATGATGCTTATTGTTATTGGGTTTTATTTTATCTATAAAACCTATTTAAATTTTTAAAGGAAAATAAAAATGCAAAATATAGATAAAATAGTAAGTGAATTTACACTAAAAGATATAAGTGGAACTATGAAGGTAAGTATTGAACAATTTATAGAACTTTATAATGAGGACAAAGCAATACTTTTAGATATAAGAATGCCGTTTGAAACAGTGGTATGGGGTGTAAAGTTTGCAGTTGAGATACCGTATAACGAACTCCCCAATGCTTTAGAAAAACTTCCAAAAGATAAAAAGATAGTTTGTGCTTGTCCACATGAGTATAGAGCATCTATGGCAAAAGAGTACCTAAGATTTAAAGGTTTTGATACAGGAACGCTAAACGGTGGGCTACTTGAACTTATGAGTTATCTCAAAGGTGGAGTAGCTAAAGAGATAAAAGGCTTATAAAATGCAACAAAATTTTAGCCAATATTTAAAAAAGTTTGATTATCAAGAACGAAGCGATATGAAGATAAAACTTCCAGAGCTTTTAGAACTTTATGAAAAAGGTAAAGCTCAAGTTATAGATATACGATTTCATGAAGAGTATAAAGCTTGGAGTGTAGGCTTTGGCGTTCATATACCATTAAACGAATTACCAGATAGACTAGATGAGATAGATAAAACAAAAACAATAGTTACAATGTGTCCCCACTATGATAGAGCAGAGATAGCAAGACTTTTTTTAAAATTAGAAGGCTTTGATGCGAGATACCTTACAGATGGGATGTTAGGTGTTGTTGATTATTTACGAGGCGATAAAGCTAGGGATTATATGGCAAAAATAAGTAATGATTGAGTATTTACAATATTTTAGCATTACTTTAGTTGTATCAACTTTCTTTGCATTAGGTGGTATTGGTGCTGCGGTTGCATTAGTACCGATTTTTGATTTTTTAGGGCTTGGTTTTAATGTGGCTAAAACTATCTCACTTTTTATAAATACCTCTACCACCATAACAGCAAGTATTATGAACCTAAAAAGAGGTGTGCTTGATGTAAAATTTGCACTACCTTTGGTTATCCCCTCTATATTTTTTTCACCTTTAGGGGCAAATTGTTCAAAACTTATAGATGTTAATATTGTTAAATGGGGATTTGTTGCTTTTTTAATCCTTAGTGCTTCTTTGATACTTTTTTCTAAAAAAGAGGCAAAGTTTAGGTATGAACAAAAGTGGATTTTATATCTTGTGGGTTCGGTAGTTGGGTTTATTTCTGGAATTTTAGGAATTGGTGGGGGAAGTTTAATTTTTCCTATCATGATACTTTTAGGTTTTGATGCGAAAAAGATAGCGATAGCAGTCAGCTTTATGGTGCCATTTTCAACATTTTCTGGATTTCTAACATACCTCTCATTTGTTAAAATTGATTGGATTTTACTAGCAATTACTGCCTTTGCTGCTATACTTGGTGGGTATATAGGTAATTGGCTTATGTATTTTAAATTAGATAGTCAAAAGATTAAAAAAGTTATTGCTATTTTACTGTATATCATGGCATTTAAGATGCTAAGTCACTTAATAGCTTAGAAATTTATGTTTATATATCAAGATATATTGATATAATTATGCTATACTTAACAAAATTAAATAACAAGGAAAAACCATGAGCGAACACCATCACCACGAAGTGAGTGGTAAAAATCTCTTTATTACCATTGTTTTAAACATTATCATCACCATCGCACAAATAATAGGAGGAATCTTTTCAGGTTCACTAGCACTCCTTAGTGATGCCATGCACAATTTTAGTGATGTCGTAGCACTCTTTATTGCCTATTTTGCAAACCGTCTAGCCTCACGTCCAAACAGTGAAAACAGAACTTTTGGTTACAAACGTGCCGAGATATTAGCAACACTTTTTAATGCTTCTGTGCTTATTGGTATTGCAATATTTTTAATCGTTGAAGCATTTCATAAGTTTTATCATCCTGAAGCCATTAACTCTGTATGGGTTATTGGTCTTGGAACACTAAGTATCATTCTTAACACGGCAAGTGTGCTTTTAGTTAAAGATGATGCCCATGACAACATGAATATGAAAGCAGCCTATCTACACCTTTTGACTGATGTGATGACTTCTGTCGCAGTGGTAGTGGGTGGTGTGTTGATGTACTATTTTGGACTTTTTTGGATAGATTCACTTATATCTCTACTCATTGCACTCTATCTTATTTGGGCTTCGGTTGGTTTGCTAAGAGAAAGCACTGCTATCTTAATGCAATTTACACCAAAAGAGATAAACATAGAAAAAGTTGTAGCACTCATCAAAGAGGAAAAAGTAATAGAAGGTGTCCATCATGTGCATGTATGGCGTTTAGATGACCATCGTATTCATTTTGAAGCACATCTTGATTTTAAAGAAGACCTTACACTCTCAAAGTCAAACACCATAGTTAAAAAGTTAGAGCAAAAGCTTCATGACAATTTTGAGATAGAACACACAACGCTACAATGCGAATACAATAGAGACGATGATAAAAGGGTGATTGTTTAAATGACGAGATTATAAAAAAATTTAAATTTTTAAAGGAAAAAGATGAAAGTAAAAAAAATATTAACAATAGTTTTGACACTATTAGGATTGAATACTGTTAGTGCTTTGGCTAATGAGCCTATGTTAGAAGCTACGCCATTTTCGCAGATACAAAAGCACATAGGAAAAGTTCCTATGATGTTGGAATTTGGGGCTACTAGCTGTCATTCTTGTGTTAAAATGGGAAGATTACTATATAAGCTAAAAGCAAAATATCCCAAAAGTCATATCTATTTTATAGATATTTATAAAGACAAACAAAGTGCGAAAAATTATAAAATAAGAATGATACCCACACAAAAATACCTAGATAAGCATGGCAAAGTAGTAGATACTCACATGGGCGTTATAGATGAAGATGAGCTAGAGAAAAAACTTAAAAACTTAAAAATTATCAGTATTGTTGGGTAAATAATCCAAGATATTAAAAACAAAGGTTGCAAAAATGAAAAACAAAAAAGTTTTAGTTATGTGTACTGGAAACTCCTGCAGAAGCATCATTGGTGAAGCACTTATAAATGCAAAATTAGATGATGTTAAAGCATATAGTTGCGGTGTAAAACCAAGCGGCAAAGTAAATGAAAATGCCAAAAAGGTATTGGAACAAAATGGTATTTGGAGTGATGATTACTACTCTAAGCATTTAGATGAAGTGCTTGATGAACGGTTTGATTTGGTTGTTACAGTTTGTGATAATGCAAATGAAACATGCCCATTATTTCCATATGATGTAAATAAAATGCATATAGGATTTAAAGACCCAGACGGAAAAGAGTTTAAGGCTTTTGTGGAGACCTATAGAGAGATTGAAGAGATTCTACTACCTAAGATTAGTAATGCTTTGTTGTAAAACATTAATACTACACGCATATTGAAGTATACTTGTAAAAAAGGAGTATATTATGTTTACATTTGAAACCAAGGAGTCAAAAGAGAGTTGCATTTTAGGTGATAATTGTTGTTCACCAAAGCCCAAAGGTAAAATGGAATGCCCAAGGTGCAAAGAAAAGGCTAAAGGTGTGCTAGGAAAAACAGTCGTACACTTAGTTAAAGGGGGTAGCAAATCAAAATTTGATGGATTTGATGGCTTTTACTACTGCAAGACACCATCTTGCAAGGTAATATATTTTAGAGGTGATATAGTTTTAACTCAAGATGATATAAAGGTAACTGTAGGATTGAAAGAGGAGGCTACTCCAGCTACACTTTGCTACTGCTTTGAGTGGACAAGAGAGAAGATAAGAGCAGAGATAGAAGCTACAGGCAAAAGCACTGTACTTGAAGATATTAAAGCTAATATGAAAAACCCTGGTTGTAGTTGCGAAGTGCTTAACCCTAGTGGAGGGTGTTGTTTGGGAGATGTAGGTAAGGCTATAAGTCAAATAGTATAGAACTTTAAAGACTCTTTAATCAATAAAAGAATATACTTTGCAGTACAAAGTACTTTGACATATAGGAAAAGCATGGAAACAGAATTAAAAGCAAATCAAACCATTGAAAAAGAGGAAGCCTTAGAGCATCTTGTGGCTATACGTAGTCATCTTGTTGATAAGCAGATATTTTTTCCTTACAATTATAATGCTACATATATTTGGAGCATTATTACAGTAGTTTTAACCTTTATGATGATACCTATGTATGAACGTAGTATTTTGGTGGGTACTGTATTTATTTTTATTATTATAGCTATAGGATTTGTATCAGAGGGAGTAATGACAAAAAAAGTCAATATGAATTACGATATAGAAGATTGTACCTCTAGGCAACGCTTCATTATGAAAAATTTTATGATGATGTCTTTGTTTCTTATTGTAATGAGTACTGCTTTAGCTAGTTATAAACTTTATGTACCTATATACTTAATGTGGATGTTTCTTATATCGCTGGGGTATTATGCTATTGGATATGTTTTAAATATAAGATTGTTTAGCAAGATGGCACAGTTTAATATTTCTCTTTCAATTATACTTTTAACTTTAGCAGTACTTAGGGAACATTTAGTAGGCAAAGACTCATTTTGTATTATTTTGGTTCAATGTGCGGTTTTGTTGGCTCTTTGTATTTTACCTGCTATTGTTGCATGGAAACAGATAAAAGAGGGGAAGTGACTTAGTTATGTTTGATCCTCTTTTGCATCAAACCGTAAGGTCGAGACTCGTCTCTTTGCTTATATCTAATGATGAACTTCCTTTTAAGGCACTAAAAGAGTTGCTTAGTGTTACAGATGGAAACCTATCTTCTCATCTTGCGAAACTAGAAAAAGAAGAGTATATCAGTATAGAAAAAACGTTTGAGGGAAAGAGACCTAAAACAGTTATTAGAATTGTATCAAAAGGAAGAGAAGCTTTTGATGCTTATATTGTGGCACTTAAAGCCTTTATAGAGGAGAATTAATGAAAAAATATATGGAATTTCTGTACAAATTTAGATGGGTAATTGTTTTTTTAGTCCCTCTTATTGTTATGATATTAGCATCTAATCTCAAACATTTAGAGATAGATGGAAGCTATAGAATATGGTTTGAGAAAAATTCTAAAACGCTTAGTGATTATGATAAATTTCGTGAAGAGTTTTCTAATGATGATGGGATTACTATTGTATTTAAAGATGAAAATGGGATTTTCAATAAAAAGGCACTCTCTAGCATACAAAGACTCACACAAGCACTTTGGGAGTTGCCTCATATAGATAGAGTAGATTCTATTACTAACTACCAATATGTCCATTCTGAAGCCAGTAGACCTGATGATATATTAGTAGATGATTTTATCGTTGAAGATTTGGAAGAAGCAGACAGAGATTATTTGCTTAAACGAAAAGATATTGCTATACATGATAGCATTATAAACAATAGCTTTATCTCTAAAGATGGTAAAACAACGATGATATTTGCAAGGCTTGAAGCCAATGCTAATGAAAATGGAGATATATCATCAGAGATGATGGGCTACATAAATCCACTCATAGAAGCAGAAGCAAATAAAACAGGCTACAAATATTGGCTCAACGGTGGGCCTCCGATGACAGAGGCATTCGTGAAGATAGCAGGGCATGATGCTATGGTATTTACACCTTTGGTATTTTTGGCATCAATGATATTGCTTTTTGTGCTTTTTAGGCGTGTTAGTGGGGCGATTGTCCCTATGCTTGTAGTGATGTTTACCTTTTTATCTGTATTGGCAGTACAAGCACTCTTGGGCTATAAGCTCAATAATTTTACGGCTAACATTCCCGTGTTTATTATCGCTATTGGTATAGCCGATGCTGTGCATATCTACTCTGTGTGGCTTATGCGTAAGAAAGAGGGTATGGACAATAAAGAAGCCGTATTTGTGGCAGTAGAAAAGAACTTTTTACCCATACTACTTACTTCCTTGACGACTATTGTAGGGTTTTCTACTTTGGCACTCTCCAAAGTTGTGCCTGTAGCAACACTGGGTATAGCTACTGCTAGTGGTGCAGCTTTGGCATTTGCTATCTCTGTAGTATGGATGCCCTCTGTGTTATTTCTCATCAAAAAGCGTGTAAAACAAGATATACAAAGAGAAAGAAAGAGAAATATCTTTAGTGGTTATGGTGCATTTATTGTCAAAAATGATAAAAAGATTATTTTATTTACCTCTTTGATAGTGGCAATGATTGGCTTAGGTTTGGCATTTGTAAAGATAGACTCAAATACCATACGCTATTTCGGTAAAAATGTAGAGATACGAAAATCAGCAGAATTTACCATGAAAAACCTAACAGGCTCAATGTCTTATGTGATTATCGTAGATAGTGGAAAAAAAGATGGCATAAAAGAGCCTAAGTTTTTAAAGTATGTAGAGGCATTTAAAAAAGAGTATAGAAAACATTTCCCAAAAGATGTAAGAAGTGTAAGCTCTTTGTTAGATATTATCAAAAGATACAACAAGATACTAGACAAGAAAGAAGAGGTACCTAGCAGTAGAAATTTGGTCGCTCAATATCTACTACTTTACTCTATGGGTTTGCCTCAAGGTATGGAGATAACTGACCAGATGGATTTTGACCAGCGTAAATTACGCATTACGGCACTTACAAATATCGTCGATACCTCCAAAGATATAGAGATGATAAACTATGCTAAAGCATGGTGGGCAAAAACACCCTATAAGATGAACCTCACGGGACAAACGGCTATGTACGCCTATATGCAAAAAGATATTACAGATACGCTTATATACTCTCTTTCTCTAACCATTCTTACGGTTTCATTGATGATGTTATTGATTTTTAAGCGTTTAAAAATATTATGGATTTTACTCTTGCCAAACATTCTTCCTGTGGTGTTAGTCATAGGAATGATGGGGTGGTTGGGACTTACTATAGATATGGGTGTAGCCATTGCAGGGGCAATTATCATCGGTGTAGCAGTCGATGATAGCATACACTTCTTGGTCAAATACTTTGATGCGAGAAAAAGAGGGCTAAGTATGGCAGATACCTTTGATGAAGTGCTTCATTACGCAGGACGAGCCATACTGTTTACTACAGTCGTGCTAAGTATGTCTTTTTCGATGTTTGCCTTTTCTACCTTTACCCCAAATCAAAACTTTGGCGTTGTTACGGCTACAGCACTCATTATCGCCTTGGTCATTGACTTGCTTTTTTTACCTGCTTTGCTCTCTTGTACAGATAAACCTAAGGATAAAATATGAAAAAACTCCCCATAGGCAAAAGTGATTTTAAATCTATTATAGAAGATGGTTTTTATTATGTAGATAAGAGTGCTTTTATCAAAGAGATTGTAGATAGTAGTGCAGATGTAATCTTGCTCCCTCGCCCTAGAAGATTTGGTAAAACGCTTAATCTTAGTATGCTTAGATACTTTTTTGATAGTGAAGAAGATAATAGAAAGCTTTTTGATAATTTATCTATTGCAAACGATGAGAGAATAATGCGTGAATGTAATAAATACCCTATTATTTATATCACCTTTAAAGATGTAAAAGGGGGTGGTTTTGAAGCAAGTTTAGAGAAGATAAAGTACCTCATAGATGATGAATTTGCAAGATATGAGAAACAAATTGAGGCTATAATAGAAAAACTCAATAGAAAAGATATGGCCCATTATCAAAGAATAGTCTCAAATAATGCGTCATTAGTGGATTATGAAAATGCCATAAAACTCCTCTCTAAACTCCTAACCCTGGCCTACAAGCAAAAATGTATCGTACTCATAGACGAATATGATACCCCTATACAAACAGGCTTTATAAAGGGCTATTATGAAGAGATAGTAGGGTTTTTCAAAACCTTTATGGGGGCAGTTCTCAAAGACAATGACAGATATGTACAAAAAGCCGTGCTTACGGGGATACTCAAAGTATCTAAAGAGTCTATATTTAGTGATTTGAATAATATCAAAGTATCTACGCTATTAGATAGAGAGTTTAGCGATAAGTTTGGATTTACTACTGATGAAGTCAAGAAGATGCTAAAAGATTATAATTTAGAAAAGACTTTTGAAGAGGTTAATCAATGGTACAACGGTTATAATATAGGAGGTACTACCATCTTTAACCCTTGGTCACTGCTCAATTATTTAGACAATAGACGCTTTGATATTTATTGGGCAAATACCTCATCAAATGACATTATACGCGTCTTGGTAGAACATTCCGATAGCTTTAGAGAAGATTTGAAATATCTCCTCAAAGGGCAAAGTGTAGAAAAAGTCATCAACCCCAATATCACATTTAAAGAGAAAGATTTTAACTTCAATGAAGAGATGCTCTATTCATTTTTATTTTTTAGTGGTTACCTCAAATGTCAAGATAAAGTGTTTAAAGAGGGTGAATATTATTGTAACTTAACTATCGTCAATATTGAGTGTCAATATATTTTTAAAAAAGTTATATCCAATTGGATTAGCGAAAAGTTTTCCAATCCACGATTACGTGTACTCTTAAAATCTCTCACCGATGGAGACTTAGAACTCTTTGAAGAGATTTTTAGTGAATTTGTACGAGATACACTCTCCTTTTATGACACAGCCAAAAGCATAGAGAGCGTCTATCACGCTTTTTTCTTAGGCTTACTTCTTAACCTGAATGACTACGAAGTCATATCAAACGAAGAAGCAGGATACGGTAGAGTGGATATTATGCTACTACACAAAAGCGATAAAGAAAAACGAGCATTTGTCATAGAACTAAAAAAGATAAGAGTAAGCGAAACCAAAGACTCAGCCCTAGAGAGTGCCATCAAGCAAATAGAAGAGAGAGAATACATAAGCAAAGTACAAAAAAAAGGCTACAAAAACATCGTGAGCTTTGCTGTGGTATTTGATGGTAAGAGGGTTTGGGTGAAGGAATGAAAGAGAGTGAGATAAAAAACGATTGCTTGAGGTGCTTGATGTGTTTAAGAGGCATGGATAATAATGAACAAAGGAAAAATCTATGCAAATAGTAGAATTAAAAATAGAAGATAATTATATAGAGAGTGTTTTAACACTTTTAAAAAGTTTAAAAGAGGATATGATAAAAGAGATTACTATCAAAAAACCCTCTTTTAGTGATGACGATAGACTAAAAGAGTTTTATTCTTTGATTAGAAAAGGGGATAATGAAGTGATGCTTACTAAGAAAAATGCTATAGATACGGATGAGATATATCAAGACTATAAAGACAACGAGGGTTTGGGTGCTTGATGTGTTTAAAGAGCATTGATAATAAAGTGATATTCATATCAAGTGTGACCACGAGAGATTATACATCAATGGAGTTGTGTTATAATAAATATACTAGAAAATATACTAGAAAGAGAGTTAATTATGTATGCAGTTGAATTTGAAACGGTTGTTGATAGTCCTTATATTAAATTAGAAAATTACTTACAATTTATCAATAAAAAGATAAAAGTAATAGTGCTTTCTGATGAAAAAATCAAAAAACCAGTAGAGAATAATTCTCAATTATTTTTTAAAACATTACGCAATCGAAATCTTAAATTAGATAAAGAGATTGATATTAATACGATAATGAATGAGATGAATAATGGTTTATCTTGATACCAATGTTCTTATCTATGCTAGTGTAGAACAAGATAGTATAAAGCACAAAGAATCTATCGCACTCATAGAAAAATTAGTTTTAAATAATATATTGGTTTTATCTCCACTTGTATTACAAGAATTTATATTTACACTTAGTAAACTAAAAGTCAAAAAAGAAGATATTGAGTATGATGCTAGATTTTATTTTAAATTTGTATCGGAAAATTATACTAAACAAATGTTAGAAGAAGCGTTAATAATTTGCCTAGAAAATCAAAATTGTAAAAATATAAATGATATTCTTCATCTAAAATTAGCCACTAAATATGCTGATAAACTCATTACCTATGATAGTGACTTCAAAAAATTACAAGATATTACAAGCGTTGAAATAGTTTTACTCTAAATAAACACAAAAACACAAAGGAAAAAAATGAAAAACATACTTATAATCACAGCACACCCCACAGGATATAATCTCTCTAAAGGGATTGCCGAGCTTTGGAAAGAAGAGAAAGAAAGGCAAGGGTATGGGGTGGAGATTATTGATTTGTATAAAGATAAAGCTTTGCCGTTTTTGAGCTTTGAGACGCAAAAAGATTTGGCTTTGCTTTCTGATGCACAGACATATTATCAAGACAAGATTACACAAGCTGATGAGCTTGTGTTTGTGTATCCTTTTTGGTGGGGGAGCGTTCCTGCTATTTTGAAAAACTTTTTAGATACTGTTTTGTTGTCGGGCTTTGCTTTTAGATATGGGAGTAATGGCAGACCTGAAGGCTTGTTGAAAGGCAAGTCTTTGCGTGTGTTTAGTACTTCTGGTGCTCCTACTTTTTTGTATTGTCTCAATGGTATTAGACGAGCAAATAAGAAGATATGGAAACAAACCATCGCAGGGTTTTGTGGCATGGATTTTGAGGGTTATCATCTTTATGGAGGCATGGATACGAAGAGTAAAAAGGTAGAAAAGATGTTTGCTTCTATCAAAAAATTAGCCAATTCATAAACGATACATATACGAGTAGTACAATATTAAATTAAATTTCAAAGGAAACAAATGCATACTAAATTAGAAAACTTCATGGGAAGAGTGGGTGGTTATATACATGACAACCCTTTTAAGGTTATACTTGTCGTCTTAGCACTGTTGGCAGTACCTATTTCACATATACCTCAAATAAAGATGGATACGTCAACGGAAGGCTTTATGCACCCTAATGACCCAGTGCTTATAGGGTACAACAAGTTTAGGGCACAGTTTGGGCGTGATGAGCGTATTATGGTAGCTATTAAGAGTGATAATATATTTACACTGGGTTTTTTGAAAAAACTTAAAAGTCTACATGAAGAGATAGAAGAGAAATTACCTTACATTAATGATGTAACTTCTCTTGATAACGTGCGTAATACTAGAGGTGATGGCGATAAGCTTATCACTGATGATTTATTAGAGCCATTTCCTACGACCAAAGCAGAGGTTGATGCTATCAAGAAACAGGCTATGGCTTCACATTTTTACAAAGATTTACTTTTAAGTCAAGATGGAAAAATGACAAGCATTGTTATAGAGACAGATGCCTATTCTCATGAAGATGATAAAGAAGTTTCTGTAGATGATGCTTTTGACGATGGATTTGATGATGCATCAAAAGATGGGGCAACTAAAGTTACTAAGGCTAGAAAATTTTTAACAGATGCCGAAAATCATGAAATTATAGACAAACTAGAAGAGATACTCAAAAAGTATAAAAGTGATGATATGCAATTTTATGTTGCAGGTAGCCCTGTGGTAAATAATGCACTTAAATCGCAAATGCAAGCAGATATGCAAAAATTTATGCGTATTACATTTCTTATTATCATAATCTTTTTGTTTGTTATGTTTAGACGTGTTTCTGCGGTATTTTATCCTTTGCTAGTTATACTCCTTTCGCTACTAGCTACTGTAGGTACTATGGCATGGGCTGGTACAGCTTTTAAACTGCCTACACAGATAGTTCCATCTTTATTACTTGCCGTAAGCATAGGAGCAACTGTACATATACTCTCTATTTTCTTTGATAGGTTCAATAGCACAGGAGACAAAAGAGAAGCTATGGTTTATACTTTGAAACATTCAGGTTTGGCTATCGCTATGACCTCCGTGACTACTGCTATTGGAGTAGGGTCATTTTATGGTTCTGAAGTGGCACCCATAGCAGACTTGGGAACTTATGCTTCTTTGGGTGTTATGGTTTCGCTTTTATTGACATTGACTTTGTTACCTGCTCTTCTTAGCATTACAAAACTAAAACAAAAACCTCAAAAAGAGTTAGGTAGATTAGATAGACTTATGGGAAAATTATCAGTTATTCCAGTAAGATACTATAAGAGTATCATAGCTATTAGTGCGGTGCTTGTAATAGTTTCACTTTTAGCTGCTAGTAAGATAACTCTCTCTCATAATCCTTTGTATTGGTTTCAGCCAGATAACCAAAACAGAATTTCAACAGAAGTGATAGATGCTACTATGAATGGCTCTGTAACCATGGAAGTTGTGGTTGATACACATAAAGAAAATGGCTGGAATGACCCAGATAGACTAAATAGACTAAATACTTTGTCGGCAAAACTAGAAACATATGCAGATAAATATACACATATTGGTAAAGTAGTATCTCTTGCAACAATAGTAAAAGAGACAAATAGAGCATTGCATGAAAACAAAGAGAAATTCTATAGCATACCTCAAAATGCTAATTTGGTATCTCAAGAGTTGCTTCTTTTTGAAAATTCAGGTTCAGATGATTTGGAAGATGTGGTAGATAGTCAATTTAGCAAAGCTAGAATTACTATTAAGCTACCTTGGACAGATGCAGTTAAGGCACACGATGTTTTAAGCTATGTCAAAAGAGAGACTAAAAAAGCTTTTCCAAATGATACAGTGGAGACTACAGGTATGATACCACTTCTTATTAACACTTTTGCGGGGTCTGTACACTCATCTGTAGAGAGTTATATTATAGCATTTGTGGCTATTACATTTATGATGATGCTTATTTTAGGTTCTGTACGTATGGGGCTATTGAGTATGATACCAAACTTAGTGCCTATCATTCTAGGTTTACTGCTTATGTATATGGATAACATTCCACTAGATATGTTTACTTTGCTTATAGGAAGTATAGCTATTGGGTTAGCAGTAGATGACACCATACATTTTCTTCATAATTTCAAGAGATATTATCTGGAAACTGGTGATGCAAGTAAGGCTATAGAGCATACTTTCTACACTACAGGTAAAGCCATGGTTATTACATCAATAGTACTTGCTTTAGGTTTCTATGCGTATGTGATGGCAAATATGATTTCGGTACAAAATTTTGGACTGCTTACGGGAACAGTTATTATTATGGCACTCTTAGCAGATTTGCTATTAGCACCTGCACTTATGATGGTTGTCACAAAACGTGGCTGGATTAAATAATATTAAATAATGGAGAATAAAATGAACACAAAAAAACTTTTAATTGGATTGACATTAGGGCTTAGTATTTTAACTACTAATGTTCTAGCAGATGACGCAAAAGCAAGAGCTATTATGGTAAAAGTTGATGCTAGAGATGACGGACAAACAATGGAACAAGATATGATGATGGTATTGATTGATAAAAATAACCATAAACGCGTAAGGGATATAAAATCATACTCTAAAGACTTTGGAGAAGACACTCATCAGATTATGTTTTTTAAGTCTCCTGCGGATGTTAAAAATACATCTTTTCTCACATATGACTATGATGATGCAAGTAAAGATGACGACCAGTGGCTCTATCTACCTGCTTTAAAAAAAGTTAAACGTATCCCTAGTGCAGATAAAAGTGGTAGCTTTATGGGGTCAGACTTTTCTTACTATGATATGACTGCTAGAGATTTGGAAGATTATGACTTTAAATTACTCAAAGAGACAAAAGTACGCGGACATGATGCATGGATGATAGAAGGATTACCACGAAATAAAAAGACTATAAAAGAGTCTGGATATGTTAAGACGGTTGCTATAATTCGCAAGGATAATCTTATGGTTGTACGCTCTATTAACTATATGAAAAATGGTAAGAAAAAGTATTTGGATTTGAAAAAGATACATAAGCAAAATGGTATTTGGGTTGTTGATGATATGACGATGACTACTAAAAAAGGTAAAAATACTACTCATAAAACAGAGCTTAGGTTTAAAAACATAAAAGTAAATAAGACTTTAAATAACGATTTATTTACAACACGTAGATTAGAAAAAGGACTATAGACCTATGCGTATAAAAGTTTTACTCTCTACACTTTTATGTACCTTGTTGCTTCAGGCAGAAGGTGTTGATGCTGATTTTGAAGATTTTGACGATACTTCAAAAAGTACAAACAGTTTAGTAGTATCTAAAAAGAGTGCAGATGTCACAGAAGCCGAAGACATGAGTGGATTTGAAGATACTTCTATAGGTGAGTCTAATACTACAGAAAATAAACCTAGCAAATATATATCTGGTCTTACTGGAAAAGTTACAGAACAAGTTGCTTTATCTTTGTATAATAAAGCTCCTCATAGCGATATATCTTCTGTAAAATCATCACTATTTTTAGACTATGAACATAAGTTTGAAAATGGTTGGAGATTTAAGACAAATGCAAAAGCATATTATGATGCTATATACGACATTAAGGGTACAAAAAAATTCTCTTCACAGGAACTCAATCAACTTCAAAATGAAGTAGAACTATTTGATGCTTATGTAGAGGGAAGCATAAGTGATAAACTTGATTTTAAAATAGGTAGGCAAGTTATAGTATGGGGAAGAAGTGACACGATACGCGTAACCGATGTTCTAAACCCACTAGATAACCGTCGCCCTGGCATGGTAGATATAGAGAGTTTACGCCTACCTGTAGCTATGGCAAAATTTGATTATTTTATAGGCGATTGGCGTATTACTCCCATAGCTATCTTAGAGCAACGTTTTTCTAAAAATCCTCCTTTTGGGTCAGTTTTTAATCCTATGCCTTTTGTAGCTCCTGCTAACAAAAAATATAGCGATGCTACTTATGCTCTTTCGATAGGAGGAGAGTTTTCAGGCTGGGATATAAATTTTTATGCCGCTAAGGTACGAAATGACGCAGGACGACTAGAGCAACCCATTAAGCCAAACTCTTTAATGCTACACGATAAGATAGACATGTATGGTACTGCATTTAATGTTCTTTATGGTTCATGGCTATTTAAAACAGAAGTAGCTTATTTTGATAAATTAAAATACTCAAGTACTGCAAATAAAGAGTTTTCAAGAAGCGATTTACTTGTGGGAGTAGAATATAATGGCATACCTGATACTCTATTGTCTTATGACATTGTAACACGCTATATGAGTAACTATGATACTCGTCTTAGTAGGGAAGCCATACCTTTAAAACAACACGAATATCAACATGCTTTTAGAGTTAGTTCAGATTTTCTTAATTCTACTTTGACAGCAAATTACCTTATCTCTCTTTATGGCAAGAAGTTAAACGAAGGTGGTTTTGAACGTGCTTGGGTAAAGTATGAAGTGGCAGACGGTGTTAATGTTAATGTCGGAGTGGTGGACTACATAGGAGGTTCAACACTTTTTGACAAGATAAAAAACAATGACATAATCTTTGCAGATATATCGTATAGTTTTTAATTTCTATGCGTAATAGTCAAAATATGGTACAATAGATTATTTAGAGAATTCTATAACTATTGTACTAAGGAAAAAAATGAAAATTAAAACGATATTTTATATATTATTAAGTATAACATATATGCTTTACTCTAAAGTCGATACTCATTATTATGATATCAAACAAGGGTATGTTGAATATGAGATACTTAGTGGAGCACAACTTACAAACGAGACAAATCTAAATATACATGGCACATCTAAGCTTTTGTTTAAAGACTGGGGCGACACTCGTCAAGAAGAAGACCATGGAGTAGTGGTGACCAAAGGTGCTATAAATTACATGCAAGAGGTTAGGGGAATAACGCAGTACTCTAATGCTAAAATTTTTACTGTTGATTTTAGTAATGAACAGATTTTAGAGCATTCCAACACTGTTGTTTCCTCAAGCAAAGAACAAGAAACCAAAGGATTCTTACATAGAGGTCAAGATGTTGTAGCAGGAGTTTTGTGTGCTATGTGGATAGCTCCTAGTGTTAAAAAGTGTATATACAAGGGAGTAGTTTTAAAGCTAGAGTCTCATGTTTTGGGTATCTCCTATGTTAAAAAAGCGACTAAAATAGATTTTGATGCAAATATTAGCAAAGAACAATTTGTATTGCCATCATTCCCTAAAAATAGTTTCGGTCTCATAAAAGATAATATTAAAACCAAAAAAGTATCAGCATCTGAAAATGTTTGTAAAGTTTTTAAAGATGTTACCAATAGTGTAGATTCTAAAAATAAAAGTTTTGAACCAAATAAAAATATAGATATAAAAAGAAGAAATAAATTTGTCAATAGGATTGCCAAAGGTATATTTGAAAAGCAAAAAGAGGTTTTACCTAAAATACTCTTGAGCATGAAAAAAAATAGAGAATGTTTGCAACTTAATAACAATATTTCCGAAAAAACTCAATGTATCTCTATATACAATGAAGACATAAAAGCATTGGGTACAGATGATTATATGATATTTAAAGATAAAAAAGAGAAACCTATTGACGTGATAGAAGACGCTATTATAGGTCTTGAATCACATATGCCTTGTGTGAAACGTGCTAAAAATTTTATAGATATTTCTTCTTGCATGAAATAAATATACGATGAAATTTTATCGTATATATGTAGAACTTACTAACGTTTGTGGTCTTTCGTGTTCTTTTTGTCCGACAAAAGAGCTACCAAGTAAAGAGATGGATTTGAATTTTTTTGAATCTATTATAGCACAAGCTAGGTACTACACCAAAGAGATAGCTTGTCATGTGGTTGGAGACCCTTTAACGCAGTCAAATTTACATGACTATTTAGACATTATTCATAAGTATAAAATGAAAGCTATGCTTACTACGAGTGGTTACTTTTTGAAAAAACATAGTTACGATACTCTTTTTCATCCATGCGTAAAACAGATAAATATTTCACTAAATAGTTTCAATAAAAATGATACCTCTTTAACATTTGAGCAGTACATTACCCCTGTACTAGCACTTTGTGAAGCTAAACTTGACAGAAAAGAAGAACTTTTTATAAATCTTCGCGTATGGAACTTAGATGAGATTATGTCAGAACGCAAATTTAATGAAACACTTTTTGCTAAATTTTCAGAAGCTTTTGGCGTGCAGTTGTCATTAAATGCAACTTACAAAGAGCGTCCAAAATCTATACGCTTAGCATCTAAAATACTTGTGCATTTTGACAACTACTTTGAGTGGCCATCTCTTAACAATAAAAATTATGGAGATGGAACATGTCAAGGTTTGCAGTCACACATAGCCATACTTGCTTCGGGTAAGGTTGTGCCTTGTTGTTTGGATTGTGATGGCATTATAGAATTGGGTGATTTACATGAGCAAAGACTAAAAGAGATATTGACTTCTAAGCGTGTTGTTTCTATGTTAAATGGGTTTAAAGTCGGTAAAGCAGTTGAAGAGTTATGCCAAAAATGTTCATACAAAGACAGATTTAATTAATCTGCCTTTAGTTTAAAGATGTCAATCTAAGTCAGGCGTAATTCTTTCAAATCTTGTACCTTCCATAGTAAAATTACCCATCATGCCAGTAGAGTCAAAAACAAAACCAACCATGCCTGAACCAAGGTCAATGCTATCTAATTTTTCATCATTATTCCAGTCTGCCATGGCAACATTGAAGTCCACATCTGTGTTCCATTTATCGTCATTTGTAAACTTTTCAAGAGCCTTTTGTGAAGTAAAGGCGATAATTAGAGAATACTTTTGTGCTCCTATTTGCATACCTACGGATGCAGAGGTAATGCTATAATAGCCTTTTGTTACATAGTTTACACGAAGTAATCCCTCACCATATTTACCTCCTATAAACATACCAACTTCTTTAATGTTTGGAAATATTACATATCCAGCAGATCTATTTAGATAGTCCTTTCCGCCATGCACCTTGCTATAAAATACAGATAAAGCACCATTTGCATCATGTTCAATCTCTTTTGCAGTATCTTTTGCAAATGTTAAATTTGTAAGTGCAAGAAGCACAAGGAGTATTTGAGTTATACGTTTAAATGTTTTCATGAGTATATCCTTTGATGTAGATATTTTAGTATAGCACAAAGTTGATATAAAATATGTAGTAGAAGAGAATTGTTTTAGATAAATCCATTTAGGATTTATCTGTTTTTAGGTGAGTATATTAATCTGGTTTAATTCTTTTAAATTTTGTACCCTCTAATGTAAAGCTACCCATTATACCAGTGGAGTCAAATACAAAAGCTACCATATCGTCATCAAATTTAATGTCGTCTAGTTCCTCTTTTGAGTTCCATTCTGCCATGGCAACTTTACCATCAACATCTGTATTCCAGTCGTCGTCTAGTAAAAATTTATTTAATGCTGCATCTGAAGTAAATGCGATAATCATAGAGTATTTTTGTGCACCCATTTGCATACCAACAGAAGCAGATTTGATGCTATAGTAAGCTTTTGTTGTGCGTTGTACACGAAGTACACCCTCACCATATTTACCGCCTATAAACATACCAACTTCTTTAATGTCAGGGAAGACTAAAAATGCTTTTGCTTTTACAAGAAATGCATCTCCACCTTTGTTATCGGCGATAAATTTATTAATGGCCTCATTGGCATCTTTGTCTAATTCACCAGCAGTTTTTGCCATACTAAATGATGTAGACGCTATAAGTAGTGCAAGCAATATGTGTACAAACTTAAATGTTTTCATTGTGTTTCCTTAGATTAAATTTATGAATTATAGCATATATATGCAGTTAATTAGATAATGGGACAATTCTTCTAAACTTAGTTCCTGCTATGCTTATAGATGCCATGTAGCCTTTTTCGTTGAAAATCAATACTATAATAGGCTTTTCATAACTTATGGAAGAAATATCTGTGCTTCTGCCCCAGTCAGATACTGTTATGGTTCCATCAACCCCAGATTCCCAACCATCACTTCTTATAAAGCTATTGAGTGATGCATCTGAAAGAAATGCTATAAGCATACTATATTGTTGAGCACCTGCTTGAAGTCCTATGGAAGCTGCTGTCATATCGTAATAGTGTGCTGTTGTGCCATTAACGCGTAATGCACCTTCACCATATTTAGCACCTACTATGAGTCCTGCTTTAATAACAACAGGAAAAACAAGATAGCCTTTTGTATGCTCTAAAAATCTTGCTCCACCTTGCACTTGTTGCTTAAACTTCTCAAGCGATATATTTACTTCAGAGTCTATTGTTTGTGCAGTTTTTGCAAAAGAGACTTGAGTAAAAAGCACATAAAGAAGAAGTGCCAAGGTTATGTTCTTTGATTTTTTTATATTCATAGTGTGTCCTTGAGAAAATTTATCATATTATAGCTTACAAAATTAATAGATTTCTTGTAAACCATTCTTAACATAATTTTGGGTAAAATCCAATCCATTTAGAGGTACCATACGGTGTCTCGTACTACTATTTAAGGCTGAATATGCAAGATTTATTTACTTCATTTAAGGACAACTGTGGATTTGGGCTTTTAGCTTCCATTGACAACACACCAACGCATCGAAATTTAGAAGATGCCATTACTTCTCTTTCACGTATGATGCACAGAGGTGCAGTTGCCGCAGATGGTAAAACAGGAGATGGGGCAGGTTTACTTCTTTCTATGCCTAAATCATTTTTTGCTAAAGACGCTTCAGAACAAGGTGTAGAGCTTCCAGTTACTTACGCAGTTGCTATGGTATTTTCCAATAATGCTACAGATTTTGACACTATAAATAACGTATGTAACAATAACGGCTTAGATGTACTCTACACACGTACAGTTCCTGTAGATACTAACGCATTAGGAGAACAAGCACTTGCATCACTTCCAGATATTAGACAAGTTTTTGTAGTACCATCTAATGAAGATAGTAAAAAGCGTTTTGAGGCACTTGTGTATCTTTCTCGTAAAGAGATAGAAGCTAAACTTGTAGATGACAAAACATTTTACATTCCTTCATTTTCTACTTCTGTTGTGTCATACAAAGGGCTTGTTATGCCTACACACATCAAAGAGTTCTATAAAGATTTAGCAAATCCAGACTTTGAAATTTCATTTTGTCTTTTTCATCAACGTTTTTCTACCAATACTCTACCACAATGGAAATTGGCTCAACCATTTAGAATGATAGCTCATAATGGAGAGATAAACTCTGTGACTGCTAACCGTTTTAATGTAGCGGCTAAGATGGCATCGGTTAAGTCCGATGTTTTTACAGAAGATGAGATGAATAGACTTAAAAAAGTCATTCAAGATGATATGTCCGACTCTGCTAGTTTAGATAACTTTATGGAGTTTTTACGCATAAATGGTGTAGATTTCTTTAAGACCGCTCGTTCACTAATCCCTGCACCATGGCATAATGCACCACACATGGACTCTAGTCTTAGAGCCTTTTACGAGTATGCAAGTACATGTTTTGAACCATGGGACGGCCCAGCAGCGGTGAGTATGACAGATGGTCATTACATTGGGTGTGTTTTAGATAGAAATGGACTTAGACCATCTAAGTATATTAGAACTACGGACAACAGACTTCTTATATCTTCAGAATATGGTGTACTTGAAGTACCAGAAGAAGAGATAGTAGAGCGTGGTCGTTTACAGTCTGGCGAGATGATGGGTATAGACCTTAAAGAGGGAAAAGTTCTTAAATCATCCGATATAGATGAACACATTAAAGCCATACACCCTTACGATAAATGGCTAAGTAAAAATATGTCTTATCTTCAAGAGTTTGTACCAAATACAAAAGTAGAGTCTTGTTGTACCAAATATGGAGATATGCAAGCTAAGCAACGCTATTTTAACTACACATCTGAAGTGCTTAGAGAGATAATAAGACCAATGATAGCAGAGGGTAAAGAGACCACTGGTGCCATGGGTGACGATACTCCAATAGCAGCTTTTTCAACACAACAACGTAACTTTACGGACTTTTTTAAACAAAAATTTGCACAAGTAACAAACCCTCCTATGGACCCTATACGTGAAAAAACAGTTATGAGTCTAAACACAGGTTTTGGTGCACAACAAAATATATTGGCAGATGGTGAAGCACACGCTAAGCGTCTTAAAACAGTTTTACCTTTGATGTCAGCACAAAAGTTTTGCTTACTTCAAGAGTTTGGTAATCCTGAAAATGAAAAATACGACCCTACATATAAAGTGGAAAAATACGATACCACCTATACAGACGACCTAAAAGGCAGTCTTGATACCCTAGTGGCTAAAATCATAAATGACGTAAGAGACAATGGTGTAAGAACCATTATATTGGACGATAGAAACTTAGACGAAAATAGCAAAGTTATTCCTATGCTTATGGCAGTAGGGCGTTTGAGTCAAGACCTTCTTGAAGTAGATTTAAGACACCTAAGTAGTATAGTTGTAGCTACAGGTGAAGTATTTGACCCACATTCAGCTGCTACCATGATAGGTTTTGGTGCAGCAGCTATATTTCCTTATCTTCTTTACTATACAGTTGAAGAGTTAGAAGAAGATAACGCTAAAACTACAGAAGAGATGCAGGCTACACTTAAACGCTTTAGACGTGCTATGGGTGCAGGGCTTATGAAGATTATGTCTAAAATGGGTATATCTACCATATCTTCATACAGAAACTCTAGGCTATTTGACGTTGTGGGACTTAGTAGTGATGTTGTAAATGATTGTTTTTCAGGAACAACAGGACTTCTTAGCGGTCTAGGATATGAAGATGTTGATGTTCGTTTAAACACGGCACATCAAAGAGCATTTACTACAGCATTTGATGGCAAAAAAAATACACTCTATAAAGGTGGTTTTTACAAATATAGACGCGGTGAAGAGTTTCATGACTTCTCACGCCCAACTATTATAGCTATACAAAAATCTGCGGAATCTGGAAAAGCAGAAGATTATGAAGAGGTAAAAAATCTAGTAAATAAAAGAGATAAAAAGTTTATACGTGATTTTTACACTTTAAAAAGTGATAGAAAATCTATAAGCATTGACGAAGTAGAACCATTATCGGCTATTTTCAAGCGTTTCTCAACTGCTGCTATGTCTATGGGGTCTATATCTCAAGAGGCACACGAGACACTAGCGGTTGCCATGAACCAAATAGGGGCTAAGTCAAATTCAGGTGAGGGTGGAGAAGACCCAAGTCGTTATGGAACAAACAAAAACTCTAGCATAAAACAGGTGGCATCTGGACGCTTTGGGGTAACACCAGAGTACTTAAGAAGTGCTACAGAGATACAGATAAAAGTAGCACAAGGTGCAAAACCAGGTGAGGGTGGACAACTTCCAGGCTCTAAGGTTTCACCTCTTATAGCGTCTCTTAGGTTTACAAAACCAGGTGTTACTCTCATATCTCCTCCTCCTCATCACGATATTTACTCTATAGAGGATTTGGCACAACTTATCTTTGATTTAAAACAGATAAACCCAAATGCTAGAATAGCCGTAAAACTTGTTTCAACAGCAGGAGTAGGAACTATAGCAGCAGGTGTAGCCAAAGCTTATGCAGATAAGATTATCATATCTGGTGCAGATGGTGGTACAGGTGCAGCACCAATAGGCTCCATAAGATTTGCAGGTAATCCATGGGAATTAGGACTCATAGAGGCACATAATGCACTTAAAGCTAACAGTCTTAGAGGTCAAGTAACTTTGGAGACAGACGGTGGACTTAAAACTGGTTTAGATGTAGTAAAAGCTGCCATTTTGGGTGCAGAAGAGTATGCCTTTGGTACTGGTGCGTTAGTACTTGTAGGGTGTATTATGCTTAGGGTTTGTCATTTAAACACTTGTGGTGTTGGTGTTGCTACACAAGATGAGCATCTACGTAAACGTTTTTCAGGAAATGTACAAAAGGTAGTAAACTACTTTACACTCATAGCTACAGAAGTAAGAGAAATACTAGCAGAACTAGGCTATACATCACTTGAAGAGATAGTAGGTAAAAATGACCTACTTGAAGTTATAAACGATGATTTTGCTAAGAAATTTAACTTTGAAGAGTTGCTATATAAACTAGATGGTGTAAACACTTGTCAGGTAACTTCAAATGAACCTTATGACCAAAATGAGTATGAACAAGAGATACTTAAAGAGCTTATGCCAACCATAAAAGACCCATCTAAGCCTATAGTCTTAAACAAAGATATTTCTAACCTAAATAGAAGTTTTGCTACACGTATTTCTGGAGAGATAGCAGCACTTTATGGTAATACTGGTCTTGCAGATGGTACCATTACTCTAAATATGAAAGGTACTGCTGGTCAATCACTAGGGGCATTTATGTCTAAGGGTATAAACATCAACATTGATGGTGCAGGAAATGACTACATAGGTAAAGGTATGAACGGCGGACAGATAGTCATAACTTCTAAAAAAGCTGGGCATGAGTTTGCACTAGGTGGTAACACTTGTCTTTATGGTGCAACTGGTGGAACTTTGTATATTCATGGTCAAGTAGGTGAGCGTTTTGCTGTGCGTAACTCTGGAACTACCACAGTAGTAGAAGGAACTGGTGACCACCCTTGTGAATACATGACAGGAGGCGTTGCGGCGATACTAGGTAAAACAGGTGTTAACTTTGGTGCAGGTATGACAGGTGGTAAAGCATTTGTGTACGATGTAGATGGTAACTTCTATGAAAAAGTAAACCCAGAACTAGTCGAAGCACTACGTATAGACACAGACGAGTGGGATACAGAGATGTTTGAACTAAAAGCACTTCTTAAAGACTATGCATCAAAAACAGGTTCTAAAAGAGCCAACTACATACTAGAAAACTTTAGAACAGAGATACGTAAGTTTTGGATGGTAGCTCCTCGTGGTATGAAGCCTACTATCGTTGCAGACAAAAAAGGGGAGTAGTCCAACTCTATGACCCATTTCATAAAAGCCTGCATAAAAGCCAATGAAGAGATAAAAGAAGCCATACAAGATGGTTTTGATGAGCGTTGGTTTGAAAAGACTGAAGTTGGAGCAGGTGGAGATGTGAGTTCTAGGCTTGACCTTATGGCTGAAGCTATTTTCGTGAAGCATTTAGGAGTATTTGGACAGATAGAGTCCGAAGAGTCTGGCATTATAGGTAAAGGTGAAGCTAAAATCATCATAGACCCCATAGATGGTTCTGCTAATGCATTATCTTTATTTCCTTTTTATGGTACATCTGTAGCAAAGATAAACGAAGATGGTCTGCTAGATGAGGCTATAGTATGTAATCTTGCTAATGGCGATATTTTTTTCACAACTTTAGTAAATGGTGTGCAACAAGGTAAGCTTTTTTCTTCTGTGTTTCATGTGCCACATACCGTACCTAATGCAGAAGTAGGACTTTTTGAAAAAGCCTATGCAAACCCTACTTTGGTAGCACTTTTAGATGAGCAAAAACTCAAATTTAGAGCACCTGGAGCCATAGCACTCTCTTTGGCTTATGCACGATGTGTAAATTATGTTCTTTATGTGGGGTCGTTTCGTATTTACGATTTTGCAGCAGGTTTGGCACTTTGTGAAGGTCTTGAAGTGATTGTTGAAGAGGATTATGTTATAGTATCGAAAGAAAAAGCAGTCGCACATAAAATAGAACGACTGATAAAAGAGCTAGAAATATAGAGGAGTGGTAATGTTTGGTAGTATTTTTGGAAGTATGAAGAGTGAAGCAACAAAGAAAGAGACACAAAACCAATGGATAAAATGTCCTAAATGTACATCTCTTATGTACTATAAAGAGGTGGAAGCAAAACAAAATATCTGCCCTAAATGTAACCATCATTTTCGTATCTCTGCTAAAAAGCGTATAGAGTCGATAGTAGACGAGGGTTCGTTTGTAGAGATGGACGACAACCTAAGCCCAGTAGACCCACTAAAATTTTCAGATAAAAAATCATACAAAAAACGCTTAGAAGAAGCTAAAGCAAAAACTGGCAAAACATCATCTGTGATGAGCGGAAGTTGTACTATAGGCGGTGAACCTGTAGAGATAGCGGTTTTTGACTTCTCTTTTATGGGTGGAAGTTTAGGTTCTGTTGAGGGCGAAAAGATAGTTCGAGGCATTACAAGAGCTATGGAAAAAGAGTGTGGATACATAATAGTTTCAGCTTCAGGAGGTGCTAGAATGCAAGAGAGTACCTACTCACTACTTCAGATGTCTAAAACATCAGCAGCACTAAATAGGCTACATCAAAAAGGACTTCCTTTTATCTCTATATTGACAGACCCTACTATGGGTGGTGTGTCTGCGTCATTTGCTATGCTTGGTGATATTATTATGGCAGAGCCTGGAGCACTCATAGGTTTTGCAGGTCAAAGGGTCATAAAGCAAACAGTTGGAGTTGACCTTCCTGAAGGTTTTCAACGTTCAGAGTTTTTACTTGAACATGGACTCATAGACATGATAGTAGACCGTGGAGACATGCACCAAACTCTTGCAGATTTGTTTAAACTTTTTAACAAAAAGGCAAGCTAATTAAAACAGAAATTTACGCACTAATAGACAAAGAGACACTCATTAAAAAAGGTGTCTCGCTTCTTTCTCATCTTAAACATTTAAAAACATTTAAAAACATACCCATACTTCAGTACCGAAACAAACTAGGCTCTCTAGAAGAGAAAAAATACGACTTGATTACTATACGAAAAGAGTATAGTGGCATACTCATAATAAACGACACCATAGAGTTAATGGAATATGCAGATGGTTTACACATAGGACAAGATGATATACGAGCATTTGATGATGACTTAACAAAAGCAGTAGATGAGATAAGAGCTAAAATAGGCAGAAAAATACTAGGGCTATCTACGCATAACAAAAAAGAGATACTAGAGGCAAACACTTTAGACATAGACTATATAGGTTTAGGAGCGTATAGAGAAACTTCTACTAAAGCAGGAGTATATGTAGCAGGTAAGACACTTCTTGATATAGCCAAACACTCAAACCACCCAGTAGGCATAATAGGTGGGGTAACTTTAAAAGATAATTTTGAAAAACATATAGCCTATAGAGTAATAGGTTCTAGCTTGTATGTATAAGATTTTTTAAATATTTAAATATTTACTACATTATAAAAGGTATTTATGAAACTTTTAGGTTTAGGTGCTAGAATTATTGTTAAGGGTATTTGTATTGAGTACCGATAGGTCTTAGGTTGACCAAACTTTTGACATGCCCTTATTTAGTTTTTGTTATCATAATTTTATGGTTAAATATATGTTATTAAAGGAGTTTAATATGGCAATCACACCGACAGATATAGAAAAAAAAGTAACTAGCGTTGATATTATCGTCTCAAAAGGAGATGAAAAAGGAGACATTACTTATGCTAACCAAATTTTTTTCAAATTAGCAGGATACACACAAGCAGAGCTTTTAGAAAAACCCCACTCCATGATACGTCACCCAGATATGCCTAAGATTATTTTTAAGTACTTTTGGAGTAGTATCCAAACAGGAAATGATGTAAAAGCTTTTGTGAAAAATTTATGTAAAGATGGTGAGTTTTACTGGGTATTTGCCCATGTAAGAGTAGCTACAAATCCAGATGGTTCTTTTAGAAACTATGTATCTACTAGAAAAACCATGTCAAAATCTGCAAGAGCAGTCATAGAACCTCTATATAAGAAGTTAGTTGAGGCAGAACAAGATGGTGGCATGAATGCCTCTTTGCCTATCTTGAAAGCATTTTTACAAGATAATGGTGCATCATTAGATACCTTTAGTGATGCTATGCAAAAAATACAAAATAGTTAATAAGGATACATAATGATAAAATTTGAACAAGATATGAAAAAATTACGTACCGTAAATGGTTACTTAGGTTCAGCTGTCTTAAACTTCTCTGGTGAAACACTATATATGGATGAAGAAAATACATCTGTAGACATAGCATACTCTGCGAGTATTTTCAATGATGCTTTTAGAATGATATCTGAATCTTCACTAGATGTTGGGTTTGCTGAAGCCTCTTTAGTTGAAGCTAGAACAGAAGATGGTCATGTGTTTTTAGTAAACTCATCTGGAGGTAAAAGTGGAGATAACTTCTCAAGATTGACAACTTTTGCCATATTTAGAGATGATGGTAACGTAGCACTAGGTAAGATGATTATGGAAAAAACTGCACAAGCTATGTCTAAGTCTATGGGTGATCTATAGGTCTTAATGTCAAATATCTAAACATTCAATAAAATCCACCTTTTTGGTGGATTTGTTTGAGTATTTAATCTAAGGAGTTCATCATTAAAACACTATATCTTATACGCCATGCCAAATCTGACTGGAGTGACGGCTCTCTTAGCGACTTTGAACGTGGACTTAAAAAACGAGGACACAAAGACCTTGACACTGTGAGTTCATATATGTCTTTACAAAATATAAAACCAGACCTCATACTAACAAGCTTAGCATTACGAGCTCAGATAACAGCAGATGAACTAGCTAAAAAGATAGAATATAAAGGTCGCATACATTACATGGAGGAGTTATATAACTCTCGTCCAAAAACGCTAATGAATGTACTTACTCTGCAAGACGATAGCTATAATAATATTTTCTTTATAGGTCACAATCCAGAACTAACAGAATTTGCCAATTTTTTAGTGAAAGATAATTTTTCTAAGTTTCCGACTTTAGGAGTATTGTCTATAGAGCTAGATATAGAGTCATGGAGTGACATCTGTGAAAAATGCGGAAAGATAGATTTTTTTATACAACCAAAACAGTTTAAATACTATGTTCCAAAGCAAATACGCACGACATTAGCACAAAAGGAGTAAAATATGCAAGCAGATTTAAAATCTCGCATCAAAGAACTTTCAGCACTCATAAATACTTATGCAAAAGATAAAAAAACAACTTCATTACTGGAGGTAGCCTCAAGCCTAGCAAACTATTTTGATGCTCAAACGGTAACTTTTTGGAGAGTAGACGATAGAAATAAGGTCATAAAACGTATAGATACAGATGAAGATATAGAGATTTCAATAGATGGAAGCTTTACCCAGCATCTTCTTAGTAGCAAAAAAATATTGATTGAAAATCATATCACAAGTAATAAGTTTTACAATCAAGAGATAGACAACCCTTTAGATCTAAAAATAAAATCGTTAATGGTTTTACCCATAATGGAAGGTAAGGCAGTTGTAGCTATGGTTAAGATTTGGAGAGGGTTTAAGACACGTAAGAAGTTTGTAAAAGCAGACGAAGATGCACTGAATGCCTTATCTCCAATACTTCATACTATGTGTAAAAAAGAGGAGATTAGTAAAAAAGATTTATTAAATTTGATAGGTTCAAGCGAAGAAAACGGAACTGAAACAGTAAAAAAAGTAACTATTTCAAAAAAACCAGACACAAAAAAACCAAATATAGAAAAGAGAAATGAAGATAAAGAGATATTAGTAAAACTAGAAAGAGAAATATCTGCCTTACGTGAAGAAAATAAAACATTTACAGAAAAAGAAAAGATACAAAAAGAAAAAAGTGAAGCTTATGAAAAATCTATAAAAACTTTAACGTCTTCAGAGAAAAAATTAAAAGAAAAGATAGAAGAAAAAGACAACACACTACTAGAACTCAAAAGTAAGCTAGAAACATTAGAGTCGAAAAACAAAGAAAATGAATTATTACTGCAAAGTACCATTGATGCTCGCGATAAAGAATTGTCTAAATACAAAGATAAATATCAAAAGCTAGAAGCTTCTTCTTTAAAATTTAATTCTAAGTCCGTAGAGTATCAAGGTGCTATTGAGGATTTACAAAAAGACTTAAAGGCATTGCAACAAGAAAATACTGAACTGATTGAGGACTTAAAAGAAAAAAGTGCTTCTAGCAACATTAAAGAATTGAAATCTGAAAAATCTATTTCGTATTATGGAAAATCTGAAGATATAGAATGCAATATTGAAACTATATGGAAAAACAAAGATAGTAATTTTTTAGAAAATGAACATTTTTATATACTTTTTGAACTTATGGCTTACGCTACTTCTTCTAAAAAAGGAGTGTCTTCCGTAGAGGAAGAGTTAGGACAATCAAAACTATTGCAAAAGTTAATCGAAAGTTATTATTTTCAAGGGGATGTTCAAGTGCAAAATGAAAAATATCTTATTTCGGACCTTTTAAAAAATATCGAAGATTACAGAAAAAATATATTTAAAGAGACAATAAATTTTAACATTATTGTAGACGATAAGATGCCATCTTCTTTGGTTCTTGATGCCTTTAAAATAAAAAGTATTATCTTGCATCTTTTGATGGATTTGCATCATTTTTCAGACCATAGTAAAAATATAGACATAAGACTTAGTTTTATTGACAAGTTGTTTGGCATTGAGATGCGTGCTTCTATTCATAGAGACAATAGTATATTTAAAAATATGTTCAAGCAAAGTAAACTTATTGATAATGAAAAAGGTCGTATTGGATTGCAGTTTAGCAAAAAGATTATTTCTCGTATAAGAGGCGAGATAAATACTGTATATGAAGACAGCTATTGTATGTTTAGGGTTAAGGTTCCATCACAAATTATTAAAATGTAAAGTGTTTTACTCTTTTTTGTTGTAAAATATATTTAATATTTTACAATAGGAACTTTATGAAAAAAGATATGATACACGTTTATGGTGCAAGAGAAAACAATCTAAAAAATATAAATATAAGCATACCTAAAAATAAACTAGTGGTTGTTACTGGTATTTCAGGTTCTGGTAAATCTACCTTGGCATTTTCTACACTTTACGCAGAGGGTCAAAGGCGTTACATAGAGTCTTTGTCTTCTTACGCAAGACAGTTTTTAGGACGTGTTGGTAAGCCTGAAGTTGATAAGATAGAAGGACTCACTCCTGCTATAGCTATAGACCAAAAGACTACTTCTAAAAATCCACGCTCTACTGTTGGGACTATTACGGAAATTTATGACTATTTGCGTTTACTTTTTGCACGTGTTGGCAAACAACACTGCCATGAGTGTGGTAAGCCTATCTCTTCCATGTCTGCTTCAGATATTATAGAGGAGGTATTACGCATTCCTTCTGGTGCTAAACTTGTTATAATGGCTCCTTTAGTGAAAGAGAAAAAAGGTACATTTTGCGATATGCTAGACTCTCTTAGACACAAAGGTTATGTTCGTGCCATGATAGATGGTGTAATGGTACGCTTAGATGATGAGATAGAACTTTCAAAAACAAAAAAACATACCATAAAAGTGGTCATAGACCGAGTAGTTGTAAAAGAAGAGAGTAGAGACCGCATAGGTCAAGATGTGGAAAAGGCACTAAAAGAGTCTTATGGTGAGTTAGAGATAGAGATACTAAATTATGAAGAGGTAGATTTTGAACGTCAGCATATGCACTACTCTGAACATTTGGCTTGTTTTGACTGTAAACTTAGCTTTGAACCACTAGAGCCTGTAAGCTTTTCTTTCAACTCTCCAAAAGGTGCTTGTCCTGCTTGTGATGGTTTGGGCATTAGGTATGCTATAGACTTAAAAAAAGTTATAGACCCAGAACTTAGCGTCGATAAGGGTGCCGTTAAGATTATGTATGGGTTTAATAAGAGTTATTATACTAAATTTCTTAATGCCTTTTGTGAACAAAATGACATAAGCATTAAAGTACCATATACACAACTAGAGAGTCATCAGCAAAAAGCTATACTCTATGGTAACGGCGGTAGTGTAAAGTTTATGTGGAAACGCCATAGTCTTACTCGTGAGTGGCAAGGAGTTGTCAAATTTGCACACGATATGTTTAAAGATGAAAAAGATATGAGTGAGTACATGACCGAAAAGGTATGCGATAAATGTGATGGTCACCGTCTACGTCCACGCTCACTATCTGTAAAAATAGATGGTAAAAATATAGCAGATATTATAGATATGCCTATTGAAAAATCTTATGCCCTCTTTGCAGATGAAAAAAGTTTTTCTCATCTAAGCGAACAACAAAAGATGATAGCAGAGTCCATACTTAAAGAGCTATATGAGAGACTATACTTTTTGTATGATGTTGGACTAGGGTATATTACCCTAAGTCGAGATGCAAGGAGTATATCTGGTGGTGAAGCACAACGAATACGTATAGCCTCACAGATAGGTTCTGGGCTAACAGGAGTTATGTATGTACTAGACGAACCTAGCATAGGTCTTCATGAGAGAGACACTCTAAAACTTATACGTACACTAAATTCACTACGAGACAAGGGTAATTCGGTCATAGTGGTAGAACATGACAAAGAGACCATCTTAGCCGCAGACTACATAATAGACATAGGTCCTGGGGCAGGAGAATTTGGTGGCGAAGTTGTCTTTGCAGGTGATGCTAAAAAGTTAGCAAAGTCTAAAACGCTTACTGCAGACTATATGTATGGAAAAAAAGATATTTGCTATAAGCACGATAATGAGCAAAAAGAGTGGATAGAGATAAAAAATGTTACATTAAATAATATTAGTAGCCTTGATGCAAAAATACCA
>Ga0256829_1000422_pt1 | contig 43640 bp, 44 predicted proteins | sample 131447metaG_FD_185979 | JGI IMG/M metagenome (GOLD analysis project Ga0256829, IMG submission 185979) | Hydrothermal vent microbial communities from Lau Basin, Pacific Ocean - 131-447 | ecosystem: Environmental > Aquatic > Marine > Hydrothermal vents | place: Pacific Ocean: Lau Basin | collected... | reverse complement strand
GGTGCACGTGCAAGACATCCACCTGTACCAGGTCCCCGGGCGCTCACCCTTCAGTCCATAGGGCGCACGCCGCGCCCAGGGACGCCGCCGAACACGCCGCGGGCGGCGGGAACGGGATCTCAGACCCAAGGGGCCCGCCTCTGTCAGACGACGATGCCAGCGGTACAGGGTGGCCCGGCTCATCCCCAGAATCTCCGCCGCCTGGGCCGCCGTCAGGCCATGCCGCTTTCGCAGCCGCTCGAACCGCTCCAGCGGCCGGAGACGAAAAACCACCTCGGGATCATCAAGCATCTTGTCTGCCAGGCGAGCCGACCGCATGATTTCGCCTTGAAGGCCAAACACCTTCATCTCGGGGCCTCCTCTTCCGGTTTATCAACAACACCCGGAAATGAGGCCCCTTCCTTATCCCTTCTACGTCTCACATGTGTCTGAACCTGGTCATCTCTCATTCGTCCGTATATACCGTGCCAGGTTCTTTCTTCATCGCGTGGCGGCATTCCTCTGGTAACATGCAGCGCATTCATAAACTCAAAGTTACGTTGATCTCTTTAGGGACGCATGAAGATGACTCGCAGACAAAAAACCTACGTCGGCATCTACAATGACGAATTCGGCGGCATGACCCCCACCGGATCCATCGTAAAAGACGCATGGATATTCGGCCTGATTCCAGAATCTCAAACCTGCGAGGGCTGGACGGCGGGGCCGTTGCAACTCTTGTATGACCAAACCTCAAGCAAATGGGAAGAATGTGGCTACAGGGTCAGTAACTTGCCGGAAGAATTGCGTCAGCTACATGAACGTATTCACCGTGAAGCCATTGAACGAGCGTAAAGCATGGGCTGGCGGCCCGATGAGCTGATTCACTCCGATGAGAGCTGATTACCCCATATGAGACATGAATTATCGAGAAACGTCGGCATCGACAAGACATTTGTGGCGCTAGGCGCTTTTTTGGGCATGTTAGGCGTTATTCTCGGCGCTTTGGGTGCGCATCTCGTCCACTTGGATGATTCACATAGGATTTATTCCATCTATGAGATTGCCGTTCGTTATCAGTTCTATCATGCGCTGGGATTGATTGCCATTGGGATGAGCATGGCGCATCTGTCGGCGCGCGGCTGGTTGCGCGCCGCGGGATGGCTAATGTTTCTTGGAGTCATCCTATTTTGCGGCAGCCTTTATCTGAGTACTTTTTTTGCCTGGCACGCCGTAGAGATTATCACTCCTTTCGGCGGCTCATCCTTCATATTGGCCTGGCTGCTCTATTTTATCGGCATACTGTTAAGCCGCCCTTGAATCGCTGGAGACTAACATGAACGACACCCCTTTTCCCTTGCTCGCCGATAAGGCAGTGGAAGACATACTTGAGCGACTGAGCGGCAATGAGGATTTGAGTGATCTGGATTTTGACCTCGTCGACGGCGTACTCACTCTGGAGTTCGATGATGGCAGTGTGCTCATCCTCAATCGACAGGAAGCGGCTCGGCAACTCTGGTTGGCCTCTCCGGAAGGCCCTGCCCATTTCAATTACGATCCGCTAAAAGATGCCTGGCTCGATGACCGAACCGAGGAAGAATTGTTTGCCGTGCTCAGCCGCATCCTCAGCAAACAAACCGGCCTATCCGTCGTTCTCTGAAGTTTGCCGCAGCCAGGCATCCACCTCCATCAGCACCGTTCGCCTGGAGCGCTTTTCCCAGGCCTTTTCCAAGGCGGCGAACGCCCGCCTTGCCATCTCATCATCCGCCAGACGCCAGCGCGCCCACTGTATCGACAACAAGGGATACAGACGAAAAAAAAGATAACTCACCGTGGCGATGCCTAGGCCCAACCAGGGCTGAGCGGAAAACCACAGCCAGACGGCAAGACCGTAACCGGCGAAACTCAGTACGGCGATCAAAGCCGTGGCCTGATGAATGACGGCAACGATTTGCGCCAGCTGCGGTCTGAAAGCTTGTAACTCTTCTGTCATCTTCAATATCCACATCGACTTTTACATGCAATCAAGGCGTGGCTCTTTGCTCTCCGGCGCAAACCGCATAATTGCATTATGATGTATGAGTCTCATCCCCCTGCTCGTACAAGTAACCCCTCGTCCATGCAATCATCACCAAACGAATACCGCCATCATCTCACCCTACCCCAAAACCTTGCGGGAAGAGATTTTTGCGTGGGCGATTTACATGGCCAGTTCGCCTGGCTTGAAAAAGCGATGGAAAGTCTTGTATTCGACCCCGCGCGGGATCGCTTGCTAAGCGTGGGCGATCTCATAGACCGCGGCCCCGAGTCCCATCGAGCGCTTGAATTACTGGCGCAACCCTGGTTTTTTTCTGTACGCGGAAATCATGAAGCCATTTTTCTAGAAAACAGTGATCTCCTGGAAGCCGATATAGCCTGGCTCGTACGGGCGGGTGCTGAGTGGTGGCTGTCACTCGATGCAAAGGCTCGGGAAGCGCTTTACCAGGCTTTCTCAAAGCTGCCCTTTACCATGGAGACCGACACGGAAAACGGCCGCATCGGCGTTGTCCACGCCGATATCCCCTCTGATTATGACTGGGATAGTTTCGTTGCCGACTTGCCGAAAAACAAATACCTGCAGGAATACGCACTTTGGTCGCGTCATCGAATCAATCAATTTCAAAATGGACACCCTCCTCTCCCGGTCGATGGCTTGAACCTGCTAGTGGTTGGACATACTCCTGTAGAAACAGCCAGCTGCGTTGCCAACGTGTGTTTTTTGGATAGCGGCGCCGCCTACGCTCCTGCATATCCCACTGCCGCTCTCAGCCTGCTCCAGATTCATCCGTTTCAAAAACTTTATAGCTTCCCCCCCCTGTGATATTCGCCTCGAGCGCTTCCCAAGCACGCACTATCCTAACTGGCGATGCATCCGGCCGTCTGGCCTGCTGGCTGAGGTCATGCCTGAAACGGCGTGCGCCCGGCAATCCATAGGCAAGCCCCATCAAGGGGCGGATCAACTCGGTCATGCGTACCCCTTGCTCCATTTCACGACGGCAATATTCAGTATATATGGAGACAACATCGCTTCTTTCTGGCGATTCTGAATCACCGCCGAAAATCTTTCGATCCGCCTCGGCCAGCATCCACGGATTATCGAACACGGCCCGACCGATCATCACGCCATCGACATGCTGCAAATGCCGCATGGCTTCATTCAGCGAGCGAATCCCGCCATTGACGCTGATCTCGAGTTCCGGGAAGTCTTTCTTCAGGCGGTACACCTGCTCATAATCCAGGGGCGGAATCTCGCGATTCTCCTTGGGGCTCAACCCCTGAAGCCAAGCCTTGCGGGCATGGACGATGAAAACCTCACCTCCACCCGCTTGCACCGTGGCTATGAATTGACGCAAAAAATCGTAGCTGTCGTGATGATCGATGCCCAGGCGAGTCTTGACCGTCACCGGCACATCCACAGCCCTCCGGATGGCCTCGACGCAATCGGCCACTGTCTTGGGTTCCGCCATCAAACAAGCGCCGAAGCGCCCGGAACGCACTCTGTCGCTAGGACAACCGACATTGACATTGATTTCGTCGTAGGCAAACTCCACTCCCAAGCGAGCGGCTTCAGCCATCGTTCGCGGATCGGAACCGCCGAGTTGCAAAGCTACGGGGCGCTCATCGGGATGATGAGCCAACAGGCGAGAAACATCCCCATGGAGCAAAGCAGCAGAGGTAATCATCTCCGTATAGAGGAGGGTGTGGCGACTGATTAGCCGCCACAAATATCGTGCGTGGCGATCCGTATAATCCATCATCGGCGCCACGCTCAAGCGCCGATTCAACTTTTTCGCGCTCACGCCGACCTTTTCCCGAACTTCTTCTCCAGAACGGCATAAACTGCCCTAAGGCCCATCGCTTCACCGCCGCGGGGACGGCCTGGGCGGGCCCGCTGATTCCAGGCCATGATGTCAAGATGAATCCAGTCGATCTCTCTGGGCACGAACTCATCCAGAAACAACGCGGCGGTGATCGCTCCGCCAAATCCTGTCGAGGCGCTATTGACCATATCCGCAATCCGGCTCTCTAAAAGATGGCGATAATCCTCGAACAAAGGCAGGCGCCACACCGGATCCTGAACTTTTCGGGCATATTCTAAAAGCGCTTCAGCCAAAGCGTCGTTATGGGTGAAAAAAGCCGGCAGCTCAGTGCCAAGCGCCACCCGCGCCGCGCCAGTGAGGGTCGCAAAATCGATGATCAATTGTGGCGATTCTTCCGCTGCTGCCGCGAGGGCGTCCGCTAGCACCAAACGGCCTTCGGCATCGGTATTATCCACCTCCACGGTGATCCCCTTGCGGGTACGAATCACATCACCCGGGCGAAAGGCATCGCCGGAAACCACATTTTCGACAGCAGGTATCAATACTCTCAGGCGCACAGGCAATTTCTCATCCATGATTCGCTTGGCCAGCCCCAAGACGTGGGCGGCTCCGCCCATATCCTTTTTCATCAGCCGCATGCCGCTGGCGTTCTTGAGGTCGAGTCCGCCGCTGTCGAAGCACACGCCCTTCCCGACCAGAGTGACAGCCGGGTGACCGGTCTCTCCCCAGCGTAACTCGATCAGGCGCGGAGAACGCGCACTGGCGCGCCCCACGGCGTGGATGGATGGATAGTTGGCAGTGAGCAGATCATCGCCGACGATGGATTTGTATTCCGCCCCTTTATCTCTGGCAAGCTCCCTGGCCGCGTGCGCGAGCTCTGCCGGCCCCATGTCCTGTGCAGGTGTATTGATTAAATCACGCACCAGATAGACTGCTTCGGCAAGGCGTTCTACCCGATCGCGCACCTGAACGTTCCCGATCAGCATGGAGGGCGTCTCGCACTCACTCTGGCGATAGCGATCAAAGCGGTAAGCGCCAAGCGCCCATCCCAACGCCAGCGCGCTGACCTGCCCCTCCTCCACCGGCCACTCCAGACGGTAGTCGCCGGCAGGCAAACGATCCGGCAATCCAGCCGACCCCCAAATGTCAGCGTAATCCTCCACGATGGCCAACACCCGCAGCGGTTCATTGCCGGGAAGGATGAAATAGCGGCCCGGCTTGGGTTCGAAGCCTGCGTCCGTCAGCCAGTTACACAGATTTTCGGGTTGTTTTTGCAGCCAGTTCGGATAATCCGTGGCAGTGACACATTCGAGCAATCGAGGCGTTTTCGTCATCAGTTTTCTCTCTGGAGAATTTGCAAGTGAATGATAAAGGGAAGGAGCGTGTTACACTTCTATGTCTTTTCTCTGGCCCGTGATTTCATGAATCGAGCGTTGTACATCCGTGATCTATGGAAAGTCTACCGCGATGGGGTCGAAGCCTTGCGCGGCATAGATCTCGACGTCATGGAAGGCGATTTTTTCGCCCTGCTCGGCGCCAATGGCGCCGGCAAATCCACTACGATCGGGATCGTGAGCACCCTTGTCAACAAGACTTCTGGGAAAGTGTACGTCTGTGGAAAAGATATCGATACGCAAAAAAACGAGGCCAAACGCTGCATTGGTCTGGTGCCGCAGGAATTCAACTTCAATCAGTTCGAACCGGTCGAGGAAATCCTCATCAATCAGGCCGGATATTACGGCATCGAACGGCGGGAAGCACGCCGACGCGCCCAACGCTACCTGGAAGAACTGGATCTATGGGAAAAGCGCCGCCAAATGGCCCGCTCGCTCTCGGGAGGCCAGAAACGCCGCCTGATGATCGCCAGAGCACTGGTCCATGAGCCCCGGCTGCTGATCCTGGATGAACCCACCGCGGGTGTCGACATAGAAATACGGCGCTCCATGTGGGATTTTCTCCGCGAAGCGAATGCCCTGGGCACGACCATTATTCTTACTACGCATTACCTCGAAGAGGCGGAAAATCTGTGCCGAAATATCGCCATCATCGACCATGGCGAAATCATAGAAAACACATCAATGAAACGCCTGCTGGCAAAACTCGACCGGGAAACCCTGATTCTCGATATTGAGGAAACCTTGGATCATCCCCCCTCTATCGACGGATATGCCACTCGCCTTATAGATCCGGGTACGATCGAAATCGATATCTCGCGCGATCGCGATCTGAATACTTTGTTTTGCCATCTCAACGATCTCGGCATACACGTCGCCAGCATGCGCAACAAGAGCAATCGACTTGAGGAGCTGTTCCTCTCGCTGGTCGGCGAAGAAGCCAGACAAAGCAACAAAAACCTTCCCGTCGGGAACTGAACCCGAGAGAGATCCCGGCCATGCTGAAATATTATTACGTCGCTCTGAAAACTATCGTGATCAAGGAGGTCTTGCGTTTCTCCCGGATCTGGGTGCAGACGATCGTTCCACCTGTGATCACCACATCGCTCTATTTCATCATCTTTGGCCATTTGATCGGTAGCCGCATAGGCAAAATGGACGGCTACAGTTATATGGAATTTATCGTGCCCGGGCTGGTGATGATGGCGGTTATCACCAATTCCTACTCCAACGTTGTTTCCTCATTCTTCGGAGCGAAATTTGGTCGCCATGTAGAGGAACTGATCGTCTCACCCGTTCCCAACTGGCTGATTCTGCTTGGCTATGTGCTCGGCGGAATGGCCAGAGGATTGGCGGTGGGAATCGCTGTGAGCGCGGTTTCGCTGCTGTTCACTCATTTATGGGTCGAAAACATCGCCGTCACGGTCACCATTGCCCTGCTCACAGCGGCTTTATTCTCTCTGGCCGGTTTCATCAATGCGATTTTCGCCAATAGTTTTGATGATATTTCGATTGTGCCGACCTTCGTCCTCACCCCCCTGACTTATCTAGGAGGCGTGTTCTATTCGATCAACTTACTCCCTGGCTTCTGGAAAGAGTTGTCGCTCGCCAATCCGATTCTTTATATGGTAAACGCCTTCAGAAAAGGCATGCTCGGCACCTCCGACATTCCCCTTGGCGTTTCCTATGCGATCATTCTTGGCTTTATTTTCATTCTTTTTACCGTTGCGCTGAATTTGCTCAATAGAGGCGTGGGAATACGTTCATAAAGCCCCTCATGGCAGCAGGTTCAAAAACCTGGCACACTCCAAGTGTGCAGCACTACGTTACAAGGTATGCGTCGGCTTATCAGACTTGAGCAGCCCCCCCAAAGCGTTTTCAATGCGAGCGCGAATTTTGCCGTTGTCCCGTTCACTGAATTGCACGCCAATACCAGGTTGACGCCCACCCTGCCCCCCCTTGGGTGTGATCCATACGATTTTCCCTGCAACGGGAATTTTGTCGCTCTCATCGGGCAAAGTGAGCAACATGAACACCTCATCGCCCAATTTGTATTCTCGCTGGGTCGGAACGAATAGCCCGCCGCCCTCGATGAAATTCATGTAGGCCTGGTAAAGCGCGTTTTGATCGCTTATTACTGCCTGCAAAATGCCGTGACCGATAGACATGTAACCTCCCTCGATGAGAAATGAAAAATTCGTTCGTCGTCACCCGTGAAAGCATGGGGTCATTAAAATGGAACACTCACACCCGCCTATCATGCCGATGCGACCGCCGCCTGATAGCGGCGCAGCAACTCCTCCATCTGCAAGGCCATGTTTAACCCTTTGCTGAGTTGAGTGCGCAAACGCTCTGCCTGATCCAGGCAAGCGAACACGACTTGCAAGTGTACTCCGCCACTCAATGCCTGCAACTCCCTTGTCCTGGAAGGAATCTCGCGCAAAGGCGCACCCAGCACGCACCGAACAAGATCCCGCAGCAAAGCCACATATACATCCAAGGCCTGAGCCGGATCGGTTCCCATCATGCGGTCTGCAAGCTCACCGGCATCGAAATGCGCCCGCGAGAGTTCGTCCAACCACGCCTCTTCGCGACCGATTCGTTGTGCATCGCCAAGCTCCAAGGCCGCCAAAGGCGCCCCACCCGCCCTGGAGAGAAGCAAAGCAGCCAATGGTTTTTGTGCAGGCTCGAGCTCACCCTCCAGCCAGCTTTGTGACTTCTCCGCAGCAGGCCGGCTGAACGGCAAAGCCTGACATCGACTGCGCACAGTCGCCGGCAGGGTTCCAGGGCGATTCGACACCAGCAGCAAGAGAGCCCCTTCCGGAGGCTCCTCGAGCGTTTTCAACAAGGCGTTGGCGGCGGCGGCATTGAGCGCCTCTGCAGATTCGATCAATCCGATTTTATATTTTCCCAAGCCGCGAGTGAGTCCGATGAACTCTATCAACCGCCGAACCTCGTCGATGCGTATCGCCTTTCCTGGGGCTTCCGGCCCGAGATCGCTATAGTCCGGATGAGCACCTGACTCGAACAACCGGCAGGAATGACAAATACCGCATGCCAGTCCGTCATCTGCTGTTTTTTCACACAACAATGACTTCGCCATGGCCTCGGCAAAATGGCGTTTCCCCAAGCCTGAAGGCCCCGCAAGCAAAAGCGCGTGAGGCAAGCGATCCTCTCGCCACTGCCTGAGAACTCGCCTCCATAGGCTATCCTGCCACGGATAGGGCATTGCGCTCATTTTAGTTCTTCCCAGTAAGCGATGAATTCATCCAGTTTCTTGCGCACTTCTGCCTGCACCGCTTCCAGCGATTGCGATGCGTCGATGAGGCGGAATCGTTGCGGCTCAAGCGATGCGCGCTCTAGATAAACGTTTCGCACTCGCTCGAAAAAAAACATGGCTTCACTTTCGAAACGATCCGCCTTTCGCTGACGCATAGCGGCACGTCGCATGCCGATTTCAAGCGGCGCGTCGAGCAAAAAGGTCAGATCGGGTTGCAAGCCACGCTGAACAAAGCACTCGAGAAAACGGATGCGCTCCATGTCGATTCCGCGCCCTCCTCCTTGATACGCATAGCTTGCGTCGTTGAAACGATCGCTGAGAACCCAGCGATTTTCATCCAAGGCAGGACGAATCCTTGTTTCCAAATGCTGATTGCGGGCAGCGAACATGAGCAGCAGCTCTGTGTCGGCATGCATTCCCTCTCGACATTCCCCGATCAATAACGAACGAATCGCTTCGGCAAGGGGCGTTCCACCGGGTTCGCGGGTTCGCAACACGATTCGTCCAGTCGATTCAAGATGGGCGGCGGCAAATTCGATCAAAGTCGACTTGCCGACGCCCTCGACTCCCTCGAAGGTTATGAATGCACCCCGCATGCTTATCCCTCCTGCTGTCTCTGCTTGCCGCCAAGCTGATATTTGGCAACCGCACGCTTTTGTTCAGCGTAAGTAATTGAAAACACATGCGTACCATTCCCCGTTGCCACGAAATAGAGATACGGGGTTTTTGCTGGATGCAAAACCGCATGGATATCCGCCGGATTCGGCAATGCGATGGGCGTCGGAGGAAGACCGCGGTGCGTATAGGTATTGTAGGGTGAAGGATTACGCAAATCCTTAAACGTGATGTTTCCCTTATAACTTGCGCCCAAAGCGAAGATGACCGTGGGATCACTCTGTAAAGGCATGCCCTTGCGCAGACGGTTGATGAATACGCCAGCAATCAACGGCCTTTCCTTGGGCACCGATGTTTCTCGGTCAACGATGGAAGCCAGGATCAACGCCTGGTACGGTGTCTTCAATGGCAGATCCGGGGCGCGCTCAGCCCATTGACGATCAAGATAATGTTTCATGGCTGCATAGGCGCGTCGCAATACGCTCGTATCGCTTGTACCCTCAGTAACGTAATAGGTGTTCGGATAAAACCATCCTTGAGGGGACATGCCGGCCGGCCCACCCAGACGATGAATCAAACCGGCATATTCCGATGGCGGCAGCGTATGGGAAAGATGAGGATTTGCATTGAGCGCCTGCATGACCTGACGAAAAGTCCATCCAGGAATCAACGTCACTGGATACTGCGTTACCCGTCCGGACACCAATAAATCTAAAAGCCCGACAGGCGTCATTCCTTTCTTCAACCGGTATTGACCCTGCTTGATCCGTTCGGCGTCCCCGCTCAAGCGCGCATAGAGCAACCAGATTCGAGGATGAGCAAGAATTTTGTCCTGCGCCAACTGATTTGCGAGCGATCTCGCCGAGATCCCGGCTTGCACGGTAATCAGCTGGCCTTTGGAATCAACAGGCAAGGGGGTCACCAAAACTTGCCAGACATACACGATGCTTGAGATTACTGCAAAAACCGCGATTCCGCCAAGCACAAAAAGCGCGCGTTTTTTCAACACTTACCCTCCGCCATCGCATCCAGAAGGCGTTTCGTCAGCCCCGCATGTGCGAAACGCTGGGTTCCGATGCGTTCCACTGGCCAGATACCAATCAGGCTGTTGCATACGAATACACCATCGGCAGCAAGCAAACGAGCGGGTTTGGAACGCGTCTGACATACTTCGACTCGATGAGAACCTGCCCACTCAAAAATGCGTTCCCGCATGACTCCCGCTACCCCACAATATCTCAAATCCGGCGTCACCAGTGTAGCGCCTTCGATCCAGAATACATTGCTCATCGTCCCTTCGACGACGAATCCCTCCTGATCCAGCATCAATCCTTCATCGACTTCATCCCCCCATTCGGCTCTCGCCATCACCGAATGCAGGCGGTTGAGATGTTTGATGCCCGCCAACATTGGATCTATAGGTAAACGCGTATCACACCATCGCAAGCGAATACCATCCGGAGGTATCTCCCGTATCGGCCAGGGTCGCCGGATCACGATGCGCCGTGGTATGGTCTCGAGCGGTAAGCTGTACCCTGAATGGCTGCTTCCAGCGGTGACGATCAGTTTTAGAACCGCCCGCTCTTGACCTTCCACTGCGAGCTTCAATTCATCCCTGAGCAGACGTTCTTCGGGGGGCGCAATACCAAGGCGTCTGCATCCTTTCCATAGGCGCCTCCAATGCTTTTCCCAATGGGGTATAGCGGCAAAGATGACAGGCATGGTTTCGAATACGCCATGACCAAATGCAAGTCCACGGTCATCGGCAGGCAAGCCGTCATCCGGCCTCCCATCCACCCAGATGGCGGTCAACCCAGCGCCCTCAACAAGCCCTTGGCCTTTTGGTGGGTCTCCTGAAGCTCTAATCCGGGACGCGAATCCGCGACAATGCCCGCCCCAGTGCGGAAACGAAAATTACGTCCTTGCACTTCGAAGCTGCGGATCAAAATGTTCAAATCCATCCGGCCATGCCTGGAAAGATAGCCCATGGAGCCGGTATAAGCCCCTCGTGCCGTGGTTTCAAGCTGATTGAGAATCTCCATGCAGCGCACTTTGGGGCATCCCGTGATGGTCCCGCCTGGAAAAACTGCACGAATCACCTGCCCAGGCGTCATGCTCTCTTGCAGCCGGGCACGCACGTTGGAGACGATATGATGCACATGACGATAGGTTTCGCACACCATCAATTCATCCACCTCCACCGTGCCCAACCTGGCGATGCGGCCGAGATCGTTTCGGATCAGGTCGACAAGCATGATGTGTTCGGCCTGCTCCTTGGGATGCGCCATCAAACGCTCGCGCAGTTTTCTGTCCTGCGCGGGATCAGTCGCGCGCGGATGCGTGCCTGCAATGGGACGCATCGCTGCCCAGCCTTGATCGGCTTCCACCAAGCGTTCGGGTGAAGAACTGACCACGGCGCTGCGCCCCCAGGTAGCCAGACCCGAGAAGGGTGCTGGATTAGCACGCCTCAACGCCGCATACAAATCAGCCGCCGAAACGCCAGCGCCCAATTCACCGTTCCAAGCGTGTGATAGATTGACCTGAAAGACATCCCCCTCACAAATGAAACTCAGAATGCGAGCCACTGCCTCCAAATACGCATCATCAGCCGGTGCTTGCAGGGAGACAACCTCGAGAGAAGGAATGTCCCTCGCTCTTGCCTTTCTCCCCACCGCATCCACTGCATCCATTACATCTGCGAAAATCAATTCCAGCAGATCTTTTCGACCGGCCATGCTCACCACATACCGCCGACTCAATACATGATCATGGATTATAGCGGCCGGAAAATATTGCGCCCAAGCCGTTTCCCATCCCCAGGGATGGGGAATCGGCTCACCAAGAACAGGCTCTATAGCGTGAGCCAGCTCATATCCGAGGTAGAGAAACCACCCCCCCTGAAAAGGCGGACCTTCTTCGCTGGAGACATCGAAGGATGTGCCATACTCGGAATCCAGCCGGGAAAGAAACTGGGATGGTTCAGCGCTTATACGCTCTTCCGGAAAGGCAAACAGCAGATCGTAACGTCCCTGATTTTTTCCTTTGGATGAGCTTTCGAGGAGGTGAGGATAACGGTCGGGGGCATGCCGGTGCAGCTCCAGCAGATCCCATCCGCCGGGCAATTGGAGCTGGTGATACGGTTTTGCATTCGACACGCAGGCGTCAAAGCTTCCTGAATACCAAGGTGCCGTTAGTGCCTCCGAAACCGAAGGAATTGGATATCACGTTTTCCAAACGGGACTCTCTGGCCCCATTGGGCACATAATCCAGATCACAATCGGGATCGGGAACTTCGAGATTGATAGTTGGGGGGATCACCTGGTCGCGCAAAGCAAGCACGCAGAACACCGCTTCCACGCCACCTGCGGCACCGAGCAAATGCCCTGTCATCGATTTGGTGGAACTCATTGCCAGCTGGTAGGCATGCTCACCAAACGCCAGCTTCACCGCTTCGGTCTCAGCTTTGTCGCCGGCAGGCGTGGAAGTGCCATGAGCGTTGATGTAGTCGACCTGATGCGCATCGAGCCCGGCGTCCTGCAAAGCGCGTTGCATGCAACGCGCCGCACCTTCCCCGCCCCCGGATGGCTGAGTCATGTGATAGGCGTCAGCATTCAACCCGAATCCGGCCAGTTCGCAATAGATATTCGCGCCGCGGGCCCTTGCATGCTCGTATTCCTCGAGTACCAGCACGCCAGCGCCATCACCAAGCACAAAACCATCACGATCCCTGTCCCATGGGCGGCTTGCAGTTGCCGGATCATCGTTACGCGTGGAAAGCGCACGCGCCGCAGCGAAACCCGCCACGCACAGAGGGGTGCTCGCCATTTCCGCGCCGCCGGCGATCATGACATCGGCATCGCCGTAGGCGATCATGCGGGCGGCTGCGCCGATATTATGGGTTCCGGTCGTGCAGGCAGTAACCACGGCGGTATTGGGACCGCGAAAACCATACATGATGGACACATTCCCGGATACCATATTGATAATGCTGGCAGGAATGAAAAAAGGCGAAACCTTGCGCGCACCGCCCTTGAGCATGGCCAAATGGCCTTTTTCGATTCCCGGCAGCCCGCCTATCCCCGAACCAATGGATACGCCGACCCGCTCTGGGTCGAAATCGAATTCATCCAGGCCGGCATCGTGGATGGCCTGCTTGGAAGCTCCGATTCCGTACTGGACAAAAATGTCCATTTTTTTCTGGTCCTTGGGGGGGATGTATTCCTTGGCATCGAAATCCTTCACTGCCGCAGAGATGCGCACAGGCGATTCCGACGCATCGAAATGTTCGATGGCCGTAATACCACTGCGTCCTGCCAGAATGTTTTCCCATGCCTTTTGGATCGTAGATCCGACCGGGGAAACGATACCAAGACCAGTTACGACGACACGCCGCTTGGACAATATGAATTCCTCTCAGTACCTCCCGCAGGAGGTTTGATCCCGCGCGTCCGCATGCCGTCAAGACAAGCGGACGCGCACAGGCATGCGTGGATTACTTGAGATGTTCGTTTATGTAATCGATGGCCTGCTGGACAGTGGTGATTTTTTCAGCTTCTTCATCGGGAATTTCGCATTCGAATTCCTCTTCAAGCGCCATTACCAGCTCGACGGTATCCAGCGAGTCAGCACCCAGGTCATCAACAAAAGAAGATTCATTCTTGACGTCTTCTTCCTTCGCACCCAACTGTTCCACAACAATTTTCTTGACACGTTCTTCAACGTTGCTCATTGCTCGTATTCCCTTTGTTAAAAAAAGGCAGCGGATAGCTGCGCCGCGGATTTTAATGTAAAGAGTAGCCGCAGCGCCACACCATGACCAGAAAGCGGCTGATTATAATACCCATAGCAGGTCTGAAACCACCATTTCCCGGGAAATCAGCTTCTCTTCATGAGAGAAATGATATTTTCTGGGGATTCGCTCTTCTAATCGGACCGAAATAAGAAACATGAAACCAGGATCAGGCAAAGTGGACTCAGGCCATGTACATGCCGCCGTTGACATGCAAAGTAGCTCCGGTAATGTAAGCGGCGCGCGCAGAAGCCAAGAACGCGACCGCATGAGCAATTTCTTCGGGATTTCCGAGACGCCGCAATGCGATCTGTTCGAGCAGCCCCTTGCGTTGATCCTCTTTAAGGCCGCGAGTCATATCCGTGTCGATGAAACCCGGCGCTACCACATTGACTGTCACTCCACGGCTACCCACCTCGCGCGCAAGCGATTTTGAAAAACCGATCATCCCAGCCTTAGATGCCGCGTAATTCGATTGTCCGGCATTACCGGAAACGCCCACTACTGATGAGATATTGATGATGCGTCCGCCCCGCCTCTTGATCATGCCGCGGATACATGCGCGGCAGAGGCGGAAGACCGATCCCAGATTGGTATCAATAACGCCTTGCCAGTCTGGGTCCTTCATACTCATCAACAAGCCATCGCGGGTGATTCCGGCATTATTGACCAGCACGCTTACGACGCCGTACTCATCTGTTATGGCCGATATCAAGGCGTCAATAGAGGATTGGCTTTCTACACGCAGTACTTTCCCGCTACCCGAGAGTTTTGCTTCGGCCAAATATTCGCTGATCATCTCGGCGCCTTCAGAGGAGGTTGCCGTCCCGATGACAGTCGCCCCCTGACAGCCAAGCTCTAGAGCGATGGCTTTGCCGATGCCGCGCGATGCGCCGGTAACCAATGCAATTTCACCCTTGAGCATCATACCCCGAACTCCTCACATACGTTCAATCCGGCATCGAGGCTCTTGCTGTCCTCAATGCATAGCACCTTGAGACTGCGATCGATGCGTTTTGTCAGGCCGCTCAATACCTTTCCGGGACCGAACTCGAACACCCTGGTCACCCCCTCACCCGCAAGAGTCTCGACCACCTCCACCCAGCGCACCGGGTGATCGAGTTGACGCACGAGCGCCTCGCGAATCGCCTCGGGGTCGTCATGTTGCAAGACGTCATAATTGTGAATCACTGGGATTCGAGGCGGCCTGATCTCGACTTTCGCCAGAACTTCGCGCAAGGCTTTGGCCGCGGGCGCCATCAAACTGCAATGAGAAGGAACACTGACGGGCAAGGGCACAACACGCTTGGCGCCCGCCCCCCTAGCGAGATTCATCAAACGTTCGACGGCCGCCACATGACCCGCCACAACAACCTGTCCCGGCGCGTTGTAGTTGGCCGCCTCAACCACCTCGCCTTGAGCCGCCTCATTACATAATTCCACCACCCTTTCATCCGACAAGCCAAGAATCGCCGCCATGGATCCATCCCCTGAGGACACGGCCTGTTGCATCAGGCGCCCGCGTTCGGCAACCAAACGTACGGCTTCTTCATAATCGATCGATCCGGCACACACCAAAGCCGTATATTCGCCCAGACTGTGGCCAGCCAACATGACGGGTGCGCACCCCCCCTCTTCGTCCCAGGCTCGCCAAACCGCCACGCCAGCCGTCAACATGATCGGCTGGGTTAAAGCAGTTTGGTCGAGCTCTTCCCGTGGACCATGTTGAGCCAGGGACCACAGATCAATCCCCAAGACATCCGAAGCTTGTTGGAAGGTTTCACGTACCAGCGAAAAACGGTCTGACAAACCGGCCAGCATGCCAATCGCCTGCGACCCTTGACCCGGAAATACAGCGGCTAAACTCATCGATGGATTGCCTTATACAAAAGAGGACGGCTAGTTTAGGCAAAGCGGCGTATGCGGTAAATACTCAGAACTCGTTTCCAGACAAACAATCGGAATGCCCACAAGAAATATTTGCAGAAAAACGTCTTTTCACCTTGAGTTATGGGCGAAATTATTGATAATGAGCGGCCTCTCTTGTAGCTAAGGATCCAAACTGAACATATGGCAAAAGAAGACGCAATCGAAATGGAAGGCACGGTCATCGACACTCTCCCCAACACTATGTTCAGGGTGAAACTCGATAACGGTCATGTCGTCATGGCCCACATCTCCGGCCGCATGCGCAAACATTACATTCGCATCCTCACCGGAGATCGCGTGACCGTGGAACTGACGCCCTACGATTTAAGCAAAGGCCGAATAGTTTTCCGAAAAAAATGAGTTCTGCGCTCAGCTGACAGCTGCCTCCTCAAATTCAAGCTTGATCTCATCGTTCTCAACTTTTATGCGCACCTCTCCTCCTTTCGACAAAGGGCCGAACAGCACTTGTTCGGCAAGCGGTTTTTTAAGGTGCTCCTGAATGACCCTGGACATCGGCCGCGCACCCATCAAAGGATCGTAGCCATGCTCGGCCAGCCATGCCCGCGCTTCATCCTCAACCACCATATGCACATGCTTCTCAGCCAACTGGCTTTCCAGCTCGATGAGGAACTTGTCGACAACATTGACGACAGTGCGTCGGTCGAGCGGCCTGAACTGGATGATTGCATCCAACCGGTTACGAAATTCAGGTGAAAACATCCGCTTGAGCTCCTGCATGCCATCGCTGCTGTGGTCCTGCTCGGTAAAGCCCATGCTGCGACGGCTGACTGTTTGCGCACCGGCATTGGTCGTCATGATCAAGATGACGTTTCTGAAATCCACCTGCCGGCCATTGGTGTCCGTCAATGTGCCATGATCCATAACCTGCAATAGCAGATTGAACACATCTGGATGTGCTTTTTCTACCTCGTCCAACAGCAGAACAGCATGTGGATGCTTGAGAATGGCGTCGGTGAGAAGTCCACCCTGGTCGAAACCCACATAACCCGGCGGCGCGCCGATCAGGCGAGACACGGTATGCCGCTCCATGTATTCGGACATGTCGAAGCGAACCAGCTCGATTCCCAGCTGCCGCGCAAGTTGCCGACTGACCTCGGTTTTGCCTACCCCGGTGGGCCCTGCAAACAAGAACGAGCCGATAGGCTTATCTTGAGCACCCAATCCCGAGCGCGCCATCTTAATGGCAGCTGCAAGCGTATCGATCGCCTCGTCCTGCCCAAACACCACCAGCTTGAGATCACGCGCCAGATTCTTCAGCGTCTCGAGATCAGAAACCGAAACCTGCTTTGGCGGTATCCGCGCCATCTTGGCGACGATATCCTCTACATCACGGACAGAGATAGTCTTTCGGCGTTGTGACGAGGGTTGCATCCGCCTCCTGGCGCCTGCTTCATCGATTACATCAATCGCCTTGTCGGGAAGATGGCGGTCGGTAATATAGCGTTCGGCCAATTCCGCAGCGGTGCGAAGCGCCGGATTCGTGTAGCGAACTTCATGGTGCTCTTCGAAACGGCTTTTCAGCCCCTTGAGAATGCGATAGGTTTCATCCACCGTCGGCTCGCGAACCTCGATCTTCTGAAAACGGCGCGCCAAGGCTCGGTCTTTCTCGAAAATACCACGATATTCCTGATAGGTGGTGGAACCGATACATTTCAGCTCCCCGTTGGCCAGCATGGGTTTTATCAGGTTGGATGCATCCATCACCCCGCCCGACGCCGCGCCAGCGCCAATCAGAGTGTGAATTTCATCGATAAACAGAACCGCCGAGGGTTGCCGCTTGAGTTGTGCCAGCACGCCCTTGAGGCGTTTTTCAAAATCGCCCCGATACTTTGTTCCTGCGACCAGAGCCCCCAGATCCAGTGAATACACGACAGCCTCCGCCAGAATCTCTGGCACCTGTCCATCCACGATGCGCTTGGCCAATCCCTCCGCCAAAGCCGTCTTACCCACCCCGGCTTCCCCCACGAACAAGGGATTGTTCTTGCGGCGGCGGCACAGAACCTGCACGGTACGTTCGATTTCCTCATCACGCCCTATAAGGGGATCGATTTTTCCCTGGCGGGCCAGCTCGTTGAGATTGGTGGCAAACTGCTCCAATGGCGTACTGCGCGAGGGGTCCTCCCCTGCGCCTGTTTCAGCGGATGACCCACCTTCTTGCTCGGGGGTTTCGTCTGCGCCGCTGGAAATGCCATGAGAGATGTAGTTGACCACATCCAAACGGGTAATGTCCTGTTGAGCAAGCAAATAGACAGCATGCGAATCCTGTTCCCCGAACAGGGATACCAGCACATTGGCTCCATTCACCTCCTTGCGCCCTGCCGACTGAACATGGAAAACGGCACGCTGCAAGACACGTTGAAAACCCAACGTCGGCTGGGCGTCCCGCTCGTCATCGGCGGAAAGCCGCGGTGTGCTTTCATCGATGAATTGCTCCAGGTCGCGCTTCAAAGTGAGCAAATTGGCGCCACAAGCGCGCAACACGCCGGCAGCGGTGGGGTTGTCTGTCAAAGCCAACAGCAAATGTTCCACGGTCATAAATTCATGCCGCTTCTCGCGCGCCTGCTTGAAAGCCATATTCAAAGTAAATTCAAGCTCTTTATTCAGCATCTCAAATGCCTCAATCAATCAAATCTTATAAATCAAACTCGTAAAAAACAAGGAGTCCTCGCAAGCCCGTACTTACGATCTGGACTTACGGCCTGGCTTCTCGTGAGTCTGGACATGCATGTTATGGGCCAATCAAACGCATACCCACCCACGATATCAGGGGAATCACCGCCAAGCATCATCGGCATACCGTATCCCTCATTCCTCTTCAACGGTGCATAACAGCGGATGCTGGTGCAGGCGAGCATACTCATTGACTTGCGCGGCTTTGGTTTCGGCCACGTCACGAGTATAGACGCCGCAAATGCCTTTTCCACGGGTGTGAACATGCAGCATGATCCGCGTGGCGCGCTCGCGATCCATAGCGAAAAACAGCTCAAGCACCTCCACCACGAATTCCATGGGCGTGTAATCGTCATTCAGAATGACGACCTTGTACCGGGGCGGGGGTTTGAGTTCCGAACGCGCCGGATCAACGGCGAGTTCGTCCGCGAACCGGGGGTTATCATGCTGTTGACTCATGTCTTACCAAATAGGGTTTGTCAAGCAAAAAATCAAGTTTGATCAATCCATGTAAGCAATGATTTGCTTGCCGAATCCAGAGCACGAAACTTCTGTCGCACCCGGCATCAGTCGGGCAAAATCATACGTCACATGCTTGGAGCTGATGGCGCCTTCCATTCCATGGATCACGCGATTGGCCGCCTCGCTCCACCCCATGTGTCGCAGCATCATCTCCGCGGAAAGAATGAGCGATCCCGGGTTGACTTTGTCCTTGCCCGCATATTTCGGCGCCGTGCCATGGGTCGCTTCGAACATCGCTACCGTATCGGAAAGATTTGCACCAGGAGCAATGCCGATACCGCCGACCTGAGCGGCAAGCGCGTCCGATATATAATCGCCGTTGAGATTAAGGGTGGCGATGACGTCATATTCCTCTGGACGCAACAGAATCTGTTGCAGGAAAGCATCGGCGATGACGTCCTTGACGACAATCTTCGCGCCTGTTTGCGGATGACTGAAAGCACACCAAGGCCCGCCTTCTATCTCCTCCGCGCCGAATTCTTCCTTGGCCACCTGATAGCCCCATTCCTTGAACGCGCCTTCGGTGAATTTCATGATATTTCCCTTGTGCACCAAGGTCACCGAATCGCGTCCCTGATCAATGGCGTACTGGAGAGCCTTGCGTACCAGTCGTTGCGTGCCCTCCCGAGAAACTGGCTTGATGCCGATGCCCGAGGTATCTGGAAACCGTATCTTCGTTACCTTCATTTCCTGACGCAAGAATTCGATAAGCTTCCGTGCTTCCGGTGTTTCGGCGCGCCACTCTATGCCCGCGTAGATGTCCTCAGAATTTTCACGGAATATGATCATGTCGATTTTTTCCGGCACGCAAACCGGGCTGGGCGCGCCAGAAAAATAACGTACGGGGCGCAAACAAACATACAGATCGAGCTGCTGACGCAAAGCCACGTTGAGCGAACGAATGCCACCTCCGACTGGGGTTGTGAGCGGCCCCTTGATGGAAACCACATATTCCTTTACCGCCTCCAGCGTTTCTTCGGGCAGCCAGGTATCCGGTCCATAGATTCGCGTGGCTTTTTCACCGGCATAGACCTCCATCCATGCGATCTTGCGCTTATCTCCATAGCTTTTCTGCACCGCCACATCGATGACCTCGCGCATGACCGGCGTGATGTCGACACCTATACCGTCGCCTTCTATGAAAGGAATGATCGGCTGGTCGGGCACGTTCAATGCGCCGTCTTTCGAAACGGTGATCTTCTCGCCCTGAGCGGGCACCTTGATATGCTGAAAACTCACTTGAAAACTCCTTCACGAGAGATGATTGAAATACGCCAATGCTCGAAAGCGATATGCATGAAGCAAAACACGTGCCCGAAGATCAGCCAGACACTGTAACGGTGATCGCCAGCAAATTGCAGAGTAAACTACGCAAATTCACATTGAATGCATGACCGGGATGAACAACGCGCTGAGACACGAACATGGAAAACCAAATCCACCTGGCCACAGCGAAGAAAGAGCACTGCGGTAACGCGCGGCCATTCACCCTGCACTTCAGCAAACAACCAATAAGATACCCTATCTCATGCCGTCAACTCCACGCTTCTTGCCTCATGTCACCGTCGCCGCTGTCATTGAAAACGAAGGCCGATTCCTCATGGTTCGCGAGTCTATCGGCGGCCAGCAACGATATAATCAACCGGCCGGACATCTCGAAGCGGGTGAATCCCTGCGGCAGGCATCGATCCGGGAAACGCTAGAAGAAACGGCCTGGCGCTATCAGCCGGAGGCTATCATCGGCGTCTATCGCTGGATCGCGCCGGATGGCACCACTTTTTTGCGCGCCACGTTCTGTGGACAGGCAATTTCCAAAGACGCATCCCAACCGCTGGATGAAGGTATTGAAGCGGCGGTGTGGCTGAACTTCGAGCAGATTCATTCCTTGGGAGATGCCTTGCGAAGCCCGCTCGTTACTCGTTGCATCAAGGACTATCTTGCCGGCATACGTTATCCCCTTGAGGTGCTTCAGGATCTATGAAAAAAAGCGAACGTATCATCGTTGGCCTTTCAGGAGGCGTCGATTCCGCCGTCGCCGCTTTGCGCCTGCTCGAGCAAGGCCACCGGGTGGAAGGGCTATTCATGAAGAATTGGGATGACGACGACGCCGACGGCCATTGCGCCGCGGCTGAAGATCTCGAAGAAGCCCGGCGAGTCGCCGACACCCTTGGGATCGCCCTTCACAAGGTCAGTTTCGCGCGCGAATACTGGGATCGGGTATTCACCCATTTCCTTGATGAATACCGCCGCGGTCGCACCCCAAATCCCGATATTCTTTGTAACTCAGAAATCAAATTCCGCGCTTTTCTCGATCATGCCCGCGCCCTAGGCGCCGACGCCATCGCCACCGGCCACTATGCACGGCTCGGCCCTGGCCCCACTCTCCTGCGGGGAACTGACCCGAGCAAGGATCAGAGTTATTTTCTGCACGCCTTGCAGCAGCAACAATTGAGAGCCAGCCGCTTCCCCCTGGGCGATCTGCACAAAATCGAGGTCAGAGAAATCGCGCACCGGGCAGGACTGCCCAATTTTCAACGCAAAGACAGCACGGGCATCTGCTTCATCGGAGAGCGCCGTTTCCGCGAGTTTCTGTCCCGTTATCTGCCCGCCCAACCAGGTGAAATCGTCACCCCCGAAGGAAAGCGTCTTGGCAGACATCAGGGTCTGATGTTCTACACCTTAGGACAACGCCAGGGCCTCGGAATCGGCGGACGGAGCGATGCCAACGATGCCCCATGGTATGTCGCTCAAAAGCGGCTTGAAAGCAATGAGCTGGTCGTAGTGCAGGGCCATGATCATCCCTTGCTTTTCTCTGCGGCGCTTTGGGTCAACCGCATCCACTGGATCGCTGGCAAACCGCCTTCGGACCACTTTGCAGCCACTGCAAAGGTTCGTTATCGTCAAACCGATCAAGCCTGTGAAGCCATAGTCAAAGGAAATGGCGTGGAAGTGCGCTTTGCATCGCCACAACGCGCCGTCACTCCCGGACAATCGCTGGTGTTGTATGCCGGCGATGTCTGCCTTGGTGGCGGCGTGATAGAGACGACAAAGCCAACGCGCTCTGCCGACACCCATCTCGCCGGGGAAGAAATCCGTCGCAACACAAAGATGGCCTGAAAAACCGCGCGTGAATGGTCAAACAGCAAGATCATGCGCACGGCATTCATCCTGCATGTAGAATTGGCCCAGGCAAATAGCAATGAGGAAGACGCTTGGATCGCACCATACAAAACCGCACCCTAGCCTTTGCCGCGCTGTTTCAGTGCATAGGCGAAGTAGATCGCCTGGCACGCTCCGGCGAAACCGATCCGGCCACACTGGCCACCATGACCAACAGCATCCTCAAGCTGGAGTCGGCCAGTCTGGAAGACATCTACGGCGGTGTCGGTGCCCTCACACCTGGCTTAAATCTGTTGTTGCAGGAGCTTGGCGAATCAGATCAACCTCGCAACCTGCAAGCCATGCGCTACGCCATCGCTTTGATTGACCTGCAACGGCGTCTTGAAAAAAATCAAGCCGTTTCCGAGCGGCTCGCCACCGGCATAAAAAAAGCCCAGGCCCAAAGCGAATACTTTGAACCGACGCACGAAAACGTGATTGCCGGCCTGGCTTCGCTCTATCGTGACACCATCAGCACACTGGGCCCCCGTCTCATCGTTCGCGGCGAACAGCATCATCTAGCCAATACAAACATTGCCGACCGTATTCGGGCCTATCTACTGGCAGGCATCCGCGCAGCCGTGCTGTGGCGGCAGGGCGGCGGCAACCGTTGGCGATTGTTGCTTGAGCGCCGTGCCATGGCCAGCGAAGCCCAGCGACTCCTCACATGAGGCAAACACCCAACCTTTACGCATTTCAACCGCAAGGGGAATATTTATGAGCGACAGCCATTCCACGCAGACCGAACTCAAAATTCAGAATACGTCCTACCTCATACACGCCATCAAAGCGCTTCCCGGAACCGAGCGACTGCCGTTTTCCATGAAGACTCTGCTTGAGAACCTCCTGCGCTTCGAAGATGGAAACACGGTCACCCAAGAAGACATCCAGGCACTACTCCACTGGAACCCCAAGGCTGAGCCCCGCAAGGAAATCGCCTTTCGGCCGGCAAGAGTGCTGCTTCAGGACTTCACCGGCGTGCCTGCGGTGGTGGATCTGGCGGCCATGCGCGATGCCATGCGCCGCCTGGGTGGCAACCCAGAGCGCATCAATCCCTTGCAACCGGCCGAGCTGGTCATCGACCACTCCGTTCAGGTCGATTATTTCGGTTCCGACGAAGCATTCAATCTCAATGCCGCCCTCGAATACCAACGCAATCGCGAGCGCTACACCTTTCTCAAATGGGGCCAGAACGCCTTTTCCAACTTCAAGGTCGTCCCCCCCGACACAGGCATCGTTCACCAGGTCAATCTCGAATACCTAGCTCGAGTCGTGTTCACCCGTCAGCTCGACGACGGCCGCATCGAAGCCTATCCGGACACGCTGGTCGGCACGGACTCTCACACCACCATGATCAACGGTCTTGGGGTACTCGGCTGGGGCGTGGGCGGAATCGAGGCCGAAGCCGCCATGCTTGGCCAGCCGATCTCCATGCTCCTGCCCCAGGTGGTGGGCTTCCGTCTATCGGGCCATCTTCCGGAAGGCGCAACGGCCACCGACCTCGTATTGACCGTGGTGCAAATGCTGCGCGCCAAGGGCGTGGTGGGCAAGTTCGTCGAGTTTTTCGGCGAAGGGCTGAAACACCTGCCACTTGCGGATCGCGCCACCCTGAGCAATATGGCGCCTGAATACGGCGCCACCTGCGGCATCTTTCCTATTGACGCGGAAACCCTCAAATACCTGCAACTCACCGGCCGCAGCCTCGAACAGATCGCCCTGATTGAAGCCTATGCCCGCGCCCAAGGCCTGTTCCACGACGCCGACACGCCTGAGGCCGAGTACAGCGACGTCCTGGAACTGGATCTGGGGACGGTCGAGCCTTCCATCGCCGGCCCCAAACGCCCCCAGGACCGGATTTCTCTTCGGCAGGCCAAAACGGCGATCACCAATGCCCTGGAAGACAGCATGCAGGCGCGCATGCGAGCGCACGCCGCCCGTGCCGAGGCGGAGAAATTCACCGCCGAAGGCGGACAGGCCGTGCCAGGCACGGAACGGCAAAACGAAAACAGCATGCAAGCGCTGGAAAACAGCCCCCAACTGCACCTTAGCGACGGAATGGTCGTCATCGCCGCCATTACCTCCTGCACCAATACCTCCAATCCCTCGGTGATGATCGGCGCGGGACTCTTGGCGAAGAAGGCCCACCAGCGCGGCCTGACGGTCAAGCCGTGGGTGAAGACTTCGCTGGCCCCCGGTTCGCGCGTAGTCAGCGAATACCTCAGCAAAGCCGGGCTTGCTGACGATCTGGCCGCACTCGGGTTCAGTCTCGTAGGTTATGGATGCACCACCTGCATAGGCAACTCCGGCCCCTTGCCGGAACCGGTCAGCCAAGCCATCCGCCGCGACGATCTGACCGTGTGCTCGGTTTTGTCCGGAAACCGCAACTTCGAGGGCCGCATTCATTCCGATGTAAAAATGAACTTTTTGGCTTCGCCGCCGTTGGTGGTGGCCTATGCCCTAGCCGGACGCATGGACATCGATCTATACAAGGAGCCATTGGGCGAAGATGAACACGGTCGTCCGGTTTACCTCAAAGACATCTGGCCGAGCCAGCATGAAATACAAGACACCATCGCCTCCAGCCTTAGCCCGGAACAATTCCGTCAAGCCTATGAGAATGTTTTCGCTGGAGAAGAACGCTGGCAGCGCTTGCAGGCGCCAGAGGGTGAGCTGTTCGCCTGGGATCCCGCTTCCACCTATATCCAGCATCCCCCCTATTTCGAAGACATCGACCAACCTCTGCGGCCGGTAGCCGACATCAAGGGCGCGCGGGTGCTCGCCAAACTCGGCGACTCGGTCACCACCGACCATATTTCGCCGGCCGGGGCAATCAAGCCCGACAGCCCGGCAGGTAAGTATCTGATCGAACACGGCGTGGCGCCCGCCGATTTCAATTCATACGGCTCACGGCGCGGCAACCACGAAGTCATGATGCGCGGCACCTTCGCCAACGTGCGCCTACGCAACCTACTTGCTCCTGGCACCGAAGGCGGCATCACCCGCCATCTGCCCGACGGCGAACAGATGAGCATCTATGACGCGGCCATGCGTTACCAGGCCGAAGGCATACCCACGATCGTCATCGCCGGCAAGGAATATGGCTCTGGCTCCAGCCGCGACTGGGCGGCCAAAGGCCCCCGACTGTTAGGCGTGCGCGCTGTGCTAGTGGAAAGTTTTGAACGCATCCACCGCTCCAATCTTCTCGGCATGGGCATTTTGCCTTTGCAATTCATGCCTGGCGAGAACGCCGAAACCCTGGAACTGACTGGCGAGGAAGTCTATGACATCGAAGGCCTCGGCGACGGCGCGGCCAAACAGGTGCAAATCACCGCCACAGCGTCTGACGGCAGCCGCCAGACATTTTCGGCCAGGGTGAGGATAGATACGCCGCAAGAAGTCGAGTACTACCGCAATGGCGGCATCTTGCAATTCGTGCTGCGTCAGCTCGCCGCATGAACGGGCCTTAGACCGCAAATTCGAGAGCCGGGACGGGCGTTCTCAAGTAATCACCAACCGCCTCCCTCCTATCCGCCTGTCGATAAATGATAAATACGGAAAGCTAACTTGAGAACTTTCGCCTCGATATATGCCTGCCGCCTGCGGCAATCTGCAAATAGCTAGACAAAGAGCCTCTTGTTTGAGGGTGTCGAATATGACTGGTATCAAATCGAGCCGAGCGCTGGCCGTGCTTTTGATAATCGGATTCGTCTGCGGCGTTTCCTTCGCGCTCTATTTATATTTTGCGGGCAAACAACACAATCAGCGCGCCACCGCTTTTTTGACCCTTTATGGCAACATCGACTTGCGGCAGATCCAGTTGGCCTTTAATGACAATGGACGTATCCAGCAAATGAATGTTGAGGCCGGCGACTCTGTCAAACGCGGCCAAGTAGTGGCGGTGCTGGACACTCGACGCTATCAGGCGGCACTCCAACAGGCCAATGCCAGGGTCGCTGCTGATCAGGCGGCATTGGAGCGGCTTCTGGCCGGCACCCGACCCGAAGAGATCGCCCGTTTGAAAGCGCTTGTGCAGGCAGATAAAGCCCAAGTCCGAATCGCGACCCTGACTTATCATCGCTTGCAACGCCTCGCGGCCGCGCAGGCCACCTCGAAACAGCGTCTTGACGAGGCGCGCGCATCGCTGCGAGAAGCCAACGCGCGCCTGCAAGCCGATCGGCAATCCCTTGCTCTTGGCATTGCCGGCCCTCGCAAGCAAGTCATCGCCCAGGCCCGGGCAGAGTTGTCCGCCGCCAAGGCCGCGCGGGCATTGGCCAAGATCGATCTGGAAGACACTGAACTACGCGCCCCCGAGGCGGGTGTGATCCGCGACCGTATTCTTGAACCCGGTGACATGGCCACTCCGGCCCGCTCCGCATTTACCCTGGCGCTCACCAATCCGGTCTGGGCGAGAGTGTATGTCGACGAACCCGATCTCGGGCGGGTCAAGCCTGGCCTGCCGGCGACGATCAGCAGCGACAGTTACCCGGGAAAACGCTTCAAAGGCTGGGTGGGCTACATTTCACCGACGGCCGAATTTACACCGAAAACCGTCCAGGCTCCCGAAGTGCGCACCCAATTGGTCTATCAGATTCGCGTCTATGTCTGCAATCCCAGACAGGCTTTGCGTTTGGGTATGCCCGTCACGGTCACCATCGATACGGCTGCCAAGCCTTTGCATCTCGACAAGCAGCCTTGTAAAACTCATCAAGCGCATGAATAAGCAGACCGCATTGCACGTTGGCAACCTCGAAAAGCATTTTCGTGCGGGACGACGCCTGATCAAGGCGCTGGACAAGGTGAATCTCGATGCCCAATGCGGATGCATTACCGGCCTGATCGGCCCAGATGGCGCCGGAAAGACGACCCTCATGCGTCTCGTCGCCGGCCTGCTGCGGCCCGACGCCGGACAGATTCAGGTATTGGGTGTCGATGCCGTGCTGGATCCGCTTGCCATCCAGTCAAAAATCGGTTACATGCCACAACGCTTCGGTTTGTATGAAGACCTCACGGTTGCCGAGAATCTCGCGCTATACGCAGACCTGCAGGGACTGCCCCCTGCCGAACGCCCAGCCCGTTATGCCGAATTACTCCACCTGACCGCTCTCGAGCGTTTCACAAAACGCCTCGCGGGTCACCTCTCGGGCGGCATGAAACAGAAACTGGGGCTGGCCTGCACACTTGTCCGTCCGCCCAAATTACTGTTGCTCGACGAACCCACGGTCGGCGTGGATCCGCTTTCGCGACAGGAACTCTGGCAGATCATCAAGGGTTTGGTTGCCGAAGAAGGCATGAGCGTTTTGCTGTCGACGACTTATCTCAATGAAGCGGAACGCTGTGCACAAGTGGTCTTGCTGTATCAAGGACAGGTGCTAGGACAAGGTACTCCACAAGAGTTTAGCCAGCGATTCCAGGGACGGGTCTGGTATGCCGAGCAGCCTGGCGTCCTTCGCCGGCGTTTGCAAGACGGATTGATTCGCCGCGAAGAGGTGCTGGATGCCGTTCTCGAAGGCGAAGGAGTACGCGCGCTGTTGGCTGACAAAGCCTCACCCCCGAATCTGAAAGGCATTCTTTGGTCCCCCATGGAACCTCGATTCGAGGATGCTTTTGTGGCGATCCTGGCTCAACAGAGACGTCCTACGCATACCTCTATAGAGAGGGCGCCTGTCACGTTCAAGAAGGAAACGGTGATTGTCGCCAGCAACGTGAGCCGGCGCTTCGGCGATTTTTGGGCCGTGCGGCATATCAGTTTCGCAGTCAAAAAGGGAGAAATCTTTGGTTTGCTCGGTGCCAATGGCGCCGGCAAGTCGACTACTTTCCGCATGCTCTGCGGCCTGCTTCCTCCTAGTGAAGGCCAACTAGCCGTCAACGGGGTGGATTTGCGCAAGGCTCCCGCAAAAGCGCGGGCGCGGATCGGTTACATGGCGCAGCGCTTTTCGCTCTATGGCCATTTAGGGGTGATGGACAACTTGCGTTTTTTTGCGCGAACGTATGGCTTGAAAGGTATGCGCTACAAACAAAGACTCGATTGGGCGCTAGACGAGTTTGACCTGCGAACAGCCGCCGATGCTATCGCCGATGATCAGCCCCTGGGTTACAAGCAGCGCTTGGCCATGGCCTGCGCCTTGATGCACGAACCCGCGATTCTCTTTCTTGACGAACCCACCTCCGGCGTCGATCCGCTCGAACGCAGGGCCTTCTGGTCGCGCATCAATGCCTTGGCCGAAGAAGGCGTGACGATTATGGTCACCACCCACTTCATGCAAGAGGCGGAATATTGCGATCGCCTGGCCATTATGGCCCAAGGGCGCATTCTCGCTATTGATACGCCAGCGGCAATTCGCGCCCGCGCCGCAACGCCCGATAACCCACGGCCGAAAATGGAAGATGCCTTCATTACCTTGATCCAGAAAATGGAGCGCGCCGCATGAATTCTCGCGGCGGCAGCCAGATGCGCCTGCGCGGCCTGCTGTACAAAGAGTTCAAGCAGATACTTCGCGATCCTTCCAGCTTGGCTATCGCTTTTGTCATGCCCGTCGTGCTGCTTTTGATATTCGGCTATGGCGTTTCTCTCGATGCCAAGCATGTGCCGGTGGGCATGGTGGCTGACTCGCCCGGCGTCGCCAGCGCCAGCCTGTTCAGTGCATTCGAACATTCGCGGTATTTTTCGCCGCGCCGCTTGCCAAACATGCGTGAAGCCCAGGCGGAATTGATGACACGGCGCATCGATGCGATCGTGCATCTGCAAAGTAATTTCTCCGCCCAGATGGAAAGTGACAACACGGCGCCCATACAACTGATCGTCAACGGGGTGGACGCCAATCAGGCCCGCCTGATCAAAGGTTATGTAGGAGCGACCATCAACAACTGGCTGGAACAGCGCGCCGAACGTCGCGGCATACCCATAAGCACACCCGTAATGCTGGAAGCACGCGTATGGTTCAATCCCGAGGTACGCAGCCGGGAATACCTGGTGCCTGGCTTGATCGCAGTCATCATGACCCTCATCGGTGCACTTCTGACAGCCTTGGTGATGGCGCGCGAATGGGAACGCGGCACACTGGAAGCGCTCATGGTTACGCCGGTTACCCTGCGAGAAATATTGCTGGGGAAGCTCATTCCCTATTTCATCCTCGGCATGTGTAGTATGCTCTTTTCACTCGTTATGGGCATCTTCCTGTTCGCCGTCCCATTACGCGGCAACCTGTTCCTCCTCCTCTTTGTGTCTGCCCTCTTTCTGTTGGCCTCCCTTGGCATGGGCCTGCTTATTTCCATCCTTGCCCGCAATCAATTCGTCGCCAGCCTGATCGCCATTCTTGTGACTTTTCTGCCGGCTTTCATGTTGTCAGGGTTTTTGTTCGACATCAGCAGCATGCCGGGCTGGCTGCAAGCTCTGACTCATATCGTCGCTGCACGCTATTTCGTCAATGTGCTGCATACCCTGTTTTTGGCCGGCGATGTATGGGCCGTCATTTTGCCGAACACCTTGGCCTTGGCCTTGATGGCTTTGCTCTTCCTCGGCATGGCGCGCCTTAGGATTCATAAACGGCTCGAGTGATACCCTATGTGGCAACGTGTGTTCGCACTGGTAATCAAGGAGTTCCTGGCCATACTCAAAGACCGCCGTGAACGCATCATCATCATCGTGCCGCCTCTATTTCAGCTCTTCCTGTTCAGCTATGCGGCCACATTCGATCTGAATCACGTCCCTCTCGCAATTTACAACCAGGATAACGGCACCATCGCCCAGCGCCTGATCTCGGATTTTATCGGCTCGAAGCATTTTGAACGCGTAGCCATGCGGCGCAACTCCCATGGGCTGAAAAAGCTCATTGATGATCAGAAAGCTCTCATCATCTTGTCCATCGGGCCCGATTTTTCCAGCAATTTACGCCGCGGTGAGAATGCCCGGGTACAGATCATACTCGATGGACGAAATTCCAATACAGCCATGATCGCCTTGGGGTACGCCCGTCAAATCATCGAGCGTTTCAATCGCCGCTGGGCAGAAAAGCATGGCGAACCGCCGCCGGTCAAACTCGTCACCCGCGCCTGGTTCAATCCGAACCTTGAAAGCCACTGGTTCATCGTGCCAGGCATCATTGGCCTGCTTCTTCTGGTTGTAGTGACCATGGTCACCGCCTTGTCGGTTGCCCGGGAAAGAGAACAGGGCACCTTCGATCAGCTGTTGGTAACCCCGTTGCGGCCGCTTGAGATTCTCATCGGCAAATCGATGCCCGGGTTAATTATCGGCTTGCTTGAGTCGAGTGCTCTCATTTTTTTGGCGACATGGTGGTTTGGGGTGCCGTTGCGCGGCTCACTGTTGAGCCTTTACACCGGCATTCTTTTGTTCTCGCTCTCGGCCATAGGCATAGGACTGATGATTTCTTCGATGGCCACCACCTTGCAACAGGCCCTCTTGGGCGCGTTCATGTTTCTAGTACCGTCGGTCATTCTCTCTGGCTTCGCGACGCCCATCAGTAATATGCCCATCGTGGTGCAGTACTTGACCTATTTGAACCCCTTGCGCTACTTCATGGTTGTAGTGCGGGGTGTTTTCCTTGAAGCCGCGCCTTTTCCTGCGCTGATCGGTCAATTCTGGCCAATGGCATTGATCGGCCTTACCACACTCACCGCTGCCGGATGGCTCTTTCGCCATCGCTTGAACTAAGAGGGGATTTATTCTGTTTCTTATGCTGCTTGGCTGCTCTTTACTCTCCTCGATGCAATCACATGGATATTGCCTAATGATTCCTTCCGGACTACCGTAGGCGACATGAAAATTCTGCTTATCGAAGATGACTCCGAAACAGCCAACTACATCGCCCGCGGCTTTCGCGAGCAGGGACATGTCTGTGACGTTTTGGGAGATGGCAAGCAAGGTCTGGCCCAGGCGCTGGCCGGAGGCTATGAGGTGATCATCGTAGATCGCATGCTGCCGCGTCTTGAAGGTCTGCCGCTGGTTCGCGCGTTGCGCTCGGCGCAGGTGACCACACCGATAATCTTCCTCACTGCCATCGGCGACGTAGATGACCGCGTCGCGGGGCTGGAGGCGGGAGGAGATGACTATCTGGTCAAGCCTTTCGCCTTCAGCGAACTGGCCGCCCGCGTACAGGCACTGACGCGTCGAGCGCCTGGTTTTGCCGAAGATGCCGTACTGCGGGTTGCGGATCTTGAACTCGACCGGCTGCGGCATCGTGTGACACGGGCCGGCCGCCCCATAGACCTGCAGCCGCGTGAATTCCGTTTGCTTGAATACCTTATGCGCAACGCCGATCGCATCGTCACCCGAACGATGCTGCTGGAACACGTCTGGGGATTACGCTTCGATCCCAAGACCAGTGTGGTAGAAACCCACATCAGCCGCCTGCGCGCCAAGATCGACAAACCCTTTTCCACTCCGCTCCTCCACACCGAGCGCAACCTCGGTTACACTCTCCATGCGCCCGACTGAAATCTGGCGCAGCACGGCGCTGCGCGCGGCACTGCTGACCGCTGCGCTCAGCCTGCTGGCTTACCTGCTGATCGGCGCGGTCGCCTATCATCTGATGCAACGCGAACTGTTGCGGGAACAAGATCAAACCCTGCGCGAGACCTTCACCGTTCTCGCCAACGCCTACGAGAAAGACAGCGATCAACACGACTTCGTCGATATGCTCCGTGCCTACGTGCAAGCGGCGCCTTTACGCCAACGTCTGTTTCTGGCGCGCACCCAAAAAGGCCGCATGCTGGCGGGGAACTTCACCCCTAAACGCCCCCTGCCAGAAGGCTTCCTGAGTGTACCAGGCACAGCACTTGGCTTACGCAGAGAGGCCCGTTATCGCCTGTTGACGGGACGCATACATGATTTAGAGTTGACGGTCGGGGCCAGTCAGCGGGCCATAGACGCCATGGAAAGTTTCACCGCCCAGGGATTCGCGCTGGCAACGCTGTTTCTTGCCCTGATCGCGCTCGGTGGCGGTGGATTGCTAGGCATGCGTGCACAGCGTCGGTTGAATGCCATTGGTCGCACCATGGAGAAGGTGGCGGCCGGCGATCTGGCCTCCCGAGTGCCGCGAGACGGGCGCAAAAACGACATCGACCAGCTTGCTGCCCAACTCAATCAGGCGCTCAACCATCTGCAGGCCACGGTCGAGGGCATCCGCCAGGTCAGCGTCGATATCGCCCATGATCTCAAGACCCCCCTGAGCCGTTTGAAAATCCGCCTGCTCGAGGCGCAAGCGCGGGCAATCCATGGCGAAGCGGTGAGTGAGGAATTGGAAGCCGCCCTCGCTCAGGTGGATCATCTCAACGCCACTTTCGAAGCCTTGTTGCGCATTGCCCGTCTCGAAGGAGGTGCGTGCGAGGCGCGATTCGAATGTATTTACCTCAACGAGATCACCGCCACCCTGCATGAAATCTATGCCGAAGTGGCAGAAGATGCAAAGATGACGCTTGAAACGGCCAGATCAACAAAGCGTTCCAGCGTGCACGGGGATCGTGAACTATTGATTCAGCTCGGAGCCAACCTGATCGAAAACGCCCTGCGTCACTGTCCCCCAGGCACGCGGATAACGCTTGGCATCGAGATGCATGGCAAATCCCCAGCGCTGGTGGTACGCGATAACGGCCCCGGTATCCCGACCGAGGAACGCGAACGGGTGCTTCGCCGTTTCTATCGACTGGATAAAAGCCGCAGCCACCCAGGGAGTGGACTCGGCCTGAGCCTTGTCAAGGCCATCGCAGGTTTTCATGGCGCCAGACTCGTGCTTGAAGATGCTCACCCCGGCCTCAAAGTCAGCGTACAATTTCCAACGGATGCCGACTGCGCCCCCTAAAGCTGTATTTGCCTTGACCTTCTTCAGCACGCTGACGGATGAGCACGATTGGGCCAGCCTGTAGCTATCGATAAGAAAAAAACGCTTGCCGAAAGTGCCAGATCGGCACGAGAACGCATTCCCGAAGGAAATATCTGAATTGAATCTCTCGGTTTATGGCTTCCCTTACCAAGATGTAAACCGCTGGCCAGATCCACGCAACAATCACTGCGTAAAGTAATCACCAACGGACACCAAAGGGGTGACCGTCCACCCACAACTTAAGGAGTTACATCATGAAAACCAAAATCCTGATCGCCTCGACATTGACTGTGTTGGGCTTGACGGCGGCCGGCGCGGCACTCGCCTCGAACCACGGCGAACAATCCCTTGCGGTGGAAACTCAAATGCTGCATGCAGCCAAAATCTCGCTCGACCAGGCCAAAAACATCGCCCAAAACGCCGTTCCGGGTACGGTGAGCGGGGTCAGTTTCAACGACGAAAACGGCAAAGGGGTTTGGGAAGCCGACATAGTCGATGCCAAAAAACAGGCCTATACCGTCAAGATCGATGCCATGAGCGGCAAAATCCTCAGCCAGGGGCTAGAAAATTCTGAAAAAGGGGGCGGCGAAGGTGAATACGGCCATGACGAATATAATCAGGAAAGCCACAATCAAGACAACAGCAACGACGGGATGCAAGGCGAAATTCAGCAATAATCCCTTCCAACTCGTCTTTGGCGCCGGATCGGAAAAACCGATCCGGAACCTTTACCGCTTTACTGTGCAAGAAATCGATAAGGTGGGCATGGCGGGGCCTGGCTCCCCGATGGGGCCATATTCAGGTGTTGGTGACGCTTTACGCTGGCTGATGATTTAATCAGTTTCTTGATCCAGCGAGAAGCGACTCGCTGCACACTGAGTGCCTCATGGTCTGTGTCGGCATCCCGGTAGTATGTGCCAGTCGAGAGTATGGCGTAGATGATGCGCACCATCTTGTGGACAATCGCGATGATGAAACACTTGTGCCCGCAGCGAATGACAAGACTCTGAAACTCCTGGCTGGCCTCGAGCCGCCGGCTGACCAGACGGAGCAGCGCCTCTGGAGGACTTGCCGAAATCAGGGCCTGGATCCCCACCTTTTCCAAAGCCGCATAGGGACTCTTCCAGTAGATCCCCGTGCTCTCCATGACGACCTTATCGGGCCGATGGGAAGCGCACTACTGGGCCAGTGCCCGACGGTCTTTCTGGAATGCACCGAACTGTCGCCGCTCTGCGCTGACGGTACTTATTCCTCTAATTGTTCACTTCGCGCTGACCCCGACGCGGAATTCTGCCCCAGGATCAGGGTTACTATGAAACCTTTTTTGCTCTCACATAAACTAATTTATTCCATGGCCTTGAGTGCGGGTTTGCTAAGCGGCTGTGCTGCCGTCGGGCCCAATTACACATCACCAAAAATCGCCTTGGCAGGATCTTATGCAGTTAGCCAGCCTGCCGCCACGCGTGCCATACAAACCAACTGGTGGTCGGCTTTGCATGACAAGTATCTGAACACCCTTGTTGCGCGGGGTCTCTCTCAGAATATCGATTTGAAAATTGCTAAGGAACGGGCTGCTCAGTTGCAGGCGCTATACTCCGCCAGTGGCATTCCAGCCCACATTAATGGTTCAATCGATTACAGCAGCATCCGCACCGGAGGCGGAGGTGCCGTTCCGACCACGATTGATACTGTTATGGCGGGAGGGAATTATGTGCTGGATATCTTCGGCCGTTTGCGGCGCTTACATGAGGAAGCCGGCGCAAACTACCAGGCCAGCGAATATTCCGCGATGGCTGCGCGTCTCGCTTTTCTATCAAACATTGTAGGGAGCTATATTGACGCGCGTTATTACCAGCGAGCCGTGGAATTAACCCAGAAAACAATTGCAAATCGGCGCAAAATGTATCTTCTTGTTCAAAAACAAAAGAAAATCGGCACGGCATCCAATCTCGATGTCACACTAGCGAAAAGCCGATACGAACAAGTGGTTGCAGCACTCCCGCCGCTACAAGCCCGATTCGATGCGGCAGTCTATTCTCTGGCAACACTGTTGGCTGAACCGGCTGGATCGATTCTGGCAAACATGAAAAAACAGGCGCCACAACCCTTGCCTGCGATGAGTGCTGGTATTGGTTCACCCGCCGATCTGCTTCGCAATCGACCTGACGTCCGCGCAACGGAGCGTGCTTACGCTGCGGCGGTGGCAGCTGTGGGTGTCGCAACTGCAAATATGTATCCAAGCTTGACTCTTGGAGGATCGATCACTCTGGGTAGCAGCAACAGTTGGTCTTTCGGTCCAACCCTTAACTTGCCGCTATTCAATCAATCCACGCTGGATGCGAAGCGCCGTGCGGCCATAAAAGTAGCAGAGCAACGAAAGCTGGAATGGCAAAAAAGTGTTCTGACAGCCGTACAGGAGGTTCAGAGTGAACAAAGCCGGTTCTTGAATGCCGAAAAAGAAGTCACCGTCTGGACTAAGGCCGTTGATTCCTTATATCGGCTGCGTAAGCTCTATGCGAAGGATTATGCTCTTGGGAGCGCGTCTCTCCTCGATCTTTTGACTACGGAACGCGATCTATTCAACGCGCAGTTAGCTTTGGCTCAGGCAAAGCGGAATGCCGGCCTAGCTTGGGCAAGGCTTCAAGTAGCCACTGGACGCGGATGGATGACGGGCTGATCGAGAAAAGCGCTTTGCCCTGCGAGCATTCAAATGGGGCGTTTGAGTATCCGCTGGAAGTTTGATAGTAAGACGTACATCGCCGGCAGTAATACCAGCGATGAAACCACTCCGCCGAGTACACCATAGATCACGGCTGCGGCAAAAGGCTGCATCATTTCACCCCCGCGCCCGCTGCTGAGCGCCATGGGCAGAAAACCGAGAACCGCGGCTGTTGATGTCATAAGAATGGGGCGGGCTCTCACCAGGCATGCATCTATGATCGCGCGAATGCTATCTTCGCCTTTTTTGAGATTGTTGTTGGCAAATGCCATGATTAAAATAGCGTTTTTTACCACGATGCCGATGACTGAAATCAGGCCCATGAAGGTGGGCACATTGAAGGGAGTATGAAAAATCCAGATGCCGAATACCACGAATGCAAGGGACGTCAGCGTGTTGAGCAAAATGAGCAACGAAGTTCCATAACTGCGGAAAAAGATCAGGAGCAGAGTGAAAACAGCAGCAATCGCCAATAAGAATACGTAACGTAGTTCAGCGAATGCTTGTGCCTGCAACTTCCAGTCTCCAGAAACCAGAGCATAGGTTCCTGCCGGAAGGGGGAGTTTGGCCAGTATGGCAGAGATACGCGCCGCATTTCCGCCAAGATCAGTATTGCGGGTTTTTGCGCTCATCGCCAGGTAGAGGTGGCCTTGTTTGCGGGTTATGCGATCCGGAGCCGAACGCAATTCAAGATGTCCAAGCGCACTCAGAGGAGTGGTGCTACCGTCAACCCGAAAGATAGGCATGTCCATAAGTGCGGGCATGAGCCTGCGCCAATGATCGGGATAGACCATTCGCATCTCCGCTTGCTGCCCCTGCGCCTGAACATAACCAAGGTTTTTGCCTTGCATGGCCACTTGAACTTGAGAAACCACTTCGGCCCGAGTCAGCTTGTAGCTCGCCAAGCGAGCTGGGTCGAGAACGAGCCTGAACTGGGTCACATTATGGGGTGGGCTCATTTTGACATGTGCGACTTCTGGCAATTTACCGATGGCGGCTGAAATTATCTTGCCAGCGGCTAACAAATCCTTTGGATTTGCGCCGAAGATATCAATAGCGATTACATTGTTTTTTCCAACCAGACCACCGAAATGGTCGGGAAGAATCTGGTGCAAGTCTACATTGAGGTTGGGGAATTTCGTTTCCAGAGAATGCTGAAGAGTATCCATGGCTTGAAAAACAGAGCCGCCTCCTGTAGCGCCTTTCGGTTTTGGGTGCATATAGAAATGCGCCTGATTCGATCGTAGGGCACTGTCACCGATTTGCATTGAATAGGTCTGAATGATTCCAAGTTGCGCAATCACGTTTTCAACGCCTGCCACTTTGCGCGCCATTTCGGCGCGAGAAGTTCCGGGCGTGGTGTCCATATCCATGATGAAAGTGCCTTCGTCCCATTGGGGCAAATAAGTAGTAGGAAGGCTAAGTCCGATATAGAACGCCAAGCCGATAACCACTGTGGCTACAGCGATGACCCGCAAAGGAGATTTCAATATAGCGATAAGAAAAGCTTCATACTTTTGCAGCAATGGACTTTTCGAATGGGATGGATGCACCCGTCCGGCAGGGCGCAATAGCGAGAATGACAAGATCGGGGCAAGAGTCACCGCCATCACGAATGAAATCGACAATGCGGCGATGATAACCAAAGCCGAAGATTTAAATAAAAATCCAGTAATTCCGGTCAACAGCCCTAAAGGCGCAAAAACAGAAATTGTCGTCAGGGTTGATGATAACAGAGGTGATAAGACTTCCTTTGTGCCCCTTACTACGGCCGCTTCATTGTCTAGCCCTTTTTCGTGAAAGCGGGTAATGTTTTCTACCGCGACGATCGCATCGTCGACGACTAAACCGATGGCAGCGCTGATTCCAGCAAGCGTCATTATATTGAGCGTTTCTCCCAAGTATTTCATAGCCAGAAAAGTTAAGATCACCGTGACCAGCATGGAAGCGATGACAGGCATCGAAGCACGTAGATTTCGCAAAAATAACACCACCGACAAAGACACGATCAGAATGCCAATAACGATGTCCCTCCCCACACCGTCAAGGGAACTTTTGATGAAGTCGGCAAGTGAATACCAGCGCGAAACCTTCATTGAAGGCGGTAGTGAGGGACGAATACCATCAATGGCTCTAGCGACTTCGGCAGATAAGGAAACCACATCCACTCCGGGTGCACCATAAATATTGAATAGCACCGATGGCTTACGGTCGGTGGAAGTCAGAGTTTGAGGATAGGTACCCGTCATGCGGACATCGGCAACGTCCGCAAGCCGCAGCGATTGACTTCCCGCTCTGAGAGGAATGTCAGCAATCGCCCGAGGCCCTACCAGATGTGATGAACTGAAGCCCAGGATCAATTTTCCATAGGCGATAAAGTGACCAAGAAACCTCGTGTTTTCAGACGCCTTGATCTGACTGGCTATCATTTCTGGCGTCAGCTTGTATTGCTCTAGCTTGGCCGGATCAAGCGTTATCCGAATTTCTGGCAGGCTACCGCCGATGACCTCGACTTTTCCTACCCCTTGAATTTGTTCAAGTATCGGTCGTATACGCGTATCCACTACCCGGCGTAGATCGACATAACTGGCGGTTCTTGATACCAGACTGTATCCGAGAATGGCGAAATTGTTTGAATTGGTCAGATTGGCGGTGACTTGAGCTGGTGCGCCTCCGAGTGTCGGAGTGCCCTGTACCAGAGTGGTTATCTTGCCTTTAAGGAGTTGAAAATCACGGGCGAAGTTACGCCGGCCATCAAATTCGACTTTCAATTTGACGACTCCACGCTCGATTTTGGTGCTGTAATTCAACACTCCTTCAGAAGATTGCGCCAATGTTTCCATTGGCCTGGCGAATACTTTTTCCATCTCGCTCAGCGGCGCAAGTCCATCATCGACAGTGAATTCTGCCTTCGGAAAATTGACATCGGGAAATACCGCCTGCCGCTGATGCATCACGATGCTCACGGCAAAAGCAATCAGTAGCAAGTAGATGAACAATAGGCTCTTGCGATTGGCAAGAATGCCCCGTATGAATTTATCCACCCGTCGAAACCACGGTGACTTTTGCGCCATCTTCCAGGGAATACTGTCCGGTCGTCACGACCTTTTCTCCTGGATGAAGTCCTGAGAGTATTTGCACACTACTTGGCGTCTGAATTCCTATTTTCACAAGTGTTTGTATGGCTTTTCCATTTTTGACCACAAAAACAAAAAATGCGCCGTTTTTCTCTACTACCGCATTTGCCGGTATCAACAAAGCAGAATTGTCATGTTTTACGACGACATCCACCGGAATGACGCTGCCAAGAACAGGTTTATTTTTTGTAACCACAAACTCAACCAAAAAATATCCGGTTCCGCTCATATCAAATGCCCGAATGCTGCTGGGCGTGGCATGCGCAGCTCCTGAGGCGAGATGAATTGTGGCTTTGGTGGCATAGTCAATCCCAGGGGAATATTGCAAGGGAATCGATAAAGCAACACGGAATCCGGTATCTGGCACGAGGGTGAAAACCGGGGCACCAGAAGGAATAACATCACCTAGGGAATAATTCTCGCCAACGATGATTCCTGGGACGTTTGCCACCACCGTGTAAGCCCCGCCCGCGGCAAATAAAGACGAGTTATCGCGATTTTTGCTCAATGGTTTTATCCGGGCGAGTGGTTGGTTCAGGGATACTTTCTCCCCGACATGCGCAAGAATTTGAACTATTCGTCCAGCGTAACTACTGCTTGGATGCGTTTTCATAAGGGGTTGAACCCGTGCGAATCCATGGTAGACCTGTTTGATGGGGCCTTTGTTCACAATCGCTACGGTAACAGGCATCGACTGAGCCCATGAAGGCGCACTCGAAAATAGAGTCAAAATAACCATAATGATTTTGAGTGTTTTGACCCGCGTCATGGTTTGATGATCTTTGTGGTCGCAGGAAGGTGAATGATGACGGGCATTCCGTCAATGGCGGCAGGCACTGGAAAAAAAACTGATTTACCGCCTCTGTCGATCAATACCCCAAGCCCATTCGTTCCATGAATCAAATAGTCGGGGGGAATGCGGAAACGCTCCCCTTTCCATCGTAATGTGCCAGCAAGATTGATCGGCAGGGCGGCTTTTGGCGGCAAGTCGAAGTAAACTCGCTGCGCACCTGTAGCCTGATTGATAACAGGCTCTACTACTTTTAGTTTAAGCGGGAATCGGGTTTTTCCGAAAACAAAATCTATTCTGGAAGAATGAATGAGAGAATTGATTTCGTCGGATGTCAGGTTGGCTATGACCTCAAGATGCTCGGTTTCAGACATCGACATCACCACCGTGCCCGTGGTCAAATAACTCCCTTGTCCGGTCGCGATTCTGGTGACAACGCCACTGAATGGCGCAGATACTTTGCAGCGATCGACAGCAAGTTGCGCACTATCTCGATATAATTTTTCGGTCCTTACATTGAGAAGGGATGTTTGATAATTCAATTGATCAGATTCGAATTTGGCTTTTGAAATTGTGCTGATGCGTAATCTAGCCCGACTGCGCTGCAGCGAGGCTTTCGCCAGCTCGGCTTTATTCTGTGCGAGCGTCAACGCAACCTCCTTGAGTTTAAGGGCGTAGACATAACTTCGGCAGTCTATAGTGAATAAAACGTCTCCTTTCCTCACTGTCTGCCCTTCAAATACGTTCACGCTTTTTACAGGGCCGTCGATTTGTACTGCGATATCGGATCGTGATCGACTGATTACGTGGGCGGGCGCTTCATACGGAAGGTGAATGCCTACGGCTGACAGTGATATTCCGTTTGCCGCATGTGCGGTTGAGACAACAAATACCGCAGATAAAATTAGGGAATGTGCTCGGGTCAGACGCTTAATTGGAGAATTCTCGCAAATCCTGGCCATAAGTCCTTGGAAGATGAGAAACACACGATGATCGTTGCTGCTCACATCGCTATCTCCTTAAGGAAAGAGTGAGAAAAATTATTTCGATCTTGAATCCGAGCTATATAAGCCTGGTGGATTGCAGGGGGTTATTAACGCTACTATTATTTTTCAATTCGTAGAGACCTCATGCATGGATAGTTGGTGATTTCGACGCTAGGCCATAATCTACACCAGAGTTTAGGCTCAATTGTTATACAAATTTGTAAGTTTCACCTCAATTCATGAGACTGACATTGTCGCTGGGAGTCCTTTTAATCCAGCAATGAGCCTAAAAAGAGTCCTTGTTTGGGATTATCAAAGAATTTTCGCCTCTAATTTCTGGCCGGTCTGTCTGTGCTAGATTGACATATCCCTTGCCCAACTTCGGTATTTCCACAGAAACAAATCAGGTGTTGAGCATCTGCTTTGTGCAGATTGGTTAGGAGCCCTTTGCTCGTCCCTTGTTCCTCTGAGGTGGTCTAATGGGAGATCACAGCTGACTTGAGGAAGTTGGCGCACGGTTGCTAGAAAAGGGTTTCGAGATCTGATCAGCAACGAAGAGGTGTGCCATGAGAGAAGACAGCAAAGCCATAGTGGAAGTGGCAGGGCTTGGAATGGGGATCAAAGAGAACCTGCGATAAGGAGTAAAGCGTTTGGTCCAACAGGCGCTGGAGGCAGAGCTGGCGGCGGCACTCGAAAAGCTGAGCCCGATACGGACCTCGGAAGACCGAATGGCAGGGGCGAGCAGTGGGTGCGCTTTATTGACGCCGGTGTCCAACCGGCAGACATGCGGCACTGCCGCCCCTTCGTTTGGTAGCGTCAAGCGCTGGAGCAGTTTATCTGCTCATTCCGGCTGTTCCTACGGGGGCTGCAAATCGAAGAAAAGGGAGAAAATGCTGCCCACGCGGATGCTGCGGATGGCATCGATCCAGCTCTGATTTTTTGGCTCACCCTTGGGTGTACCCTGTTCCAGATAAGCCTTGATCTTGTTTTCGAGAATATGCAGCTTGCCATCAGGTACAAACACGGAAGCCAAGGTCTTGTGTTCTTCATGCCGCACATTCAGCAGCTCGATACCAGAACGCTCCACCGCCAGCGACTCGAAGGCCAGTTCAATGTCCGGAAAGCTCTCGAATTCGATCTGCAGGCCAAAGCCTTCTTCCATGCCGCTCTGTTGCTGCCGCGCCCTGGCCTGTTCGAGTTCCGGTTTCAGGCCCTCGACCTGTTGCAGCAGAGCGCCGCCGTCAGCTTGCCGGTTTTGGCGCGGCACTGGACTTGCCACCGCTACTGCCTCCCGGGCGCCGGAAAGGCTCCGCTTGCGCTGTATGGTCAAAAATGAAATGTCGCCTGGGCTGAGGTCCGTCTTCTGCCATGCGTCGTCAGGTTCTGCTGGATTGTTTGCGGAAATTCGATCTAGCCTGAACACGCTCTTCAATGGCGTGCCGAATATCACGTTCGCCAAGGTGTTCCTTCTGCTCGATGATCACCTCCTTCAGCGCCTCATCACAGGCACGGACGATCTCGGCATAGCTCAGCCCCTTTGCTTGCTGGGCCAGGCGCTTCCAGGAAATGCCTTTACGCCCCTGTCGGCCCAGTCGCGCCTTCAGCAAAGCGGCAATCAGGGCTTCGTCAGGCAGACCATAATGGAGAATGTCATCGAAGCGGCGAAATAGCGCCTGGTCAAGTATTTCGGGGTGATTGGTGGCCGCCACGATCAGGCTGTGGGACGCGTCCTGCTCAATCATCTGCGGGAAGCTGTTGAGGATGCGCCGCACCTCGCCGACGCCGTTGGCCAGGCCCCACTGCGAACCGATGGCGTCGAACTCGTCGAAGAAGTAGATGCCCCGCGTGCGATCAGTGGCATCGAACACCTGGCGCAGCTTGCATACGTACTCAGGTACAACTCAAAGTGTACCTCAAGACCTCTTGACTTTCCGATGAATCCACTAAGTGCTTGATTTTATTGGTGCTGGCGGCAGGAGTCGAACCCGCGACCTACTGATTACAAATCAGCCGCTCTACCAACTGAGCTACGCCAGCAAATGAGTGGTGGAATATACAACAGGTACGGAGCACAGTCCAAACCCTTGTCCTGGTTCAGTACATATGAGACACGGAGACCTCGGGGACCTCATACCCGGCCTCACGAAGATACTCGGCTGGGGTTCTCTGTTTCAATGCCTGATGGGGGCGCAGCAGGTTGTAGACCTGTTCCCACCATTGCACCAGGGGGCGAAGCGCCCGTATCGTGGTCGGTAGCGGGTAGCTGGCATAGAACGCGTAGCGCCAGATGCCGTTGGCCCGTTCCACCCCGCCATTGCGCTGGGGCCGTTTCGGCGGCAGCACATAGAGGTCGATACCCGCTTCCTGGCAGGCCTGCTCGAAGTCGCCCTTGAATTCCGAGGCGCCATCGATCTGGATGGCCCGGATCGGAAACGGGCTGCGGGCCTTAAGCGGCTTGAGAAAATCCGCCCCACAGCGGCTTCTCACCCGGCTGTACACCTGCCCCACGCGCCAGCGTGATGCACCATCCCAGGCGGTGAAGTGGTAGACCGTTACCCCCGGCTGCCGGTGCACGTGCAAGACATCCACCTGTACCAGGTCCCCGGGCGCTCACCCTTCAGTCCATAGGGCGCACGCCGCGCCCAGGGACGCCGCCGAACACGCCGCGGGCGGCGGGAACGGGATCTCAGACCCTGGATGCCCGCCTCGGACAAACGCCGGCACCAGCGGTACAGGGTAGCCCGGCTCACGCCCAGAATCTCCGCCGCCTGATCTACACAGTCAGGCCATGCCGCTTTCGCAGCCGCTCGAACCATTCCAGCGGCTGGAGACGAAAAATCACCTTCGGGATCATCAAAAACCTTGTCTGCCAGGCGGGCAGAACGCATGATTTCGCCTTGAAGGCCAAACACCTTCATCTCGGGGCCTCCTCTTTCGGTTTATCAACAACACCCG